>OBKN01000619.1_pt1 | contig 15239 bp, 10 predicted proteins | sample 1519931 | NCBI WGS metagenome assembly OBKN01 (sample SAMN04209254, study PRJEB22552) | human gut metagenome | biome: gut; material: feces | host: Homo sapiens | place: USA: Oklahoma
TAGCGGCGTGCGATTGTGGCGTATGTGGTCGGATCCTTCTGCCCGTCGTCGCCGATCAGAATGAACTTCATATCGGGAAAATCGGCCATGAGCTGTTCGGCGTATTCAAGCTTGTGCTGCACGCCCGACGGAATGAAGGTTTTCGGCCTCGGGTCAAGGTCGCGCAGCAGCAGCGGACCTTCCGGAAAACCGTGGTTCGTAATGAAATGGCGGATCGAGCTTTCCACATTCCATGGCGAAGTGGACAGGTAGAAGAACGGCGCGTCCGGGAACATGTCCGCGATGCGGTTGAACAGCAGGTTCATGCTGGCCACCGGCACTTTTTTGCGCGGATTAAGCAGCAGCAGATTGTAGGCGGCCTTCATCAGACGCGGCGCCTGCGTGACCATGATGGTGTCGTCCACGTCGGAGATCACGCCCACTTTGGTGCCGCTGGGAATGGTGAAAAGGTTGGCGTTGACCGGCTTGCGGCTGCGCACTTTGTACGAGACGTTGTGGATGCCCGGTTCGAGCGAATGCTCGGCGACGAGGTCGAGGTAGCCGGCATCGTCGGATGCCGCGAATTCGCTGGAAATATCAGGATTGCTGTCGATCGCGTCGTATACTTCCGACGCACCCACCTGCACTGTTTCGATGGGCACGTCATCGATGGCGATCCGCACTTTGGTATGCGGGGACGGCACCATCAACATGCCACGGATGCCGCGAATCAGGCGGCCGGCCTGCCGTTTGAACGGTCCGTATACGGTACGGCAGATCAGTCGGGAGTAGTGTTCGGTGCCGTAGCCGACGTAGGGTTCTACGCGTGGATACCAGTCGAGCGACCGTACCAATGCGGTCGAGAATTTCAGCCAGACGCTGAATGCTTTGGTGATCGTGCGGCGGAACAGCCTGGTCAGCGGCGGTTTGACTTCAAGACGCTCATGTCTGGAGGCCGCGTCGAAGGTGGTGACCACCTTGCGTGCCGGAATCGGCACGGTGGGCATGTCATCGCAAGAATCGTCCATCCGCTCCCCCATACGCTGCTGTTCGCGCTGCTGGTCATGCTGCGGCGCACGCTGCGGCGGGAACTGCGGCAACGGCTGAATTTCACTCATATGCCCACTATAGGGGTCGCGTTCGAACAAACAGTAACGCCACCGAGAAAATCAGGGAACTTTCAGGGCCCCGCAAGGCACTTCCCATAAAAAGGCTGCGGCCGGCGGGTACGATGCGCGACCGTAAGCCCGGCCGAACGGCCTTGAGTGTGCCGCGCATCGCACCCGCCCGCCGGCCGCAGCCGTAATTAAAACTAGACGTCCGTGCTATTCAGTCAGCCACAATCTTGGCATACTCGTCAGCGCTAAGCAGGTCAGGCTCGTCATCCTCAAGCTCGATCTTGAAAATCCAGCCCTCGCCGTACGGATCGTCCGTCACAATGCTCGGATCGTCCGCAGCCTCGTTGTTGACGTAGCGGATGGTGCCAGCCACCGGCGAGACCAGCGCGGTGACCGCCTTGGAGGATTCGAATTCCGCCACTTCGTCGCCAGCTTCGACCTGCGTACCGACTTCAGGCAAATCGATGTACACGAGTTCGCCGAACTGTTCGGTGGCGTATTCGGAAACGCCCACCATGGCGGGTTCAACGGAGGAATCCACCCACACGTGCTCGTCGGAGTATTCGAGGTGCTCGGGCACGTCGAGGTTCACTTTGCTATCGTTTGCTTCGCTCATGCCGCCCATTGTACGGCGTATGTGAACGCCGCGCACCCGCGCCACGCGTAACGGGTCAGCGTACCGGTCCGGATGGCATGGCGCCGACTACCTGCACGATGGTGCCTTCCGGACAGTTGTCGTAGATCCACTTGGAATCGGCTTCGTACATGTTCACGCAGCCGTGGGAGCCGTAGTGCGCCGGGTCGCCGTGGGCGATGCCGTAATTGTTCCAGCTTGCCGTGTGGAAGCCTTCGCCGCCGTAGAAGTAGCTTACCCACTTCACACCCTTGGACAGGTAGCGCGAGCCGTCGTCGTTCAGGCCGGTCATGTCCTGGATCTGATACTTGAGGTAGATGTAGAAGGTGCCCAGGTCGGTTTCGTGCTTGCCGGTGGTGCCCGTGCACACCGGGAAGGTCTTGACGGCCTCGTCGTTGTGATACACGGTGGCAGTTTGCGCGGTGCGGTCCACCACGATGCGGTATTCGCTCTTCTTCTGCACGGTTTTGAAGTTCTGCACGTCGCCGTCCACCGGAATGGTGGCGCCTTGGCCGTTTTTGAGCGCTTCGCCGATCTTCGGTGCGAGCGCCTCCATGTTCTTGACCTTCACGCCGTTCACGCCTTTGACGATGGTGGCCAGCACTTTGCCGCTGTTGTCGACGGCGTCTTCCTGGTCGACCGCGTCCTGGTTGAGCTGGGCTGGGACCTGCTGCTGCACGTAGTTGGTGATGGCGTTGTCATCGTAGGACAGCGAAAGCGTGCCGTGTTCGAGGTCGGCGTCGGTTTTCAGCCATGAGGCCACGACTTCGGCTGGAATCTGGAAGGTCTTGCCTTGTCCGTTGTCCAGCACAATCGGCGCATTCAGTCGCGCGTTTGCCTGGTCGGCCACGTTTTGGGCTTCAGGCAGTGCGACCGGCACGTCGATGGTTTCGTACGTGATCGTCACGCTGCCGCTGTGCCCCGGGTTCGCGATGGCTTTGGCGACCGTGTCGATCACGTTGTCCACCTTCGGGGACCTGCCGCCGCGGCCTTCCACTGCGACGAAGGCGCGCGCGTTGGCATCGTACGATGCGGTGGACGGTACCGCGCGGTCGGTGTCCTGCACGAATTTGTCGGTGACGAACGTCCTGAGGGCCAGCTTGTTGGACTTGGCGTTCAGCGGCACGTTCTTCTTGACGAACGGGTTGACTTCGTTGATGTATTCGAGTGCGCCGTTGGTCTGGTGCTTGGCGGCGAGCAGTTCCGTGACCGTCTTGTCGACGTTGTAGCTCACGCCGAGGTCGCTCAGGCTGCCGGAAGCGTTGTTGCCGTTGCCGTCCTTGATGTTCACGGTGGTGTTCTTCACGGCGGCCGTCACCGTGTTTTTCAGCTGGTCGGCGGTCTGTCCGGCCACACTGGTTCCGCCGAAGGTCACGCCCGGCGCGGCCTTGTCTTGGAAGTACCAGCGTGCGGTGAAGAAGCCGGCGATCGCGGCGACCACCAGCACGGCGAGCACGATTCCGGTGATGATCAGCGGCAGTTTGCGTTTCTTGGCCACGACGGCTTCTCCTTCGACCGGCATGGTGAGCACGGGAATGGCGGGAGCGGGCGTGGATGAGGGCATGTCACCGGTAGGAATGGCACCAGTGGGAACAGCTCCGTTGGGGACAGTTCCGGCAGGCGTGGTTTCGGCGGCACCGGCCGTCGGGAATGACTGGAACGGCTGGGTCTGGTCCGATGCGAAATTCAACGGCGGCATGGTCTCGGTGGCGGCGTTGGACACGTCGTCCTGTTCGGACACATCGGCCACGTCGGCGAGATTGATCGTATCGCCGTTCTCACCAGACTGCGGCGGCACGGCATTCACCCCTTTAAACGAGATGCCGGCGAAACTGTTGTCCGCATCGTTCTGCCCACTTCTATCAGACATGTATGTGGTTTCCTCATTCACTCTCTTAACGGTACATACCATGCAGCATGATACGCAGACGAGTGCCCAAACGAATACCTAAACAAGCTCCCCCGGCAACCGCCCCGAAGACAGGCTCAGCCGATACCACCTTTTAATGGCAGGTCTTGTCACGGCAGGTCGTGGCCGAGCCATTCCTCAATCATGTAGCGTGCGATCGTGGCTTTGCCCGGAGCCTCCATACGTCCCGAAACCAGTTCGCTCATGTATTCGTCGCGTGTGACCCAACGCGCCTGCAACGTTTCCTCGCCGTCCACGTGCACGTCGGTGGTGACCGCCACGCCTTTGAACGCCATCATGAGAGACGAGGGGAACGGCCACGGCTGGGAGCCGAGGTATTTGAGTTCGCCTATTTCGATGCCGACTTCCTCTTTGGCTTCGCGCCGGCATGCGTGCTCCAGGTTTTCGCCAGCCTCCACGAATCCGGCCGAAACCGAGTACAGGCCGTTGTTGCGCCATGCGCTGTTGTGCTGCAGCAGCAGACGGTCATCATGGTCGACGATCGCGGTGATCACCGCTGGCTCGATTCGGGGGAACAGCAAACGATTGCCATCCTCATCGTTCGTGCAGTGCTGAGCCCAGCCGCCGAGCGCCGGTTCGACGGGCGCGCCGCACGTCGGGCAGTGACGTTGCCGGGCGTGCCACATGCTGAGCGAGATGGCGGAGGTTGCCTGTCCGGCTTCGCGTGCGCTGGCGTGGGGTGCGAATCCGCGCAGGTCCACCCAGTCGAATCGGGTTGCCGCGCTTTCCAGCAGCGATTTCGCGTTTTCCTGCGATTCGTGCGCCGGCACTTCGGCGAACGCGTCGTCCGCTCCCCCGCTGCGAGCCGTCGCAGCCGTAATCGTCGTATCGTTCGGCTGGACGTGCGTCACGTCCACGGCGACGACGTGCTCGCCCAATCGTCCGCCGTACGAGCCGAGGAATATGGCGAGCGCCGATGGGTGCGATTCGAGTTCCGCGGCAACGTACGCGCCCGGCAGTTGGGCGAGGCGCATTTTCACGTTGGCGTAGTCGGCGATGGCGCCTTGGCCGTGCGGCACGGCCACTTTGCCGTCTTTGACGAGGATGACTTTCGTTGCCGGTTCCGCCAGGACTTTGGCGAACAGGTCGGGTTCGCCGCGTCGTGCCACTTCGTAGTCGATGTCTCCTTGGGCGAGTGGCAGGAACGGCAGGGTCTGCGTCAATGCCAGTGGTGAGAACACGCTCATGGTTGTGTTGCCTCTTTCATGCGTGTTATATACGGAATATATTCGTTATACATACGTAGTAGATATTTCGTATATACGTTTTATATATTTTCTCTATATCTTGTCGATACGCCGGATGGTCTGCCACAGATAATCGTCGCAGCCGGCTCAGCCGACTCGCTTCACCAGTTCCAGCAACGCGGCGGCCACCTGGTCGGGGTGTTCGTACGCGCTGAAGTGGCCGCAGTCGTCGATCACCGTCATCGTCACGTCGGTTTTCGTCATCGCGTCGGCGACCGGCTTCATCACTGCCGGCGGGCTGGACGGGTCCTTGTCGCCGCAGATTACTGCGACTGGCACGTTGATGTTCGGCAGCACGTCGTTCAGGTCGGGACGGCCAGCGGCCATGCGTTCGCGCCAAGCGATGCCGTCGGCGGGCTGTTCGTTGATCCACGTTTCGAACTGCCTGTAGTAGGCGTCCGACTGCTTCACGGTGGAATCGGCTTCCGACGGCACGGCGAATCCCATGACCGGCTCGTGTGTGCCGGTCGTTTCGCAGTCGGTGGCGATTGCGACGCGCTTCAATCGCATGTCGGCGGAGTCGGCGTCGGCTTTCGTGTCGCACAGGGCGAGCGCCGCCACCGCTTCCGGATGCAGGCGTTGGATGTCGAGAATCAGGTAGCCGCCCATCGACAGGCCCACCCAGATGGCTTTGCCGTAGCCGGCGGCGTGCAGCAGGTCCACGTACGCGTCCGCCATGCGGTCCAGTCCGTATGGGAACGCGCCGTCGGCGTCCTTGCCGCCGCTGTCTTCGTCGGACGGAATCGGCCCTTCGCCGGCGCCGGGCATGTCCGGAACCCAGATCGCAAATGGTTTCACGCCTCGTTTCACAGCTTGGTCGCGTAAAGCCGCCGCACACTCGTCCCACATGCGGTGGTCCACCGGGAAGCCGTGCACGAGCACCACCGGCGTGGTTTCGGTATCGTTGCCGCCGTCCGTATATATGTTGTTGTTCAGTTCAATCGTCATATTTTTCTAATCCTCCCCTATCTGCCTGTTCGCCTAGTTTGCTTGGCTTTTGCCCCGCTTGCGCGGCTTGTCCTACTTGCCGGTCCATGCGAGCGCCTGCCGCACGATGGTGCCGTAACCATTGGCCATCTGCCCGACGAAGGTGTCGAGCATGTCTCCGGACGGGTCGACCCATTCCACATCGAGCGTCTCGTCCTGCGGCTTGCAATCGCCGGCGATCGGCACCACGTAGCACAGCGCGATCGCATGTTGGCGTGGATCGTAATAGTCGGATAGGCCGGGTGTCGGGAAGAATTCGGCCACGGTGAACGGCTGCAGGCTGATCGGCAGCTGCGGCAGGGCGATATCGCCCAAATCTTTTGCGACGTTGCGCGCCACCGCTTCACGCAACGATTCGTGATAGAGCACACGTCCGGCGATCAATGTGCGTTCGATACCGCCGTCGTCAGTGACGCGCAGCAGCGAGCCGATTTGCGCCACCCTGCCGAGATCGTCGGTGCGCACCGGCACGACCACGACGTACGGAATCGGTATTTCGTGGCGCATGCGGTTGATTTCGTCCGATGGGAGCCATCCCGGAGGGTTGCCCATTCCGCGGATGAAATCCTCCGGCGTAATGTCGTCGAATTCCCCGCGATGGCGGTTGGCGTCGAAATCGCCCTCGTCGGGCACTTCATCATTCATCACTGGCATGGTTCCATTATCACGCACGGCATGTGAATGTCACGTGCTTCCGATTCTTCCCATAGCGCAATCGGGTGCGGCAGTGTGTTTGCGTGGCGTGCGGCTATATACTTTTCGCAAACGGGCTTTCGCAATATTGCGCAGCATTGCACGATATTGTTTTTTGAAATCGGCTTATAGCGTAAGCCGGGAAATGGGGAACGCATATGGCAACGCATGCAGTCACTTCGCAGGATTTCAACCAGGTCGTCGAATCCAATGATCTGGTGTTCGTGGATTTCTGGGCCACGTGGTGCGGTCCGTGCCGTGCATTCGGCCCAACGTTCGAGAAGGCAAGCGAGGCGAATCCGGACGTCTATTTCGCGAAGGTGGATATCGATCAGAATCCCGATCTGGCCGCCGCGGCCAAGGTTCAGGCAGTGCCGACGCTGATGGTCGTCAAGAAGCAGCAGATCATCTTCCAGCAGGCCGGCGCGTTGCGCGCTTCCGATTTGGATGATCTGATCAGCCAGGCCAAGGCGTTGGATATGGATGCGGCCGCTTCCGATGGGGACACCGCTTCCAGCGGAGACGCCAAAGTGAAAACGCCAAGTAGTCAGTCGGAACGATGATTCGGCCCGTCGCCTGCGCGTTGCATACGTTATCTTCAAGTTCCTTGGGGTGCGGTAGACTATATGCAGTTGCGCGCATTCCGGCGGAACCCTAGCGGTTGTGCGCCGTGCCCTAGGCACGGAATCCGCCGAGGAATTGTACCCGATGTAGGAGCAGAATGGCTAGCCATAAGAAACATGCCCAACCAACTACGTTTGCCTTGCCGGGCAAATCTCAGATGGTGAAGATTGTCGCAACGGTTGCGGCAGTGGGGCTGTTGGCCACTGGCGGCATCGTGTCGCATAATCTGTACGCCACCGCGGAGAAGTCTCCTGCCAAGCAGGTCACCGCGTATTCCGTCACCGACAGCATCGAAGCCTCCCGTGGCAACGCCCGTGAGGCGCTTTCCGGAGATACTTCGTACGTCACCGTGAAGATCAACGGCAAGACCCGCGTGGTTCCCGGCATGCATTTCACCGACGTGAAGTCCGTGCTTGACGCGGGCGACATCACCCTTGATACGGAAGACACCGTTTCCCCGTCTTTGGATACGAAGGTGAACGAGAACACCGTCATCAAGATCGAACGTGCCGGCGCTTCCGTTGAGGTGTCTGATACGGATATCGCATTCAACACGGTCAAGAAGGAGACCTCCAGCCTGCCGAAGGGCCAGGAGAAGGTCGAGACCGAAGGCGCGAACGGTGTTATGGAGACCACGAACCTCGTCACCAAGTCCGGCGGCAAGGTCATGTCTTCCAATATGATCAGCTCTTTCGTGAAGAAGGCTCCAACCGACAAGGTGATTCTCGTCGGCACCGGCTCCTCGTCCACGCCGTCCGCGGCCGCAGCGTCGATCGGCACCACCGTGCCGGCTGGCGAAATGCAGCAGTGGGCTCACGATTATCTGCTGTCCAGCGGCTATTCCGAGGCCGATTTCACCGCCACCGTGTACATCATTTCTCATGAGTCCGGTTGGAATGTCGCAGCCACGAACCCAAGCTCCGGCGCGTACGGTCTGCCGCAGGCGCTGCCCGGTTCGAAGATGGTGAGCGCTGGTGCCGATTGGGCCACCAACTACCAGACCCAGCTTAAGTGGTTCTGGGGCTACTGCGCACAGCGCTACGGCTCCATCCAGGGCGCCTACACCTACTGGCTCGCCAACCACTGCTACTGAGTTTTAGTTTTCAGACAGGAGAGGCTCCGCACACATTGTGCGGAGCCTCTCCTGTCTTATACACCTTTTTATATTTCATATGGAAAGATGCAGGCCATTCATGGCGTTACGGTTGTTTATGCACGCAATTCATTCATCGCTTTTATCGCGGCCCTTTTGGCCATCTTACGCGTGAGCGACCGGCCAGACGCAACGGGCTCGAAAAAGCCGTCATGCTCTTTTTCCACCGTCCATCGCCAACCAAGCACGTTATTTTGAGCGACTCGAATACTGAACGAAGATCCTACACGCCCACTACCTGCCACATTCATTCCAAGCTCCCTTTTTCAGGATTTTTGGGCTGGATGCATACGTACTCATTATTAGCGTTTATGGACGATTCGCACAGCCTATCAAGATACTGCATATAGTACAGCACTCGTATCAAGAGAACTGTACTATATGCGATTTTTCAAGCTGAGCGGAATATTGTTCACTTACTCGCCATCTTTGGCCGTATGATGCGAACCTTTGCGGGGACCGCGCTTGCCGGATACACCCTTTGAGGCATCGGCCACAGCAAAAATGACAACCTTCTCATCCGGGTAGGACTCGCCATCCATGGCGAAATAGGCGATCTGGTCGTCTGCGACCGGCGGGAAGGTGAAATACTTCTGCACCGCTACCAGCACATCGGTGGTACGCACGGTCACGGAAGAAGCCTTTCCTGCAGCGTCAGAGTCGACGCCATCGGCCTTGCTTCGCTTGGTCTTGCAGAACTTGATGGCGTTCTCGTCTTTGGCGTCGCATGCCTGGACTGCGATCTTCTTCCGCTTGTCATTCACCAGCAATTTCACGTATGCCGGGCATCCGAGCGCTTCGGTCACGCCTTTGGAAAAGCGAACGGATGATTCCATGACCGTCATGGTCATCTTATTGGTGGTGGTCTTTTCTCCCACTGCTTCAAATCCGTCAAGAACAGACATGCCAACCCCTTGAAAATATAGGATATTAATTACATGCAATATAATACAACAATTCGCATAAATACACCCTTTTTTTCACTAATAAAATAGGGGGTATCTCCGCTTTCCAGCAGAAATACCCCCTGTATTTCCAAAAATATAGCAATAATTCATAGACTTCATTGAACAAGTTTTCATTGAGATGAATTCAAGGAAATCATGCACCAATAATGTCGAGAATTACCGCGCCATATTTCAATAGTTGTATTTCACATCATTGGTCATTTTGCCACACGGCGTCTGATCGAGCTTCATATCAGCCGTGGCCTTGCCAGACACGGTCACGTCGAACTCGTACGTCACGCTCTTGCCAGGTGCGATGTACGCCATACTGGAGTTCAATGGCTTGCCGTCCATGGTGGCATTGCTACGGTCACGCACATCACCGGTCACGGCGATTGATCCAATCGAACCACCTGCAGGCGCGTAAATCAGCACACGCTGCGCGGATGTGCCACTCGGCGCCACGGGCACGCCACCAACGCCCTTCTGCTCACCACCGAGAATGTAACTCGTGCAGGTAGCCATTTCCGTGGAAGTCATACGGTTGGTCAGCGTGTACTTCACGTGGTAGGTCTTGTCCCCTGTCTTGGTCACTTCGCTGGTACGGTCGATATACCAACCCATCTTCGAAGGATTCTGCTCGCTGATGTAAATGCCCGTTTCCGGATTGGTTTCGCTTTCAGGCGCATTCTTGGCGAGTCCAGCACCTTGGAAGTACTTCGCTTCGTCTTCGTGGAACGTGTAGGCGTAGAAGTGGCGGTTCTCGACCAAATCACCGATGCTTTGCGCCACCTTCATCATCTTGTCCACAGTCATGTTGCCAAAAGCGCCGTCCATCACCGTTTTGGCAATGTACTCGAAGTATTCGTCCTGCTGTGCCACAGGAACGTCCTTGTAGATGGTGTTGAGCATGTATTCGGCGGTGTTCTCGCCGGTAAGCACAGTGCCGTTGGACAAGGTGACTGGTCCGTTGATCTCCACCATTTTCTGGATGAACACCGGATCCACGGAAATCAAACCGTCGATGTTGCAGGCATATTGCGAACGCTGCCATGAAGCGTTGAGCATCTCCGCGTTGCGGGAAACATCCGGCACCGCGAAGGTGTCTCGCACGTCGAAGGAGAAACCCAACGGCCTGTTGAATACCGCATGTTCCTCAGCGGTGCCGTTGTTGCCATTGACGAATTCAGCATTCGGGTGGAAGTCCCCCACCGCGATTTTGCCATGATCCGCAGTCATGGTGCCGAGAGAGCCAACCAAGCCGCCGCCGGAACGTGTTTCGGATGTGGTCTGTGCCGCCAGCAAGTATGTGCGGGCACCGTTCTGGCCGAGGAAGGAAGGCAGCATGTGAGTGGCGTTGCTGACCTGTCCGACCAAATCGGCGATATTGTCAAGCTGGTCCTTGCCCTGCTGATAGGCTTTCTTCACCATGCCGATTTTCGGCTCGGCAAGACTGTTATACTGCTTGTTCTGCTGCTGCACCTGCTGGTTGAGCTTGTCGAAGTTGCCTTGCGCATCGGCGATTGGTTGCAGGTTGAGTTGCCCTTCCGCACCGGAAAGATTGGCATCGGCAAGCTGTTGCACCGCAGTGGTCAACGATGGCAGTGTCTGCTGTGCAAGGTTGTCCACGACTTCCGTCATGCCTTGCACAGTGGCGATGTCACTGCCGACGAACGGCATTTTCGCGGCCACGTTCCATAGTGAACCGTGCGCAATCTGCTTGGCCTGCGCCGTCTGCTGCTGAGCCTGCGCGATGGACGCCTGCGACGCGGCGGCATCCTTGAGCTTTGCAGGGTCATTGATTGCGGATAGTGAGGATATGGCTTGCGATTCGTGCGCCTTGACGCTTTTTGCCTGCTTATACAGTTGCATACCGAACGCTGCGGCGATGGCGAGTAGCACGATCAGCACCGCAAGTACAATAAGCGTCACATTCCGTGCCGTATGTTTTTCCCGTATTGCTTGAGCATGTTGCCCCATGCTTTGCTCCTCAAATCATTAAGCATTCAATTTGACTATTCCAGCGCATTATTGTGCCACATGGCACCCCTTTTTCGGTCTCCAAATAAAATTTTTCCCTCTGTTCCATCACAAGAACAAAGGGAAAACGCAGAAAACCCACTTATTGGCTCAGTACGATCCACGGCCAGTGAAGATTACCATCACGGTTTTGGCAAGAATCGCAAGATCTCCAGCGATGGACCAATTCTCAATGTAGGAGACGTCCAAATATTCGCTTTGCTCCTGTGAAAGATCGGACCGGCCGGACACCTGCCACGGACCGGTGATGCCCGGCTTGACCAGCAGTCGGGCGGAATATAGGGAACCATAGCGGGCCACTTCTTCCGGCAATGCCGGGCGCGGACCGACCAGAGACATATCGCCCTTGAGTACGTTGTAGAACTGCGGGAACTCATCCAAAGAAGTCTTACGGATGAAGTGACCTACCTTGGTGATACGCGGATCATCTTTCATTTTGAAGATGAACCGGTCTTCCTGCCCAGTTTCCTCAGCGAGTTTCTTCTTCAGCTCCTCAGCATTGGTGACCATGGAACGGAATTTATACATTTTGAACGGCTTGCCGTGCAGTCCGATACGGGTCTGAGAGAAGAACACCGGACCGCCATCATCAAGCTTGATGGCGATGGCGACGCCGAGAAGAATCGGAGAGGAAATAATCAGCGCGCACAGTGAGCCGATGATGTCCAGCAAACGCTTGATTACGTTCGCAGCTCCCGTGTACTGCGGCAGGGAAGCCAACAGAACCGGCTGTTCCGTGGTGTTTCGCAGATACAAACGGTGACCGCTCACATCCGCCAGGGAGACCGCCAAGGCAAGTTCCATACCCAGCGACTCCACCGCAAGAGAAAGACCATGCAGCATTTCGGAATCACGCGAAAGCACGTCCGCCACATAGACTTCCTGTACACCGAGGCTTTCGCAAATACGTGGGAATGCCGAGTTGAAAGGAATCACCTTGAGTTTGCTGGAGCCTTCGATATTGGCATCCGGTGTGTATGAGGTAACCACATAAGCGTCTTTTGAAGCTGGATCCGCTTCAATTGGGCATACAGCAACTGGTTCGTACCCCCAATTCATGCAGTTGCGCATGGTCTGCAAGGCTTTGTTGATGCCATCGGAAGATCCGATGACCACCGTTCTGTACTTGCAAGAGCCTTTGCTGCGGTGACGGTGCAACGCTTGACGCATCTGCCAGCGTGCGATGATATCCAAGAAGAAGGCGATGACTGGCGCGATAATCAACGCAGTACGGGGCAATGCAAGTTTGAAAATAAATGCAAGGCTGCAGTATGAGATGATGGTCAGCAACGACGCATTGATGATTTTGGCATACAGCTCATAGCCGTCCGCCATAACATGGCGGTGGTATGTGCCCGCGAATGCCAAGCACAGCAACCAAATCAGGCTGAACAGAATGAGGAAAAGCCAAAACGGCATCACATCGCCGATGGCATCGAAAGCAGCACCGTTGATTACAAGGCTGACGGTCAACGAAAGCAGCATCACTGCCAAATCGATGGCGATCAGGCTGGCGACGAAGGCGAAACGCCACCGGGGAGTCGATTCAGCCTTGCCGCGCCTATGTCCCTCCTTTTCCGCAGGAAACGGGGTATTGGAAAAAGTCATCGGCTCGAACTGCTTTTGCAGACGCTGATTCTGCATGGACGCGTATGCCTGTCGATGCGCATTGGACGAGACGATATGAATCTCTTGAGTCCTCATACCTTGCTCGCCGTTTGGTGCGCCGGATTCACCGGTATTCACGCCTTGCATGTATCTCCCTCCCCTTCAGCTGCATACGGCAAACAATTTACCACAGCCCCCCCAGAAATTAAGAGGGACCTATGGGGGGTACCATTCGCTATATCCAAATCCTTCTCCGGTATGGCTTATTCGCCAGCAGTACCTGTATCTGAGTTGTCGTTACCGCCGTCCGAACCACCATTGCCATTGTCGTTCGAATCGCCATTACCACCGTTACCGCCGGTTGAACCACCGTTGCCGTTCGAATCGCCATTACCACCGTTACCGCCGGTTGAACCACCGTTGCCGTTCGAATCGCCATTACCACCGGTCGAACCGCCATTACCGTCGTTAGAACCGCCGTTACCGCCGGTCGAACCACCGTTACCGTTGCCGGTCGAATCGCCATTACCACCGGTTGAGCCACCATTGTTATTGCCACCGGTCGAACCACCACCGTTCACACCGTTTCCAGAGCCCGGACCAAATTGCCACGTATATGTGTAGCGCCGGTTCGTAGTGCCGTTATTGGTATTCGAATTGGTATTCGACTGGGCATTAGCCGCAGTTTGCTCCGCCACAGACTTGTTCACGCCGTCAGAAGTCGAGGAAATCACCTTCGAAGCGTTCTGCATGGCCATAACATCAGTGCTTTTGCCATCAAGGAGTTTCTGAGCAGCGTCAATCGCCTTGGCAAGCGCGTCACGTGTCGACTCGTCCGCGACCTCGCCTGCAGAACCGTCAAGCAACGTCTTTGCGTCAGCAATGGCCTTCTGCAATGCGGCAGTCGTCTTATTCACTTCCAAAGCTCGCTTGCTGGCGTCCACAGCTGTGGCTGCTGCGGTAACGGCCTTGGTCTGTTCTTTGATATTGCTGATCTGCTTGCTCATGCTACGGGCGTGCGCACGCAGTGTGGTTTCGGACAGCAACACCGAGCATCCGCCGACCGTCTTGAGGTTTTGCGCCTTGGTCACGGCCTGAGTGAGCTGGTCGATTGTGGCGGCATCCGCCACCTGGTTTGCCGCAGTGCCCTGCAGACTAGTTGCCTGTTCGATGGCGTTTTGCAGTTTTTCGTTGGCTTTGGAGTATTTGGATTTCGCCTTCTCACATACCACCACTGCCGCACGCTGTTCTTTCGAATTGATACGATTGCATACCACGATGACACCGGCAATAGCAACCGCCACTGCCGCAATCGCAGCGACAATGGCAATAATCTTTCGCTTGTCCGCAGACGGCTCTTTCGGTGCGACCGGAATGGTTTTCAGCGGATCATGTTCCGGATCTTCCGCGGCCAGCTCCTCTAGGTCGGTTATGCCACCTGATGTATCAAAGGCCTGAGTCGCTTCGGCGTCCTGTTCATCTGTCGAAGAGACGAGGGGTGGCAAAGTGGCGGTTTCCTCGGCATCGGCTGGTGCAACCGCATCATCGAAATCGATGGTGCCGAGCGGCATACTGGGTATATCCGCGATTGTTGGCGCAGCCGAAACCGGCTGTTCCATTTGCGCAGGCACGGAGGAAGCGATGGTGCGGGGCTCAGCAAGCGAAGTCTCATCCGCACCATCGGCTTCTTCCGAACCGGTAGGCTGCAATTTGGGGAAGGTCAGCGGAGGAATATCCCAGCTGGTGTCCACCACATCCCGAGATATGTTGGACAGAATACCGTTCATAGACTGGGAATCATCGTTCTCAGTTGCCATACACCCCTCATTCCGTGAAGAAGGAAAACGTCAGATCCTCTTCTTCTTGCCGTTTGCACGATGGCTGCTACGCGGAGCACCATCTTCATAGTAGTAGTAATAGTTGGAGTGGGAGTTGACCTTCTTTGGATCTGCACGGTTGAAGATGAAGCCAAGCACCGGCACCTGCGCGGTGGCGAGCGTGTCGGACGCCTCCTGCAGGGACTTCTTCTCGCACACGTTACGGCTGACCACCAGCAGAAGGCCCTTGGCCCAACGGCCGAATACCGCTCCATCGTTGGACACCGTCAACGGGGCGGTATCAATAATCACGTAATCGTATTGGGTGAGCGCCTGCTCCACCATGAGCTTCATGGTTTCGGAGTTCAGCAGCACGCCAGCGTTCGCCGGCCTCTTGCCGCCAGGCAGAATGTGCAGGTTCGGCTTCCAGTAGCTCTGCACCACGTCCTTCGGGCCCATCTG
>OBKN01000642.1_pt1 | contig 14871 bp, 12 predicted proteins | sample 1519931 | NCBI WGS metagenome assembly OBKN01 (sample SAMN04209254, study PRJEB22552) | human gut metagenome | biome: gut; material: feces | host: Homo sapiens | place: USA: Oklahoma
CACCGTGGGGACACATGTATGTCAATCCTGGTCTAACAGAGCCTTAAAAAATCATCCCGCGGGGCTTGTGGCTCACGCGGGATGATGGTCTCTTATTTTTTCTTGTCCTGCTCCAGCAGTTCGGACGGTGTGCGATCGGGCTTGCCGCCGCGGAAAATCTCGCGGCCATGCAGACGATGTTCCAGGTCACGCTCGGCCTTTTCCTCGTCAATCTTGGTCTGGCTCACCACCGGGTCCTCAATCAACGACGACACCGAGTTCACCTGCTTCTGAATGCGCTCGGCGATGGTGTCATCCATACTCACGATGCGCATCTTCCAGTCGATACTCGTGGCGTTGGATGAGCTCTTGGTCCACACGAACGTCAAAATGGCGCTCTGGTGGCCCCGCGCGGGGAACATGCCAAAGAAGGAATCGTGCTGAATGTTGCTATCCTCGTCGATATAGGCGTGAACGTTATACACCACGCGGTCGATCTTGTCGTTGAGCAGCGCGTTGGTCGCAAGCGCCGCGGCCTGGATCTGCCCGTTGGACAGCAGCTCGAGCTCGTTGGCAGACGATGTGTCCAACACCGTCACCTCGACCGTGCCCGTACGCTCATCGGCTTCATCGACGGTAAAGTCGAGCGGGAACTGCGTAAAGCCGTTGCCCCACTCGAGTCCACCCTTGAGTGCTGTAGAAACGGTATCAACCGAAACGCTCTCGGACAGGTTGGCGGTATTCAGACGGCGCATCACGCCGTAGCCGATCTGCATGCCCACGATCAGCACCAAAATACCGATGACCACGGCCATCGCGGTCTTCGTAATGGTATGGCTCACCTGCGAGCCCGAAGGATCGTCCTCGGACAGCGGGTCGATATGTTTTGCCTGGCTCGCGCGGTCCTCGCTGCGCAGCTGTGCTAGCGCCGCTTTGTCACCGCGCTTGGCCGCAGCCTCCTTCTCACGCATGCGCTCGGTACGCTTTTTGGCAAGCGTAGGATCCAAGACGCCGGATGCATCGATTTCGGAGAATAACTCCGTCACTTCTTCCGGAGTCAAAGGGTTCTTGTCAGCCATAAACTTCCTGTCATATCAATCAGTCGAGCTCGTGCGCACGCGCACCTTCGAACTGCATTCGATAGTAACGGGCATAGGTGCCGCCACGGGCGAGAAGCTGTTCATGCGTGCCACGTTCCACAACGCGACCATGCTCAACGGTCGCAATCTCATCGGCGTGTTTAATGGTCGAGAGACGGTGGGCGATGATGATTGTGGTACGGCCGCGTGCCAGCTCTTCGAGCGACTCCTGCACCGCCTCCTCGCTCTCGTTATCCAAAGCACTCGTCGCCTCGTCCAAGATCAGGATCTTGGGGTTCTTGAGAAACACGCGCGCGATGGCAACGCGCTGCTTCTGCCCGCCCGAAAGACGGCTGCCGCGCTCGCCCACGACCGTGTCATAGCCCTGTGGAAGCGATTCGATAAAGGTATCGATATTGGCGCGACGGGCGGCGTCGGCGATCTCTTCCGCCGTAGCGCTCGGCTTGCCGTAGGCGATGTTCTCGCCAATCGTACCGTCAAACAGATAGACATCCTGCTGCACCAGGCCGATGGCGCGACGCAGGCTCTGCTGCGTCACATCACGCACGTCCTGGCCGTCGATGCTAATGGATCCGGTAGCCACGTCATAAAAGCGCGGCAGCAGCGAACAGGTCGTGGACTTGCCGCCGCCCGAAGGGCCAACCAAAGCGATGGTCTGCCCGGGCTTGATGGACAGGTCCATATGGTCGATAACGGGACGCTCGTCGGCATCGCCCTCGCCCAGCTCGACATCCTCGTAGTTAAAGCACACGTCGTGATACTCCACGGCGCCGGCAGTCACCTGCAGATCCGTAGCGCCCGGCTTGTCCTGGATATCCGGCGCGGTCGAGAGCACCTCGTCCATACGCTTAAAGCCGGCGATAGCCTTCTGATACGTTTCGGCCGAATTAACGAGTGTCTCGAGCGGCGTGCAGAACAGCGAAATATAGAGAGCGAAGGTCGCCATATCGACCGCTTGCAGCTGCCCCTGGGCGACCAGCCAGCCGCCCAGCAGCACCACGATCACATAGAGCACGCCCGAGAGCAGGCCATACGTCGCAGTATAGACGCCCATGGCGTGATACATGTTCTCCTTGGACGAAAGATAGCGATTGTTGGAGGCGCGGAACTTGAAGCGTTCGGTCTCCTCATTGGCAAAGCTCTTGACCACGCGCATGCCCGCCAGCGAATCCTGCAGCTGCGCATTAATGCCGCTGATCTTCTTGCGGTTGTCGCTAAAGACCTCGCGCATGCGCATGTTCTGCCAAAACATGATGACCGCAAACGCTGCCGTCACCACAGCCATGGCAAGCGCCAGCACCGGGGCGATGGTAAAGAGAATCACAAACGAGCCGATAATCTCGATGCCGCAGATGATGACCCACTCGGGTACATGGTGCGCCGCCTCGCAGATATCGAACAGGTCGTTGACCACGCGGCTCATCATGTCGCCCGAGCTGTTGCGGTCGAAGTATGCAAAGCTAAAGCGCTCATACTGGTCGAACAGGTCCTCGCGCATTTTGGACTCCATACGCGCGCCCATCACGTGACCCCAATAGCTCACAAAATAACGGCAGGCGCAGCGGGCGGCATACATCAGCACCAAGCCCACCGCGATCATGCCGAGCGCCTGCATAATGGCAGCCTGACCCTGAGTAAACAGCCCACCGGTCAAATTGCGCAGGATAATGGGGAACGCCAGGTCAATGGCGGCAAGCACCAGAGCACAAACAGTATCAGCAACAAAAAGCCCCATCTGGGGCTCGTAATACGAAAGAAACCTCTTCAGCATGTGATCCTCAAAGAAATATCAGCAACGTAAGGCCCTGGGACAAAGCAATCAGTAGTACTTGTCCCAGGGCTATCCCCACTCGTTAAAGCTCCGTGCCCCCAAGGCGGTGTGCGATGCTGTCGCAGGCCAAGGCGCCCACGACGGTCTTGGCGTCTTCGATCTTGCCGTCGAGTACGGCGTCGATCAGCTCATGCAGCGGCACCAGGTCCACGTTGACAAACTCGTCATCATCGGGGTTGGGCGCATCAAACTCGAGCTTGGTAGCCAAGTAGATGTGGATAATCTCATCGCAAAAACCACAGGACGTGACAATCGACGTCAAAAAGCGAATGCGACCAGCCCTAAAGCCCGTCTCCTCATGCAGCTCGCGCTTGGCGCAATCGAGCGGGTCCTCGCCTGGATCGAGCTTGCCGGCGGGAATCTCGACCGTCACGCGGTCGATGGCGGTGCGGTACTGACGCACCAGTACGATCTTGCCGCTCTCGGTCAGTGCCACAACAGCCGCCGCACCCGGATGGCGAACGATATCGCGGGCGCTGCGGCGACCGTTGGGCAGCTCAACCTCAAGACGGTGGACGTCGAGGATCTTGCCCTTCCAGGCGCACTCCTCCGAAAGAATCTTCTCGTGCAGCTCGGCATCGTGCGGGTCGTCATCGCCCAGCACCAGCGCCGGCTCGTCAGCGACCTCGCCACCAGGCTCGCCCTCGGCGTGCCCATACACGCGGCTGTCCTCTTCGACGATCTGCGCGTCCACGAGCTCTTCGTTCTTCTCGTCCATCCGTCTCATTCCTCTCGGATTTTAGGCATCCCAGGCGTCGCGGCCGCGCAGCGCGCGCAGGCCGATGTCGTGACGCAGGGTCTTGCCCTCAAAATCAATCTTCTCGCAGGCCTCGTAGGCAAGGTTGCGGGCATTCTCAAACGTATCGCCCAGCGCGGTCACGGCAAGCACGCGGCCACCATTGGTCACGAGCTGGCCGTCCACCACGGCAGTGCCCGCGTGGTACACGGTCACGTTCTCCATGGCCTCGGCATCGGCGATACCGGTAATGACCTTGCCTTTCTCGTAGCTGCCGGGATAACCCGCACTCGTCAGGACAACGGCCACGGCCCACTCGTCGCGCCAGTCGAGTTCAATCTGATCGAGCTCGCAGTTGGCACAAGCCAGCATGACCTCGACCAGGTCGTTCTTAAGGCGCGGCAGCACGACCTGCGTCTCGGGGTCGCCAAAGCGGGCATTGAACTCCAGCACCTTGGGGCCGGCAGGCGTGAGCATAAAGCCGCCGTACAGGCAGCCGCGGTAGTCGATACCCTCGACAGCGAGCTCGGCCACGGTCTGCTCCATGACCTTCACCATCGTGGCGTGCTCCTCGTCAGTCACGATGGGCACCGGGCTGTAGACGCCCATGCCACCGGTGTTGGGGCCCTTGTCGCCCTCGAGCGCGCGCTTGTGGTCCTGCGAGGTGGCCATGGGGCGAACGGTCTTGCCGTCGGTAAAGGCCAGCAGCGAGCACTCGGGGCCAACGAGCATCTCCTCGATAACCACGGTGTTGCCGGCATCGCCAAAGGTGCCGCCAAAACACTCGCGCACGGCCTCCTCGGCCTGCGCAAGCTCGGTTGCCACGATAACGCCCTTGCCCGCGGCAAGGCCGTCGGCCTTGACGACCAGCGGGGCGCCCTGCTCGCGCACGTAGGCAAGAGCCGAAGCCTCGTCGGTAAACGAGCCGTAGGCCGCCGTAGGGATACCGGCGCGCTCCATGAGCTGCTTGGAGAACAGCTTGGAGCCCTCCATCTGGGCGCCCTCGGCACCCGGGCCAAAGCAGGGAATACCCGCCGCGCGCACGGCGTCGGCCACGCCCGCCACGAGCGGAGCCTCGGGGCCAATTACCACGAGTCCGCATCCGTGGCTCTGAGCAAACGCCGCCACGGCCGCAGGATCGCAGTCGTCGAGAACCACGTTCTCGCCGCAGCTCGCGGTGCCGCCGTTACCCGGCGCGATGTAGAGCTTGCCGGCGCGCGGTGATGCTGCGAGCTTGGCTGCCAGAGCATGCTCGCGGCCGCCGCTGCCCAACAACAGGATGTCGATGGTTTGAGTGTCCGCCTTCAAGGGTGCCTCCTCTATGGATGAATGGCCCGCTCCGCGCGAGCCCTTTGCAAGCAAATATACCCCTCGGCCGCCCGTCTGGGCTGCAAAGGGGTATATCGCAATAACCGTATAAACCGATTACTTCCAGAATCGGTTGATAATCTGCTCGCGACCAGCGCCAACGCCAATGAACGTCACGCGGGTGTGTGCCAGATCCTCGATAAACGCCACGTAGTCCTGAGCCTCCTGCGGCAGCTCGTCAAAGCTGCGGCAACCGGTGATGTCGCACTTCCAGCCAGGGAGCTCCTCGTAGATGGGCTTGGCATGCTCAAAGCGCACCTGATGCTCGGGCACGCTGGTGTAGCGCTCGCCATCGACGTCGTAGGCCACGCACACCTTGATGGTGTCGAAGGCCGAAAGCACGTCGAGCTTGGTCACGGCGATGTCGGTGAGGCCGTTGACGCGCGAGGCATAGTTGGCGATGGGGCCGTCGAACCAGCCGCAACGACGACGGCGACCGGTGGTCACGCCGTACTCGTAGCCCTCCTCAGTCAGCGTGTGACCGGCCTCGGACTCATAGGAAAGCTCGGTGGGCATGGGGCCCGAACCGACGCGGGTGATATAGGCCTTCATGACGCCCAGCACGCGGTCGACGTTCTTCATGCCCACGCCGGAGCCGGTGATGGCGCCGCCGGCGGTGCAATTGGAAGACGTCACGTACGGATAGGTGCCGTGGTCGATGTCGAGCAGCGTCGCCTGGGCGCCCTCAAACAGCAGGTTCTTGCCCTCATCGATCATGTTGTTGAGCAGCAGGCTCGTCTCGGTGATGTAGGGACGCAGGCGCTCGGCCATCGGCAGGTACTCGTCGCAAATCTGGTCCACGGTGTAGGTGGGCAGGTTGTAGATGAGCTCGAGCTCGGGGTTCACGCGGGCGAGAGCGGTCTCCAGCTTGTCGCGGAACAGCGCCTCGTCCAGCATGTCCTGCATGCGCAGGCCGATGCGAGCCATCTTGTCCTGATAGCACGGACCGATGCCGCGCTTGGTAGTACCGATGTTCTTCTTGCCGAGCTTCTGCTCAAAGGCGCCATCCAGATCGATGTGGTACGGCATGATGACATGCGCGTTGCCGCTAATCTTGAGGTTCTTGGTGGTGATGCCATCGGCCTCGAACATATCGATCTCCTCAAGGACAACCTTGGGGTTGACGACGCAGCCATTACCGATCACCGACACGTGGTCGGAATACATGATGCCGGAGGGCACCTGGTGCAGGCCGTACTTCTTGCCGTTGACGACGATGGTGTGGCCGGCGTTGTTGCCGCCCGAATAGCGCACGACGGCATCAAAGTCGCCGGCGACCAGGTCGCAGATCTTACCCTTGCCCTCATCGCCCCACTGGGCACCGACCAAAACGGTTGACGGCATGTTTACTCCTCACATTCATGGACTGTCTACGCGCCATGCCGGCACGCAGAAGCACAAAACATTCCCAGTATACCCGTGCAACGGGCGCCTGTCCTACTCCTCGGCATGCGCCCCATCAAGCTCATAGAACTTGGTGGATGCCGGCAGGAACATCAGGTCGACGTCGCCGATCGGGCCCGAACGGTTCTTGGCCACGACGATACGCGTAACGCCCTCGTCGGGTCGATCGTCGCGCGAGGCTTCGGCCTCGTCGGCGGAGCGGTCCAAGAACATGACGATATCGGCGTCCTGCTCGATAGAGCCCGATTCACGAAGGTCGGAAAGCTGCGGACGCTTGCCGGTACGGGATTCGACCTGACGCGAGAGCTGCGACAGCGCGATGAGCGGGATCTTGAGCTCCTTGGCCATGATCTTAAGACCACGCGACATCTCCGAAACCTCGACGGTACGGCTCTCGGAGCGGCGTCCCGGCGGAGGACTCACCAGCTGCAGGTAGTCCAGGATGATGATTGCCTTCTCCTTGTTATGGAGCATACGGCGGCTCTTGGCGCGAATCTCGGTCACTGTGGTGCCGGGCGTATCGTCAATCAGAATATCGAGCTTGGACAAGGTCTGCGTGGCCTCGTTGATATTGGCCCACTGTTCGGGGCTAATACGGCCCATGCGGAAGTCACTGATCGAGATCATGGCGTAGGCGCAAATCAGACGCTGGGCAATTTCCTTGCCCGACATCTCCAGCGAGAAGAAGCCGACGGTATAACCAGCAGCGGCAGCGTTAAGCGCCAGGTTCAGAGCGAACGACGTCTTACCTACAGCAGGACGGGCACCGATAATGATGAGCTGACCCTCGCGGAAGCCCATGAGCATGCGGTCGAGCGACGGGAAGCCCGTGGGCACGCCCGCAGCCTGGCCACCGGCCTGGCACACTTCCTCGGCCTCGTTATAGGCCTCGACCATAAACTCGGTCAACGTCTTGTAACTCGACTTGACCTCGCGCGCCGTAACCTTGAGCAGCTTGCTCTCGGCCAGCTCGACAACCTCTTTGGTGTCGGTGGGGGCATTATATGCCAGCGCGTTGATCTCGTTGGTGGCGCCGATCAGCTCACGCAGCATCGAATCGCGGCGAACGATGGCGGCATGATGCTGCCAGTTGACGAGCGACAGGGTCTGACCCATCAACTCCAAAATGTACGCTTCGCCGCCCACGGCATCGAGCTTGTTGATGCTTCGCAGGTAATCGATCAGCGAGATGGAGTCGATGGGAATGCGGCTGTTGTACATATCGACCATCGCGGTATAGATGGTCTTATGAATGGGCCGGTAGAAGTCATCGGGCTGCAGCTCGACCTGGGCTTCTTCGACCACCTCGGGCGATAGCAGCATAGCGGCCAGCACATTGGCCTCTGCATCTTGGTTTTGGGGAAGACCCAACTTTGAGCCGCGGTCCTCGACCGTCAGCCCGGTCTCCCTATCGTCATATGCCATGAGCATCCTCATTCATATCGCTTGCGAGCATCCATAGTATCAGCTACGGTCCCAAAACGCGCCGCGCGCCGCCAATCATCACCGAACCAAACGGATGAACGGTCCTGTATATAGGACTTCGACGCAACGTTCACCATGACACTCACTCAGCGCAAAAAACAAAAGAGCGCCCTGGTTTCCCAGAGCGCCCTTCTTAGAACAAGATTGTTGCGTTGCAGCAAATGCTACTCGGCAGCAGCCTCAGTCTCGACCTCGGCGGTCTCGGCCTCGGCGACCTCAGCGGCCTCCTCGACCTCAGCCTCGGCAGCGAGCTCCTCGGCGGTAACGCCGACGAGAACGACAACCTCGGCCTTGATCTCGCGGTACAGCGAGATGGCAACGGTGTGGGCACCGGCAACCTTGATGGGCTTACCGAGCTCGACGCGCTTGCGGTCGATGTCCATACCGAGCTGAGCCTTGATGGCGTCAGCGATCATAGCGGCGGTAACGGAGCCAAAGAGGATGCCCTCGTCGCCGACCTTGACGTCAACGGTGACCGTCTTGCCCTCGAAGGCAGCCTTGGTTTCGTTGGCGGTAGCCAGACGGACGGCCTCGCGCTTGGCGATGTTGTTGCGACGCTCGTCAAGCTGCTTGAGGTTGCCCTTGGTGGCGGCAACAGCGAGCTTCTTGGGGAACAGGAAGTTCTCAGCGTAACCCTGAGCGACCTCTACGACGTCACCCTCGCCGCCCTTGCCCTTGATCTCATCGAGAAGAATAACCTTCATGATGCGTCTCCCTTCTTAGCCGCGGTCGCGGTTGCCACGAGAGGAAACCACGGGGACGGTGTACGGCAGGAGAGCCATCTCGCGGGCGCGCTTGATGGCGTTGGCGATGTCATGCTGATGCTGCGTGCAAGCGCCAGTGACGCGACGGGGCTTGATCTTGCCACGGTCGGTCATGTACTTACGGAGAAGCTGAGTGTCCTTATAGTCGATGAACTCAGTGTTCTCCTTGCAGAACTGGCAGTACTTACGACGCGGCTGACGTGCAGAAAAATCATTAGCCATGTCAAAATACCTTTCATTTGGCAACTTCGGCGAACCGAAGCCGCCTCTCACTCAAAAATAGGTGAACAACCCTTAGAACGGGATGTCCTCATCGTAGACGTCGACCGCGGGCGGCGTAGCCACCGGCGCGGCAGGACGTGCTGCGGGCGCGGAAGCTGCGGGGGCGTAACCGCCCTGGTCGTAGCCACCCTGGCCACCACGGGAGCTCATAAACTCGATCTCATCGACGATGACCTCAAGCTTGCTCCGGCGCTGGCCGTCGCGCTCCCAAGAGCTGTAGCGCAGCTTGCCCTCGATCGCGACCTTGTTTCCCTTTGCCAGGAAACGGCTCACGGCCTCGGCGCGGGTGCCGAACATGGTGCAGTCGACAAAGTTGGGATAGTCCTCCCACTCGCCAGTCTGCGCGTTGCGGCGACGATCGTTCACGGCGACGCCAAAGGACAGAACCTGGGTTCCGCCGGCGGTGGCGCGCAGCTCGGGATCGCGGGTGAGGTTACCGGTGATGTTCACTCGATTGATGCTCATAACTCACTACTTCCTCTTGGGGCACAAGCCCAGTCCAAAACGACAGTCTTACTCCTGGTCGTCGCGACGGACGATCATGTGGCGGACCACAGCGTCGGTGATGCGCAGGACGCGATCAAGCTCGGCGATCTGGGTAGGATCTGCGTGGAAGTTGATGAGGGTGTAGTCACCATCGGTGAGGTCGTTGATCTCGTAGGCGAGCTTGCGCTTGCCCCACTCGTCAACGGAGTCGACCTTGCCAGCGCCCTCAGCGATCGTGGTATCGATACGCTTCATAACAGCGAGACGAGTCTCGGGGTCGAGCGACGGGTCAACAAAGAACAGCAGTTCATAAGCCTTCATATTGTCACCTCCTCTGGGCAAATGTGGCTTCAGGTCGTGAAGGTGCGCCTGAAGCAGGAAAAGACTTGGTAATAATATCTTTCAACCTCCTAGGCTGCAAGAATATGCAGCTACAACCTCATGACCTCCACATATGCCCATACTCGCACGGTGTTTCATGCGCATTCCAACCAAATGCCGACCAAATGCTTGACGGATTTGTGGACAAGATACGGTGCCGCGGGGACAAGCTGAGCCAAGCCGCAGGTCGATGGGCACAAGGCTGTGGTCGCAAAATGCATACCAGTGGCGCACAGCACCAACCAAAGATTTTTAAATTCATTGCCAAGTCGCTTATGAATACCCCTTTTGAACAATTGAGTTGATCAACCACGCTGGTCGGAAGCCGTTTTTTGGCACCTCAAACCCCACTGCAACGCCAAGCGCGGCCAAGCGTTTTAAAAAATGCCAACTTTTCTGTTTGCACTTTGCGATTCCTCGTGTATACTGACTTTCGCATTTAACGGAGAGTTGTCCGAGTGGCCGAAGGAGCACGATTGGAAATCGTGTAGGCGTCAAAAGCGTCTCCAGGGTTCAAATCCCTGACTCTCCGCCAGTTAATTCCAAAGCAGGCCTTTGAGCCTGCTTTGTTTTTACCCCACGCGGAGGGGTGGCAGAGTGGTTGAATGCGGCGGTCTCGAAAACCGTTTGGCCTGTATAAGGTCACGAGGGTTCGAATCCCTCCTCCTCCGCCATTTTGGTTGAGAAAGCTCCCAAGAATGGGAGCTTTTTTTGTTTTGAGTCTCTAACAAGCAAATACGGCGGAGGAGGAGGGATTCGAACCCGCCAGGGCGCGACGCGTAAAGAAAACGCGCCCGTGGCGCGTTTTTAGCGCAGCGCGGTCGGCGTAAGCCGACCGGATAAATTTTGAGCTCCGCTCAAAATTTGGACATCCCTCCTATTCAACCACGCCCCCATCGCGTTCAGCATCAACCCAGATCCCCAAACATGGCGCCTACGCCCGCATCCAGTCCCGACCGTTTGCCGAGCAATAGGATCGCAATCGGCGCCGAACATGTACTATGTACGGGCATTGTCTAAACCCACAATCCAAAGGACCCCATCTTGCCCGTCGTCGCCGCCATAACCATTACCTCACATGCCTCGGATGCCATGGTCGCTATTCCGTTTTGGCTCGAGATGTTCGCTGTTGTCGCTGCATCGATCTCGGGTGTGCTGGTTGCGCGCGAGCACAAGCTCGACCTGGTGGGCGCGGTCGCGCTCGCGGTGGTCTGCGGTCTGGGCGGCGGTCTTTTGCGCGACATGACGCTGCAGGTGGGCAACGTCTACATCCTCAACCAGCCGATGGCGCTGCCGCTTTCCATTGCCACGGCAGCCATCATCTATATTTTCCCGGCAATCGTCGACAAACCCGAAAAACTCATTCCCCTGCTCGACATCATCTCGGTCGGCATCTACGCCGCCACTGGAGCAGACAAGGCGCTAGTCTACGGCTTTGCGCCGGCGGTGTGCATCATGATGGGCTTTTTCACCGCGGTGGGCGGCGGCATGTTGCGCGACGGCTTTATGGGCGTGGTTCCGGGCATTTTCCAACGTACTAACTTTTATGCCATCGCCGCCATCGCCGGATCGACAAGCTATGTGTGTCTCGTTACGAGCGGCATCATGAGCAATGTCGCCGCGCTGGTCGTATGCGTTGTCGTGACCATGGGTCTGCGCTGGCTCTCGCTGCGCTTTGACATCAAAAGCCCTACCGAGGAAGACATCGCCCGCTTTTTGCATCGTAAAAAGTAGTTGGCGTGGCCTTTTACCTCGAAATGCAACCGAGAGGTTCTTTTAGAGCGCCCACGCGTTGGGTACCCTGTTAGGTATATGTCGAGCACCTAACGAAGGATTCACTATGCCTTGCAATCAAATCCCACCGACGCGCCGTCACAAAGCACGGAGTCATCTCTTTGTCGCCCTCGCCCTTATCGCGCTGGCACTCGCCGCCCTTCCCGCCGCAGCTTTTGCCGGCACGGATACCGCAGGCAATGTTCTTGCGACCGACAACGACTCCAATCCGTCCGGTGTTGAGGGCGACCTGTATTGGGCCGGTCAGAACCTCAACCTCGATGACGCCTCCATCGACCGCGACATTATCGCCGCCGGCGATTCGCTTTCGATTCACGACTGCACGGTGGGCGGTGCCGTTCGCCTGGCTGCACGCACCATCGATATCGCCCAGACCACGGTTGCTGGCAGCGTAACCGTCGCGGGACAGCATGTCGTCCTCAACACCGATAGCACCGCCAGCTGCTTCTACGCAGCGGGCGAGACGGTTGCCCTGCGCGGCTCCGTCAAGTCGGCAGCGCTCGCAGGCGACACGGTGACCATCGATGGCACGGTCGATGGCGATGTTGAGGTTTGGGCCGACAAGCTCATCCTGGGCAAGAACGCCCGTATCTCCGGCACCGTAAACGCGCACGTTTCCGAGGATCCCGAGCGCGCAGAGGGCGCTGAAGTTGGCGCGCTCAAGATCGACCGCACCGAGAACGAGGACACCTCCACCGTCAACGATGTCATCGGCGGCATCGTCGCCGCGGCGCTTTCCACCTGCTTTGTGGCCTTGCTGCTCGAGCTCGTCTTTCCGCGTGCGACCGCCAGCGCTGCCGGAATGCTCCACCAGCGCCCCACGCCGCTATGGGTGAGCGGTCTTCTGGGCACGGTAGCTATCGTCCCCGCCGTCCTGCTGCTGATTATCTCGATCGCAGGCCTGTCGCTCGCCGGAGCCCTCATGTGCGGCGTTATCGGTATCGCGCTGGTCTCGGCAGCCTTTACGGGCTGCGCCGTCGCGCGTATGGTCGGACACAGCCAGAACCGCTACGCCATGGCAGCCGTCGGCGGCATAATCGCGGGCGTGCTCACGGCAATCCCTCTCGTAGGCGACTTCATCAGCGGCGTAGCCTTCGTCTTCACGCTCGGCTACATCATCCAGATCATCTGGCGCAACGCCCACCTCAAGCCGCAGCAGCCCGCCAACATGCCGGGACTCCCCACCGCCTAAGCTGGCCAAACCACCACAAAGGGGCCAGGCACCTTTGTGGTGCATAGGGGTCAGGTTACTTTGCACCAAGAAACGAAGCGGGGCACCCGATCGAATACAATCGGGTGCCCCGCTTTTTCATGTCTCGTGTTGGCGGTCGAGGCGAGCGGTTACTCCTCGGAGCCCTCGTCGCGCTTACGACTACGGATAAGGTGCGCCACGCCAATGCACAGCACCGCGCCGCCAGCGATCCAAGTGAAGGTCACGCCGTTAAGACCGGTGAGCGGTAGGTTGGAGCCCTTCTTGTCGACAATAGTGAAGCTGAGCTTGCCAACCTCAGCCGTTAGGGTACCATCCTTGACAACATCTTGACCAGCATCAATGGTAGAACCACTAGGCGTCACATCCTGACCGGCCTGATTGAGCGTACGTTTGATGGTAAAAGTTACGCCATCCTTGGCAGAATTGTTGTACCCAGGTGCCGGAGTGACCTCTTTGAGGATGTAGGTGCCCTCATCGAGACCGACAACGTTAATCTTGCCGTTGTTATCCGTGGTAAGCTCTACCACTTCGCCCTCGTTGTGCTTAACGCCCCTAGCGTCGATGTACTTGTTTTCGGTGGTATCGCCATTCTTCTCCTGCAGGGTGAATTTAACCCCCGACAGAGTCGGGTTTTTGCCATCAACAGTGTCACTGCCGACCTTGGTAACGTCGATACCGTAGGTATAGTCGTAGGCGGGATGGACGACCGTGTCGCCAGTACCCTCGATGTGTGGGTTGTTGGAATAGGTCAGCTTGACATTGTTCACCTGGGCCTTGCCGAGCATATCCGCTGTAATCTTACCAGCAACCAGTTTTGCCTCATAGTTCACATAGACTGTCGAACTACCGTCAACGGTGATGGGACTGCCATTCGTGTCCTTTGCCTCTTTAAGATTTTCGAAGGAAACTTTGAGCGTATTCGTGCTTTTCCCCGGGACATAGGTCGCACTGTAGCAATCGGATTTAACGACCGATTCACCAATCTTGACTACAACGTCCGGCTTTCCGTCCTCGCCGAGCACCGGCTCCATCGTGGTGGGAAGCTCATCGGTGAAAGTGTAGCTGTACTTATCGTACGTATTGATGTTGCTGGCAACAGTGCCGGCAAGCTGGTATCCAACCGGCTGATCAGAGGCAGAGTCGGCGGCCTTGTTAGGATTGGTAAACACATCGGTACCAAACGTGCTACCGTGCTTGTCGTCCCTGACGGCCTTGGTCACAGTGGGGACGTTCTTCTTGGGGGTCACATTGACGTCCGAGCCACCGACGATGGTGAAAATCGGCGAAGTATATGCGTCAGTATTGCCCGCAGCAGCGCTGCTCGTACCGAGCGCATCGGTCACGAAAAGCCAGTAGCCATGGTCCAGATTCTCAAAGGTGCCCTTGCTGGAATTGCTCGGATTTGTCCAAGTGAGCGTCTTACCCTCCTCCAAGGCCTTGGCAATCAAGTCCAGAGTTGTGCCAGCATCAACCGCCGTAGCCTTTCCATGATTAGAGCCCTGAGTCCTGCTGATGAACTCCGCCCACTCCTGAGCGTCGGCATCCGGACTGGGCGCCCCATCCTTACCGGCGAGCGCAGTCCTCACAATGCTTTTCACGTCACCCGACGCCCACTTAATATCGGAAAGAGTCTTAGTGACTGAATCGTCCCAGGTTCCATCGGTCTTCTTATCCTGCGTAACCTTTGCGGCAAAGATCTGAATGCCCTTGAAAGATGTGCCGGCATATTCATTGTCAGTGATAGCCACCTTGCCCTTTTCAGTGGCCACCGTCGGCGTGCCCTCAGCAAACGCCATCGTCACAGGTACCATCACGCCACCAAAGCTCAATACTGCGGTGAGGCCTGCCGTCACTGCTAAGCGGGCGATGTTTTTGGTTGTCTTCATGTTTGGACCTCTTTCTTGGAGGTTGCTTTAAAACTTATCGATGCCAAAAGTCGGCAGGTTGTATCCCTGCGTCCAAAATCGCTACGGAGGCAGTACGCCACTGAGCAAGGGGGGTGTTCCTATAGTTTTGTCAACTGGGCAATGCTGTTTTCGAGATTGAAT
>OBKN01000646.1_pt1 | contig 14775 bp, 10 predicted proteins | sample 1519931 | NCBI WGS metagenome assembly OBKN01 (sample SAMN04209254, study PRJEB22552) | human gut metagenome | biome: gut; material: feces | host: Homo sapiens | place: USA: Oklahoma
TTCAGAAACGATTCTTGTCGGAAGTATCTGGGAAGGACCGTTTATTTATGATAAGATTCCACAGGAAAAGATCACAAAGAGAGAATTCCCATTTGCAGAAGAAGGAATCTGTCAGGCAATGGACTGGTTCAATGAGGAAGGCGAAAAAATGAACCGGGAAGTGTAAAGAAAGGTTCTATTTTCCCGTCAGAAGGCTTATTTATATAGTATCGATGGATGGAAAAAAGGAGTCTTATGATGCGCAAATTTCTGGCAGGTCTGCTTGGCATGGTTCTGTGCGTGCAGACCGTATATGGGATCCCGGTCCGGGCGGCAGATGTTTTCGAGCCGGGAGAAAGACCGAAAGCTATGCAGGATGTGATTCGGCAGGAGGATCCGGAGCAGACGAACAGAGACAATTCGGGCAATCTGACCGGTCTGGAACTATCTGCTGAGTCCGCAGTTATTATGGAAGCTTCCGGAGGTCAGGTTCTCTTAGAAAAAAATGCGGATGAGAAAAGGCCCCCGGCGAGTGTGACAAAGGTTATGACGCTGCTTCTGATCTTTGATGCACTGGCAGACGGAACGATCACGCCGGATACCGAAGTCACAACTTCTGAGTACGCTGCATCGATGGGCGGATCCCAGGTATTTCTGGAAGCTGGTGAGAAGCAGACTGTGGATACAATGATCAAGTGCATTGCTGTGGCAAGTGCCAATGATGCCTGCGTGGCGATGGCAGAAAAGATTGCCGGGAGTGAACCGGCTTTTGTGGAAAAGATGAATCAGAGATCGGCAGGGCTTGGAATGACGAATACCCATTTTGTCAACTGCAATGGGCTGGACACGGAAGGGCATCTGACGACAGCGAGAGACATTGCACTGATGTCACGGGAACTGATCACGAAGTATCCACAGATCGAGGACTACTCAACGATCTGGATGGAAAATATTACCCACACTACGGCAAAGGGCAGCAGTGAATTCGGACTGAGTAATACCAACAAACTGATCCGACAGTATGAATACGCAACCGGACTGAAGACCGGATCCACAAGCGGTGCGAAGTTCTGCCTGTCTGCAACGGCAAGAAAAGACGGGGTCAATATGATTGCGGTTGTGATGGCAGAGCCGGATTCTAAGACACGGATAAAGGATGCCATTGCCATGTTAAACTATGGCTTTGGGAAATGCAGTATTTACCAGGATGAAAAGGCACTGGAAAAAATTGTGTATGCCGAAGTGAAACATGGAATGCAGGAGAAGGCAAAGGGAGAGACACTGGAGGGCTTCCGGTATGTGGATACCAGTGGATCAGATCTGTCTACCGTGGAAAAAGAGGTACAGATACAGAAACAGACTGCCCCGGTAAAGAAAGGCGACCAGATCGGAGAAGTCATTTACCGGCTGAATGAGAAAACCATCGGAAGCGTTCCGGTTTATGCGACAGAAGGTGTCGGGGAGTTGACATTTGGGGGCGCATTCCTTAAAATTCTGGAAGAAATGATGGTATAACGAAAGAGGGAAGAGATGAAGACAACAGGGATTATCGTATTGATACTGATGATTTTTGCAGCAGCAGTTCTTGCAGAAGTATGGCGGGAGCTGCACTGCTTCAAGATTACAAGATACCGGATCAGAACCAGTAAAATAAAGGAAGATGCCGGAAAAGTACGGATTGCTTTCTTAAGTGATCTGCATAATCATGTCTATGGAAAAGAGAATGAGGAGCTGCTTTTGGCGATCAGGGAAGCAAAGCCGGATCTGATCCTGGCAGGCGGCGATATGCTGGTCGGGAAAGCCGGAAGAGACTGGACACCGGCAGCGGATTTGATGAAAAAACTTCCACAGATCGCACCGGTCTGGTGCTGTAATGGCAATCATGAGCAGAGAATGCATGAGCAGCAGGAGATTTACGGCAAAGAATATGGATATTATGAGAATGAACTGAAAAAGGCAGGGATTCATGTCCTGGTGAATGGATCAGAAGAGATCCCGGTAAACGGGATGAAGCTGCGCTTATATGGGATGGAGCTTCCATTTGGATGCTATAAAAAAGGATGGAAGGTGTGTCCGCTTACGACTGGCGAGATGGAAGAACGGATTGGCAGTGCAGAGACGGACGCATACTGCATTTTAATGGCACATCATCCGCTTTACGCAGAAACCTACTGGAAGTGGGGAGCAGACCTGGTGCTGTCCGGACATTTACATGGCGGGATTGCCAGACTTCCACTGCTTGGCGGTGTGATCAGTCCGCAGTTCCGTCTGTTTCCACGCTACAGCGGGGACTGTTATGAAAAAGACGGGAAATATATTGTGGTAAGCAAAGGGCTCGGAACCCACACGATCAATTTCCGCTTCTGGAATCCGGCAGAGTTAGTCGTACTTGATATCATCCCGGCTTTCCTGTATAATAAATAAGGTTATCGACAATTTGACTGGAAAGGATATCTATGGGAAAAGGAATACCGGTAAAGCTGCAGGTTTTTGAGGGACCTCTGGATCTGCTCTTACATTTGATCGATAAAAATAAAATAGACATCTACGATATTCCGATCGTAGAGATCACCAACCAGTATATGGAATATATCCAGGCGATGGACAGAGCAGACCTGAATGTCATGAGTGAATTTCTGGTCATGGCGGCGACACTTCTGGACATCAAATGCAAGATGCTTCTTCCAAAGGAAGTCAATGAAGAGGGCGAGGAAGAAGATCCGCGTCAGGAACTGGTAGAGCAGCTTTTGCAGTACAAGATGTACAAATACATGTCTTATGAACTGCGTGACCGCCAGGTGGACGGAGAAAAGCTGTTCTATAAGGGAGCGACCATTCCGGATGAAGTAAAGAAATACGAAGAACCGGTAGATCTGGATACGCTTCTTGACGGGCTGACCCTGACGAAGCTGAATGATATTTTTCAGGATATCCTGAAAAGACAGGCAGATAAGACGGATCCGATCCGAAGTAAGTTCGGCAAGATCGAGAAAGAAGAGGTTACGCTTCCGGAGAAACTGGAATATGTTTATGAGTATGCAAAGGTACATCACAGATTCAGTTTCCGGGATCTCCTGAAAAAGCAGGCATCCAAGGTACAGATCATTGTCACCTTCCTGGCGGTGCTGGAGCTGATGAAGACAGGAGAGATACAGGTATATCAGGAACATACGTTTGATGATATCATCATTACATCGGACGAGGGACTGCGGCAAGGAGTATAGAAGAAAATGAGAACAAAACAGTTGGAGAGTATCATAGAGGCAATCCTGTTCACTATGGGAGATTCGGTCGAGGTGAGTAAGATCGCATCCGCGATCGAGCAGGATGTGCCGACGACGGAGAAACTTATCCATAATATGATGGACAAGTATCAGAAAGAGGAGCGTGGCATCCGAATCATCGAACTGGATCATGCATATCAGCTCTGTAGCAAACCGGAGATGTATGAGTATCTGATCCGGATCGCAAAGCAGCCGAAAAAGTATGTCCTGACAGATGTCATGCTGGAGACGCTTTCAATCATTGCTTACCGTCAGCCGATCACCAAGCTGGAGATTGAGAAGATTCGCGGAGTCAAATCGGATCATGCGGTAAACAAGCTGATCGAGTACAATCTGGTCTGCGAGCTTGGGCGCCTTGATGCACCGGGACGTCCGCTGCTTTTTGGAACAACCGAAGAATTTCTGCGCAGATTCAGTGTGCAGTCTTTAGATGATCTCCCGGGCATTGAACCGGAGAAGCTGGAGACATTCAAAGAAGAAGCGGAAGATGAGGCACAGATCCGGCTGAATATTTAAAATGGAATCCATAGTATAAACGCCCGTCCCTGTTCATAAAATGGAACAGAAAAGAGCAGGAGGGAGACCGGGGCGCATGAAAAAGAAAGAAAAGAAGAGGAATGGAATACCGGCACGGACCAGAAGAGGGATTCTGGCAGCGTGCATGGTATTCTTTTTTAGTTTGCAGATTTTTCAAGGAAAGATGCTATGGAGAGAATCCACAGGAGAAAATCCGGGTAAGGTCTTATCTGGAAAAGTGCCTGCGGAAGAAAATGAACGGACACAGATAATGGAGACTACGCAGCAAAAGGAACCGGTCTCGGATGCGCAGACTGCACAGGAAAAAGAAATCCGTGAGCAGGAAAGGGAACAGCTTCTTACCCGGCTCTATGCCCGTTCCGCTGCGCTGGTGGATGCGGACAGCGGCAGGGTTCTGCTCGGAAAAGAAGAGCATGTAATGCGCCCGATGGCAAGTACAACGAAGATCATGACCTGCATTCTTGCACTGGAAAAGGGAAATCCGAAGGACCTGGTGACAGCCTCTGCAAATGCGGTCGCACAGCCGAAGGTTCATCTGGGAATGCACGAAGGGGAGGCGTTTTATCTGGGGGATCTTCTATATTCCCTGATGCTGGAATCCCATAATGATTCTGCAGTGGCGATCGCGGAACACCTTGCAGGATCTGTTCCGCAATTTGCCGGGTGGATGAATGAAAAGGCAGAAGAGATCGGATGCACTGAGGCACATTTTGTTACGCCAAACGGATTGGATGGAGAGGATGTGGGCGGTGTGCACAGCATTTCAGCTGCAGATCTGGCAAAAATCATGAGCTACTGTGTCCTGCGTTCTCCCAAAGCTGCAGAATTTCTTGCGATCACGCAAATGCCGGTATACAGCTTTTCTGATGCTGAGGGAAAGGGGAATTTTAGCTGCAGCAACCACAATGCATTTCTTCAGATGATGGATGGCGCGATTTCCGGGAAAACAGGGTTTACCGGGGATGCCGGATATTGCTATGTAGGGGCTTTACAGAGTGAGGGTCGTACATTTGTAGTGGCACTGCTTGCCTGTGGCTGGCCAAACAACAAGAATTATAAATGGACAGATACCAGAAAACTGATGGAGTACGGAATGGCACATTATCGTTATGATGAGGTGTGGAAAATACCGGAGCTTTCGAAAATACCCGTGGAAAACGGTGTTTCCCAAAATGGTTTGTTTGGAAAAGCAGCAGTGGAAGTGGAAATCAAAGGAAAAGAAAGTCCGGGTAAGATTCTGGTCGGAGATGATGATGTGGCAGAAGAAAAGACAGAAGTGCCGGAAAAACTGGATGCGCCGGTGAAAAGCGGAACACCGGTCGGACAGATTACGTATCTCTTAAACGGGGAGAAATGGGGGAGCTGCCAGGCTGTTGTAAAAGAAACAGTCAGACGGAGAACATTTACCTGGATAGCCATGAAAATGTGTGAAATGTTTTACCAATTTAATTTTTAAAACACGAGAAGAATAAAATAGATCAAGAAAATTGCTTAAATTCATCAATGGACTTTCGCGATAAGATATGTTAGCATTAGCTAGACAACAAAATAAGACAAGAAAGTTGACGGATATTTGTGAAAAGTCAGGAATTAGGCAAATTGTGTGATTTTTATGAAAAATTTCTTGTTTTTTCATATGAACAGAAGAAAAAGCAGATGCCGCCCTTTCCAATTAAATAAAAGGAGAGAAACAAAATGGAAAATTGTAAAAAATACGAGAGACAATATTTTATGCCTCCGAAATTTGAATATGATTGGGTGAAAAAAGATTATGTAGACGCACCGCCAATCTGGTGCAGCGTTGACCTGCGTGATGGAAACCAGGCACTGATCGAGCCGATGAGTCTGGATGAAAAGCTGGAATTCTTCCAGTTATTGGTCGATGTGGGATTCAAAGAGATCGAAGTCGGATTCCCGGCAGCATCTGAGACAGAGTACCAGTTCATGCGTACCCTGATCGAGAAAGACATGATCCCGGATGACGTGACTGTCCAGGTACTGACACAGGCAAGAGAGCACATCATCAAACGTACCTTCGAAGCCGTACAGGGAGCACCACATGCTGTGATCCACGTGTACAACTCAACCTCTGTTGCACAGAGAGAACAGGTTTTCAAAAAAGACAAAGAACAGGTAAAACAAATCGCCATCGACGGAGCAAAGCTGTTGAAACAGCTTGCTGATCAGACAGAAGGAAACTTTACTTTCGAGTACAGTCCGGAAAGCTTTTCAGGAACAGAGGTGGATTATGCAGTGGATGTCTGCAATGCAGTACTGGATGTATGGCAGCCGACAAAAGATAAAAAAGTAATCATCAACATTCCGACAACCGTAGAAAACGCAATGCCGCATGTATTTGCAGGACAGGTAGAATATGTAGATAAGAATCTGAAATACCGTGATGGCGTGGTACTCAGCCTTCACCCACACAACGACCGTGGATGCGGCGTGGCAACTGCTGAAATGGGTATTCTTGCAGGTGCAGACCGTATCGAAGGAACCTTATTTGGAAATGGAGAACGTACCGGTAATGTGGATATCGTGACACTGGCACTCAATATGTTCTCGCAGGGTGTAGATCCGGGACTGGATTTCACTGACATTCCAAAGATCCGTGAAATCTACGAACGCCTGACCAGAATGCATGTCTATGAAAGACAGCCATATGCAGGAGATCTGGTATTTACCGCATTCTCCGGTTCCCATCAGGATGCCATCGCAAAAGGTATGGCATGGCGTGAAGCGGAAGAAAGAGATCACTGGACCGTACCGTATCTGCCGATCGATCCGAAGGACATCGGAAGAACTTACGATAAAGATGTTATCCGTATCAACAGCCAGTCAGGAAAAGGCGGTGTAAGCTACATTCTGAAACAGAACTTTGGCATCAGCGTTCCGAAAGAAATGCGTGAAGAAGTCGGCTACATGGTAAAAGATGTATCCGATAAAGCACACAAGGAACTGACTCCGGACTGGGTATACCACATTTTTGAAGATCATTATGTAAATTACAAAGGAATCTTCTCTATCGATGAATGCCACTTCAAACAGGAAGATGGTATTATAGCAGATGCAACCATTTCCCATGCAAATGGAAAACGCGTGGTAACAGCAGGCGGTAACGGACGTCTCGACGCAGTCAGCAATGCGATCAAACAGTACTTTGGTATCAGCTATGAACTGAGCTTCTACGAAGAACATTCCCTGACACGTGGTTCTTCTTCCAAGGCATGTGCTTATGTAGGTGTCATCTGCAATGGAAAGACCTACTGGGGAGTCGGAATTGATGCCGATATCATCAAAGCTTCTATTGAGGCATTGACAGTTGCTGTCAATAAGATCGATGAACTGAAGAATGTGAATGAATGTAAAGATGAAAGAATGGTAGAGATCATGAACTATATCCAGGCAAATTATCTGGATGTATCTTTAGATGATCTGGCAGAAAAATTCTTCCTGTCCAAACCGTATCTTTCTAAATATATCAAAGAAAAATCCGGAATGACTTTCGGGGATATTGTCAAAAAAGTCAGAATGAAAAAGGCACGTGCCCTGTTAAAGAGCAGCAGCATGACCGTTGAAAATATTGCACTGACCGTTGGATATCAGAATGTAGAGCATTTCAACAGACTTTTCAAGAAGGCGTACAATATCACACCGGTACAGTTCCGCAACCAGAAATAAATAATACATAAAAATGACGAAAAAAGGGCGCAAAAAACGGAAAAGAGACGTTTTTTGCGTTCTTTTTTTGTCGGTGTTTATGAATGTGAACAAAAATTCATATTTACAGACGAAAATATTGACAAAGTAAACAAAAAAAAGTAAGATACTTGTATGTTCAAAATAAAAAACAAAAGTTAAAAATTATGAAAAAAGGAGGAGTGAAGACATCTGAGGATGGGGAAATAATTAACGATTGTTTTTTGGTGGATGAATAGAATACAAAAGGTTATCTTGGAGGGAAAAATAATGAACGAACATGATGAGGCGTTAAGAAAACAAACCGCCTTTTTAGGACAGCCAAAGGGTGTGGGAACCCTGAGCTTTATGCAGCTTTGTAACTCTTTTGCAAACTATGCGATGAGTGCGGTACTGATTTACTACTTATACGCAAATGCACCGGAAGGACTTGGATTCAGCAAGGCAAATGCAGCACAGCTGATCTCTTTATATTCAACAGTTGTCGTACTGACAGGTATTGTCGGAAGCTTTGTCTGCGACCGTATCTTAGGATGCCGGAAGTCTTTATTTATAGCAAGATCACTTTCATTTATTGGATATGTATGCCTTGCATTACCACTTGGCGTTCCTGGCTATGGAATCGCTATGGGATGTCTGGCAATCGGACCGATGTTCGGTGGCAGATGTCTGGATGCTCTTCTTGGAAAATTCTATGATGAATCCGATGGAAGACGTGACAGCGCTTACACGATTTCTTACGTAATTTCCAACATTGGTGCAGCAGCTCCGGTACTTTCCGGTGCAATCGCAGCAGCGCTCGGATACCATGTAGCATTCGCGGCATGTGCAGTCCTTGCATTCCTGGGTATCGTTGTATATGCAGTTACATACAAACCGTTCTTCGGTAATATCGGTATTGAACCGGATGATCCGCTTCCGGATGATAAGAAACGTTCTTTCATCACAAAGATGATCGTTGTACTTGTTATCTGCGCAGTTGTTCTTGCAACGCTTTTTGCAACAGGAACATTAAGTATTTCTGTATTCTCAAATGTAATCAGTACTGTATCGATCATTATCCCGATCGTATACCTGGTAGTTATTTACAAAAGTAAAAAGACAGAGTCACATGAGAAGAAGAAAATCCTCTGCTTGGTTCCGCCGTTCATCTGTAACGCAGTTACCCTGCTGATCTGGACACAGACAATTTCAATCCTTGCAATCTTCTATGAAGAAAAGGTTAACCGTGTACTGTTCGGAATTGAAGTGCCTGCAGCATCTATGCAGACAATCCCAGCAGTATTTGCAGTTATCATCGGAAGTATTCTGACAGCAGTATGGACAAAACTTGGAAAGAAACAGCCATACGGAACCACAAAGATGGGTATCGGAACAATCTTCTGGGGATTTGGAGCTTTAATCATTGCACTCCTCTATGTAATCTATCCTGGAGATGCAAAAGTCAGTGCATGGTGGATCGTATTATTCTATGCAATCCTGATGCTTGGTGAAGGATTTACCTGCCCGATCGGTTACTCAATCACGGCTGTTGCAGCACCGAAGGCATTCATGACACAGATGATGACAATCTGGTCAATGTCACAGTCTACAGGAGCTGCTCTTAACACGCTGCTCACTAATTTCTATAAAGAAGGAAGCGAAATTCCGTTCTTCGTAGCAATCGGTGTAGGTGTATGTGCAGTCGGTGCGGTTGTAGCAATCTTCAGTAAAAAGCTTGCAGTCGGAATGGGACTGGACAAGAACGCAGAAGCATAAAAGATTAGGAAATAAGTTTATGTTTCAGGAGGATGAAAAATAAATGTCAGAGAATTGTAATTATGCACCGGTCGAAAAAGTCATTCTGATCGATGACAGAAGAATTGAGATTTATTGGGGCGAACAGATGCGCCGTGCTGATAATGAAAACGATTATCTGGTAAAATACAAAGGGGAAGTACAGGAACTGGTACACTGGACCAGTGATATGACATGGGATTATGGTACGGTATACCAGAAAGAATCCATGCGTACCACACTTTCCCTGGTTCATCCGGTTGATCCGGAATGTGCGGGAGAGGTTACCGTACAGGTTGTCGGAAAGCTGACTGATGTAAAAGACAGACCGGCAGACAATGAAAAGGTCTACCAGACCGTGTATCAGCCATATTATGTAGTCCGCAAAAAAGGAACCTCCGGCATTGTAGTAAAAGCCGGAGAAAAAACAACACCGGCTGTAGTGGATAAAGCACTTGCAATTATTGATATGATGCTTGAAAAGATCCCGGAAGTAGCAGAAGAGCTCGTCCGCAGAGACGCAGAGGTATCTGTGTTCGGACTGCTTGAGAATGCATATGATGTCCCGGAACACAGAATGGGATATCTGCTTGCAACCCGCCACGTGGCAGGTTACGGCGGTGAGATGACGAATCCGGCATCCTCTATTTCAGAGGCAAATGTAATCCGTCTCAGAACCGGAAGATATGCAACCAGTTATCCAAATGAGATGATCCTTGTGCATGAATTCGGACATGCGATCCATCTGGTTGGAATGAATGGTCTGAAAGACCAGACGCTTGCAGACATGATCCGGAAAGCATATCAGCATGCCAGCGACAATGGATTGTGGCCGGACACTTATGCGATCAGCAATTACGAAGAGTATTTTGCAACCTTAAGTACTGTCTGGTTCAATGTCATGCAGGAAGGTGTTGACGGACGATGGGATGGTATCCGCGGACCGGTCAACACAAGAGAGGAACTGAAGGTCTATGATCCGGAAGGATATGAGCTGATGAAGCACATTTATCCGGAGAAGACACTTCCGGAACCTTGGCATTATAATGTAAACATCTATGATATTGATGGAAAACCATACAAATCATATGATGAAAATATGAAATTCAACTGGGATTTCATTCAGTAGGAGATGGAACAATGAATACACGCATACAGAAAATTGTAGATGCTGTAAAGAAAAATGGTCATGACGGAATTGTGATCAGCAAAGGCAGCGACATTAAGTATCTGACCGGCTTTACCGGAGAATATGGAGTTGCAGTCCTGCTTCTGACAGAAAAGAAAAACTATTTTGTAACCGACGGACGGTTTGAATTCCAGGCCGCACAGGAAACAGAAGGATTTGAAGTTGTTGTCTACGGTGAAGGACTGAATTACTTCAGCCAGACCGGTAAATTGGCGGCAGAAGCAGGGGTAAAACAGTGTGCAATCTGTGGAGCAGATCTTACGTTTGATGATTATCAGGATCTGGTAAGTCAGGCGCCTGATACCAAATTCGTTTCCGAAGGGTCTTATGTAGAACCTTTACGTGCGATCAAGACACCGGAAGAAATCGAGACGATCGAACAGGCATGCCGGATTTCAGAGAGATCTTTCTATGCACTGCTTGATGTGATCAAACCGGGCGTTACAGAGATCGATATTGCAAATGAACTGGAATATCAGTTCAGAAGCCGTGGTGGCTCCGGATTCTGCTTCGAGACGATCGTAGCATCTGGTCCGGATAACGGAGCAAACTGTCATGCGACAGCATCCGATAGAAAAATCCAGCTTGGTGATTTTGTGACGATTGATTTCGGGACTTATTATCACGGATACTGCTCGGATATTACCCGTACTGTTGCAGTAGGAAAAGCCAAAAATCCGGAGCTTTACAAGATGTTTGACGTAGTCAGAAAAGCAAAGGATGCTGGTCAGAACAGCCTGAAACCGGGAATGGTTATGGGCGAGCTCAGAGATATCATCGTGAAGGTAGTAGAAGATGCAGGCTATCATATTCCACATGGTCCGGGACACAACTTCGGACTGGATATTCATGAACAGCCGTATATCTGTACCGGTAGTAAAGTGACCCTTCAGCCGGGAATGGTTCATACGATCGAACCTGGAATTTACATTCCGGGAATCGGCGGCGTCCGTCAGGAAGATGATTTCCTGATCACAGAAGATGGATACCGCAGAATTACAAATATTACAGATGCTCTGATCACATTGTAATAAAAATGTTGTCATCCTAAAAAAGTATAAAGAATGGAGGAAATCCTTATCTGGTGGTTTGCCGGATAAGGGTTTTCTTTTTTGTGGGGACGGCCTGCGAAAGGGAGGTAGTGAGGCAGATTAAAAAAATATAGGGGTGAAGTCCATTGTGCAAACCATTCCGATGAGCCTCTGAAAGCGAAAATTGTGTCAGCAGAGGCTTCCACAATTTTTGAGTCTCATCTCCATTGCACAATAAGTGCCTTCACCCCTATATTTTTTTAAATCTGCCGCTGTAATCTTTGGACGCAGACCTGGGAATCACAAAATTTTAATATTGATTGTTAAACGATGTTGTGAGTAAAATGAAAAGTGCAAGTGTATCCGTATAAAGTTTTGGACATAAAACGGATTAAAAAATGCAAAATATTTAACAGATTCTGTGGAAAACGGTTGCGTCGGTTTGAAAAAACAAGTATAATACACTTCAAAATGGTTGCACTTTAAAATATTAAAGAATGAATGCGACGAGAGAGAGGCGGCATGAAAGGGCTGCGTGTATTTGAAAAATAAAGGGATAAAAGAGGGACCAAGGGATGATTATCAGTACGAAATATCTGATTACAGGAGATGGAAAGACCGTTCTTACGGATAAGGCAGTCTATATTGGAGAGGACGGCAAGATCGGAAAAATCGCACCAAAAGAAGACCTGCTGAAAGAATTTCCGCAGGAGGAAGTTAAGGAATATGGTGATGCGACACTTCTTCCGGGACTTATGGATATGCATGCGCATCTTGCATACGGCTATTCCCAGCCGGACAGCTTTAATTATGGGGCACAGCTGATCATGTTATATGCGTTGCAGCATGCGCAGGCTGCATTTGAAAGAGGGATCACCACGGTGCGGGATATGTCTTCAGCACATGGCGTATGCAAGAATCTGAAACTGGCAGAAAAGAAGGGATTTATCGTGATCCCGAGAATCGTGCATACGGATACCGGAATCTGCATGACGGGCGGACATGCCTGGGATGAAGTCGAGGAAGCGGACGGTCCGTGGGCAATCCGTAAAGAAATCCGTAAGCAGGTTCGCGATGGTGCGGAATGGGTGAAGATCCTGACCACCAACCGCGAATCGTATCCGGAGCTTACCCAGGAAGAACTGGATGCGGCGGTGGATGAATGCCACAGAAGAGGAATCAAGTGTGGCGTGCATGCCGGAACCAATCCGGGGATCCAGATGTGTATTGATGCCGGATTTGACACGATCGAACATGGAACCTTTATGACGCTGGATCATGCAAAGCAGATGGCAGAAAAAGGTATTGCCTGGACACCGACTATCATGGCATATACTTATCTCTATGAACTGTGCAAGGAAAATATCGAGAAGAATGGCGATGCACCGGTCAGTGATCCGGTCATGCAAAAAGAGATGGCAAATTATGAATTCTTTGAACCGGCATACAAAGCGTACCGGGATCATTTTAAAGAATTTTATGATACGGGTGTGACGGTTCTTGCCGGCACCGATATGGTGATGTATCATTCTCCGCTCTTACCGCTTCCGAGAGAACTGCAATATATGGTGGAATACGGAATTACACCGGTGCAGGCAGTACAGGTGGCAACTTCCAATCCGGCAAAGGTTCTGGGTGTGGAAAAAGAACGCGGACTTGTTGTCGAAGGACTGGATGCAGATCTTCTGGTAGTTGGCGGTGACTTAAGCAGGGATATTACCAGATTAAAAGATGTAAAATTTGTTACACTTGGCGGAAAAAGAGTCTTTGAAGACGGCATCCGTTATGTCGGAACAGGGAATATGTTTATGTAAAAAAAAGGCTTCTGCGTTGCAGAGGCTTTTTTACACGTGAAAATTACTTGTCGAAAATTTAACAAAATAAGAGAAAACTTATCAAAAACAGTTGCGTATTGCATAAAAAGCAAGTATAATATACACGGCAGAAAATTTGATTTAATTATTAAATTTATAAAAATGGAGGGCTAGATTTATGAGCAACACAACATCATCAAACCCGGCGAGCTTAAGAATTGCCAATTTGCTCGATGAGGGAAGCTTTGTTGAAATCGGTGGACAGGTAACTGCAAGAGCAACAGATTTCAACATGCAGGAGAAAAAAGCTCCGACAGATGGCGTCATCACAGGTTACGGTGTAATCGATGGAAACCTGGTATATGTATACAGCCAGGATGCATCTGTACTGAACGGAACCATCGGTGAGATGCACGCAAAGAAGATTGCGAACATTTATGATATGGCAATGAAGATGGGCGCACCGGTGATCGGTCTGATCGACTGCGCAGGACTTCGTCTTCAGGAAGCAACTGACGCACTGAACGCATTCGGAAGCTTCTATTACAAACAGGCTATGGCTTCTGGCGTAATTCCACAGATCACAGCAGTATTCGGCAATTGCGGTGGTGGACTGGCAGCGGCAGCAGCACTTTCTGATTTTACATTCATGGCAGAGAACGGAAAATTATTCGTAAACTCTCCGAACACCATTCCGGGCAACACCGCGGACAAATGCGATACAGCAAGCGCAAAATTCCAGAGTGAAGAATCCGGAATCGTTGACGGCGTAGGAAGCGAAGAAGAAATTCTTGGCGAGATCCGCTCACTCGTAGCAATTCTTCCGGCTAACAACGAAGACAACGATGCATATGATGAATGCACAGATGATCTGAACAGAGTATGTGCAGATCTTGAGAATGCAGCAGAAGATGCAGCACTTGCTCTTTCTATGATCTCTGACAATGGTGTATTCATTGAGACAAAGAAAGCTTATGCAAAAGATATGGTAACAGGATTCATCCGCCTGAACGGAATGACAGTAGGTGCTGTTGCCAACCGCTCAAAAGTATACGATGAAGAAGGCAACACAGCAGAAGAATTCGACGGCACACTTTCAGCAATGGGATGCAAGAAAGCAGCAGCTTTCGTTAAATTCTGTGATGCATTCGGAATTCCGGTACTCACACTTACAAATGTAAAGGGACTCAAGGCAACTGCATGCTCAGAAAAGAACCTTGCAAGAGAGATGGCAGCTCTCACTTATGCATTTGCAGATGCAACTGTACCAAAAGTCAATGTGATTACAGGTAAAGCATTCGGAAGCGCATATGTGACAATGAACAGCAAAGCAATCGGAGCAGACATGGTATACGCATGGCCGGAAGCTGAGATCGGAATGATGGCAGCAGACATGGCTGCGAAGATCATGTACACAGATGCAGATGCAGATACATTAAAAGCAAAGACAGAATTTAACGAAA
>OBKN01000658.1_pt1 | contig 14461 bp, 11 predicted proteins | sample 1519931 | NCBI WGS metagenome assembly OBKN01 (sample SAMN04209254, study PRJEB22552) | human gut metagenome | biome: gut; material: feces | host: Homo sapiens | place: USA: Oklahoma
ACGATCGCACTTTTCTCTGCACGACGCCTCGAAAAAGGGGGCTAAGACTCGCACAATCGCACTTTTTTGCGCACGGAAGGCGCCTCGGGCTTCTGAGGCTAGAACTCGCGCTTCTCGTAGAGCTTGGCGGCGACAAACGCGCTGGCCACGTAGATGAGGGCGACGATGGCCACCAGGGCGGCGGCGAGGAAGAGGTAGTTGCTGCCAGTGTCGAGCCACTGCACGAGGTCGGCGAGCACGCCGGTGAGCTGGACGCCGTTGCCGAAGAAGGCGACAGCGAAGGCGACGATGAGAACCACGATAATAGGAACGATGCGGGCGGCCTTCGTCATTCCGAAGCGCGCGATGACGGGCATCGCCACTGCCATGGCGATGGCGACGACGGACACGCCGCCTACTGTGGATCCTACGATCATTTCAGGAGTGTTTTCAGACGGCGAGAGGCTCTCGGGCAGCCACTCCGCCGGCAGGAGCCCCGCCAGGGCCGCAATTCCCAGGCCCAGCACGAGAGCCAAGGCTAGGGATCCCACCGTGAGAAGGGCGATGGAGGCGTAGCGTCCGAACACCACTTGGCGGCGAGTGAGGGGCAAGGTGAGACGGAAGCGCTCCCAGTTGTTCTGCTCGTCGTAGGCGGCGAGGCTGAACAGACCCGTGAAGGGAACCATGGCGGCAATAACGGCCGCAGTGCCCACCGCGCCCATGACATATCCCATGAATAGGGCGATGACGAGGCAGATGCCGAGCAGCTGCAAAAGAACGCTCCGCAGGACGGCGAAGTCGGAAACAATCATGGCTTTCATCGTGATTCTCCCTTCAAAGTGAGGGTCATGTAATCTTCAATGGTGGCCTTGTCCACGGGGATGTCGGGGAAGGCGCGGGCGAAGGCGAAGCGGTCGGGGGCGAGCACGTCGCAGCCGTAGTCGTGGCGCAGGATGCGGGCCTCGCCGGGGGCGAAAAAGCCGGCGTCAAGAATGGCGGTCACATCAGCGGCGCGGCAGCGGGCCACGCCGGCCTCGTCGGTGATGGCATCCTTGGGGGCCGAAAACACAATGCTGCCGGCATCGACGCAGACGACCTCGTCGGCGATCTTCTCCAAGTCGGAGGTGATATGGGTGGACATGAGGATGCCGCGGTCGCCCTCGGCCATGAAGTCGCGCAGCAGGTCGAGCACCTCGTCGCGGGCGATGGGGTCGAGCCCGGCGGTGGCCTCGTCCAGCACGAGCAGCTCCGGGTTGTGCGAGAGCGCGAAGGCCAGCGTCAGCTTCATGCCCATGCCACGCGAGAGCTCGCTCACCTTCTTTTTTGGGGCCAGGTTGAAGCGGTCGCACAAGGCGGCGAACTGGGCGGCGTCCCATTCGCGGTAGGCTGCCCGCCCGATGGCGCCCACATCGCACACGCGGCAGGTGTCGGGGAAGGCGCAGGTGTCCAGCACGATGCCGATGCGGGATTTGATGGCGTCCATCTCGGCGCTGCCGCAGGTGACGGGCTGCCCGAACAGGCGCACGGTGCCTGCGTCTGCGGCGATGATGCCGAGGACTGCCTTGATAGTGGTGGTCTTGCCGGCGCCGTTCGATCCGATGAAGCCGACGACGCAGCCCGGTTCCACGGCCAGGCTCACGCCGGAAAGCTCGAAGTCATCGTAGCGCTTGCCCAGGTTGTTTATCTCCATGAGGTAAGTCATGTTCGCTCCTCGTTCAGTTTTCTTCCAGCAGCACATCCAGCATGGCGTGCAGATCGGCGGCTTCTATGCCAGCGTTTTCCGCTTCGGCCACGGCGCGGGCGAGGTGTCCCTCCACCTGGCGCAGCCGCTCCTCGCGCAGAAGCTCCAGGTTGCCGCCGGCAACGAAGGATCCCTTGCCCTGCACGGTGTCGATGAAGCCGGCCTCCTCCAGCTCCGCGTAGGCCCGCTTGGTGGTGATGACGCTGATGCGCAAATCGTTCGCCAGGGCGCGGATGGAGGGAAGGGGGTCGCCCTCGTTCACGTCGCCGGCCATGATGGCCGCCTTGATCTGGCGCGTGATCTGCTCGTAGATGGGCTCGCTGCTTCCGTTTGAAATAATGATGTCCAAGGTGCCTCTTTCGCAGACGGCGTATCGCAAGCCCCGGCAGCGCTCGTCCTTGGGACGATCGTCGAAGGTGCGGCGATGTGCCGTCCTGGTTTCGGCCCTCGCCGCCCCGGCGTCCCGGGTACGGCGAGGGCGTGAATAGTGTATATACCCTACATGCACAGTATATACACACCTATACACAGCCGTCAAGGCCGCCGGAAAAGATTTCCGTCGGTTGCGGTACAGATTTTTGAGTTGTTAGACATGAGAAGAGAGATGCAGAGCGCGACAGGAAGTTTAGTGTTTGGTTAGAATAATTGCGACCTGGTGTTTTACGACGAAGTGGTTTTGCGGCATGATGAATCCTGACAGTGTTTTGCGGGCACATGCCTAACAACTCGAAAATCTTGTCCTCGTGTGCGAGCTTTCTTGTCTGAATGAGAGAATTGCAGGCTCGGGGTCGGCTCGGATCTGTCGGGAGATGGAAAGTGCGCTGCCTCGTCGCAATGGTTCGTTGAATCACTTCGCCTGCGCATTGCCGCATGCTTCCACCTTGACAAAGCGGTGCGCCCTCGCCAAAATAGGGGCACTGTTCCGCCGGGACCTTTGGCAAGCGCCGGCACGAGAGAGGATTCGGTGCATGAAGAACTAACGATGCCCCTTTGGGCGCCCCTTATCGGTATGACTCTACGGCCATGCTCGCGGGTGCCGCATCGTTAGCTCTGTCTTTTCCTGCGCACCAGCGCATGGCCTCCTTGCAAGGAGGTTCTCATGCAGCTATCACTTCAGCATCTCACCTACACCTATCCAACGTGTGTCGATTCCGTGTTGCGCGACGTGTCGGCCACGCTGCCCTGCGGCTGGACGGGGCTGGTGGGCGATAACGGCTGCGGCAAATCGACCTTCGCGCGCATTGCGTGCGGCCGGCTTGCTCCCGACAGGGGCACGGTGGCGCCGCGCCTGTTCAGCGTCTACTGCGAGCAGGACGCGAGTGCGGAACCGGACGCGCTCTATGATTTCGCGGCCGCCTACGACCGCGATGCAGTGGTCCTTCGCCGTGATTTGGGCGTAGAAGACGACTGGCCGTGGCGCTACGACACCTTGTCCTGCGGCCAGCAGAAGCGGCTGCAGGTGGCTTGCGCGCTCTGGCAGCGTCCCGATCTGCTTGTTATGGACGAGCCCACCAGCCATGTTGACGCTCCGACGCGCGAGGCAATCGCGGCGGCTCTCGCGCGTTTCAAGGGCGTGGGCCTGCTGATTTCCCACGATCGCGCCCTGCTCGATGCCCTCTGCGTGCAGTGCCTGTTCATGGCGGAGGGTCGTCTGACGGTGCGGCCCGGCGGCTACAGCCAGGGACGCGGTCAGGGGGAGCTCGAGCGGAAAGCGGCCCTTCGCCAGCGCGAACAGGCGAAGCGCGAGAAAAAGCGTCTCGCAGGCGAGGCCCAGCGCCGTCGGGAGGAGGCCTCGCGCGCGGCCGGCATGCGCAGCTGCCGCAATCTCGACCCGAAGGATCATAGCGGGAAAGAGCGCGTCAAGCTGGCCGTCTACACGGGAAAGGATGGCGTGGCCGGCAAGCTCAGCTCTCGTATGGAGAGCCGCCTCTCTCGTGCCGAGGAGACGCTGGCGCAGGTGAAGGTGGAAAAGCGCTACGACGGCGATTTGTGGATGCGCGCCGAGCCGAGTGCGCGCAAGGTTCTTTACCGCCAGCCGGAAATGACGCTGGCTCTGGGGGAGCGTCAGCTTCTTGTGCCTCCGCTTTCCATTGGGAACACCGATCACATCGCCCTGACCGGCCCCAACGGTGCCGGGAAGACCACGTTGGTGAGTGAGGTGGCACGGCGGATCGACCCGACCGCGCGGGTGCTCGTCATCCCGCAGGAGCCCACCGCCGAGCAGTGCCGCGACGCGCTTTCTCGATTGGCCTCCCTCGATTCGCGTAGTCGGGGGCGGGTGCTGGCGGTGGCCGCGGCGCTCAATTCCGATCCCGATCGCTTAGTGGAAGGCGAGCGAACGAGCCCGGGCGAGATGCGCAAGCTCATGCTCGGCCTCGGGATACTCGATGAACCGGAGCTCATCATCATGGACGAGCCTTCCAACTACCTGGATCTCCATTCCGTCGAGGCCTTGGAGCGCCTTCTGGCCGCCTTTCCCGGCGCCTTGCTGCTCGTGTCCCACGACGCCGCCCTGCTTGAGGCGACGACGTCGGTGTGTTGGGAGATTTCCGAATCGTCTCCGGAGACGTCGGTCCTGACAGTGGGCTGGCGGTAGGATGCGAGAGCCGCAGGAAGCCGCTTTGCCTTGCCGACTTTGCGCCGCCTTCCCGTTGACAGAGCGGGGTGTTTTCGCCATACTGAGCAGTGGGTTTGGGGACGATGATTTGTGGAAGGAACCACCATGACCGCAACGATTCGGCCCTCTTTGTTCTTTGACATGGATATCGAGGAGCGACGCGGCTAGCCCCTTGGAGGCAGCCGTATTTCGTTGTGCCAATTAACCCACAGAGGGAGGATATCCATGGACAACATTCTGGGACTTTTCGAGAAGCTTGAGAGCCAGTCGCTGGCCGTGCAACCGAGCCGGTGCGTGGTGGTGCGCAATCGCAACGCTTCCTGCCGTCGCTGCGCCGAGGCGTGTCCGACGGGTGCCATTCTCGTGGAAGGCAACGACTTGGCCGTGGCCCCCGAGCGCTGCGTCGGTTGCGGCACCTGCGCTACCGTGTGTCCGACGGCGGCGCTGGAGTCGAAGAAGCCCGACGACAAGGAGCTTCTGCGCGCGGCTGTGGCGGCCATGCAGGCCAACGACGGCGCGGCGGTCATCATGGATGCTGCTATGCAAGCGGCGGCCGAGGGCAAGTACGACCCGGCGAAGGTGGTCGTGGTGAAGAGCCTGGGTCGGGTGGACGAGAGCCTCATCGCCGTGCTCGCTGCGGGCGGCGCGACGTCTGTCGCGCTGGTGGCCGGGCCTGTGGAGGGGGCGGTCGCGAATGCCGGTGCCGACGAAGAAGCGGCGCAGGAGAGCGGTGCCGAAGACGCTGGGGCTGCGGAGACTGCCGAGGCGGAGGGCGCTGCTCCCGACCGCACCGCCCAACTTGTGTGCGATACCGCCGCGCTTCTGCTGGAAACCTGGGGCAGCGACGTGTCGGTGAAGCTTGCGAGCAAGTTACCTCGTTCGGTGCGCCGAGTGGAGCCCGCGGAGTTCGACACGGGTCGCCGCGGGTTCTTCTCGTCGGTGCGCGACGAGGCGCGCGCCGCGGCCGCCATCACCGCCGAGCACGTGGTGCGCGAGAAGCTGGGCGCCGAAGAGCCGGAAGAGCCCAAGTTCGCAAAAGTGGCCGAGGACGGCACGCTGCCCCACTTCTTGCCTGAGCGCCGCGGGCGGCTGCTTCTGGCCCTCAGCAATTTGGGCAGGCCGGAAGATGTCATGATCGACACCCGCCTGTTCAGCCACGTCATCATCGATTCAGAGAAGTGCACCTCCTGCCAGATGTGCGCCACCTTCTGCCCCACCGAGGCCATCCGCAAGTTCGGCGACGCCGCCACCGCCGCCGAGACCGGCAGGCCCTTCGGCATCGACCACTACACGGGTCGCTGCGTGCAATGCCACTGCTGCGAGGACATCTGCCCGACGGGCGCGCTGACCCTCTCGACCAATGTGTTCGCCACGGACGTGACCAAGCGCGGCCGCTCGGAGCGCATTCCCATGAAGCCCCGCACGCGCAAGGTGAACGACCCGAAGTCCATCGTGAACGCCATGAGCGACCTGCTCGGCGTCCCCAACGTCTACGAGAGGTAGAGAAGCAAAGAACCGAGTCGCTGGCCCGTTGATTCCGATTCGTGGGCGGTGATTGCTGCAAGCGGTGATCTGGCCAAAAGCGAATCAGCGCTCCCGAAGCGAAAGAGGCGTAACCGAAGCATCCCTTTAAGATCGTTTTATCGCCCGAGGAAAGGCCGAGGGCAAAGAAGGACGATTTGAAAGGGGATTGCGATGAAAAACGATGTTTCTCGAAGGAGCTTCCTCAAAGGAGCGGGATTGGCTGCGGCGGCTACGGCTGCTGTCGGCATCAGCGGTTGCGCACCGACTTCGCCGACGGAGGCGAAAGACGACGCTTTGGCCTCGACAGTCGGGGGCGGAGCATCGAAAACCATCGAGCTGAACGGCCAGACGCTGCCGGCCTCCATGGCCAAGCCCGATCCCGTTCCCGAGGACGAGATTGCCTCGACGATCGATTGTGACGTGCTGGTCATCGGCGCCGGCATCTCTGGTTGCCCCGCCGCGGCCATCGCGGCCGACAAGGGAGCGAAGGTGATCTGCGTCGAGAAGGGGTCGGCGCCCTGCGCCACGCGTCCGACTGGTATGTCGTGGTTCGGCACGAAGAAGCTCAAGGAGCTGGGCGTGCTGTGCACCGAGGAGGAGAAGGCCGTCATCGTCAAGGACATCTTCGGTGGAGCCAACGCCACATCGAAGCAGGATATCGTGAGGCTGTGGCTGGACGAATCCGGTGAGGCGGGCGACTACCTCACCGACATCATCGAGGCCTCTGGCATCCCCGTGCGCGTGGGCGGCTACTACGGCTACTACAAGCACTTCGACACCGTGGCTGAGAGCGCCGAGGACATGAAGAAGACGGGCGGCATCTACAGCGACTCCTATTGGAACATGTACGCCCTGCAGCACCAGGTGGGCGAGAATGAGGCGCCGGGCGTGTGCCTGTGGGGGCGCCCCGACCTCTCGGATGCCGATTGGCTCACGCCCGTCTACCAGCACGCCGTCGACGCTGGCGCCGAGTTTCTGTTCAACACCACGGCCGAGCAACTCGAGCGCGAGGAGGGCTGGGAGGACGACCCGGCCAAGCGCGTGACCGGTTGCATTGCCAAGGGACCCGACGGCTACGTGCGCATCAACGCGGCCAAGGGCGTCGTCCTCGCCACTGGCGGCTTCGACTGGGACGACGAGATGGTCGGCTACTACTATCCCATCGGGCTGCGCACCTGCCGCACCTGGCAGAAGTGGATGACCGGCGACGGCCACAAGATGGGCGTGTGGGTCGGCGCCAAGATGGAGGATCCGGGTCAGTACGTGTCCCATATGATGGGGACGGTGGCGCCGGCCGCCGTCATGCGCAGCGATGAGCGCATGATGCAGACCGAGTCCCAGGCCTTCATTACCCCGTGGGTGGAATGGGCCCTTCCTTCCAACGCCCTCGCCCCGGTGCTTTACGTGAACCAAAAGGGCGAGCGCTTCATGAACGAGGAGATCGGCTACTTCATGAGCGGCCCCACCATCGACAAGCAGCCGGAGGGCCTGTTCTGGGCCTTCTGGGACGGCGACTCCGAGACCAAGGTGAAGCCTCACAAGTTCGACCGACTCGTGGACGGCATCGATACCGACAAGCATTCGGAGATGATGGTGGAGGCGGGCCTTCTCATCAAGGCCGACACCATCGACGAGCTCGTCGAGAAGATGAACGCCCCCGAATGGGACAACGGCAAGTTCGACGGCGAGAAGTTCAAGGAGACGCTCGCCCGCTACAACGAGCTGTGCGCCGTCGGCTCCGACGACGACTTCTACAAGCCCGCGGAGTGGATGACCACCATCGACACGCCGCCGTTCTACGCCGCCGAGATGGGCTCCTCCTGGATGACGACGGTGGGCGGCCTGGAAATCGACACGGCGTTGCACGTGCTCGATGTGAACCGCCAGGCGATCCCCGGCCTGTACGCCGGCGGCAACCCGGCCGGCTGCTTCTACGGCAACATCTACGCGCCGCAGGTGCCCATGAGCCTCTCGGGCCATTCCACGACGCTCTCCTACGTGGCCGCTCGCAACTGCGTCGACGGCATCTAGCGCCTCGCCGCCCTGATCCTCCCTCCAGCGGCGAGCAAAAGAGCCCCGGTTCATTCAGAACCGCGGGCTCTTTCTGTCGGATCGAGCGCTCGCCCTGGAGAGTCCTCTCTGGTTACGACGGGTCGAAAGCCTCCCGGTATGTCTGCTCCAACTTGTCGAGAAAGGTGGACAACTCCTGCGAAGGCGCGCCGGCGGGATAGATGGCGGTGAGGGGCAGACGCAAACGCTCGTCCTCGATGGGAATGCGCAAACAGCTGGCGCTTTGCATGGCGGTGGAGAACACGGGAGCGCGTTGGACGAGCAGAACGGCCTCTTCGGGGTTCCAAGTAACGTACTCGTAGGCCGACGAAGCGGGTGCAAGCTTCGTCTTCACGTGGATGGCAGCGCGGGACAGCTGCGCCTCAAGGCTCGACCATGCCGTGGAAAAGCGCGGGCCGATGATGCGGATGATTGTTTGGGCGTCCAGGTCGTCCATGGTGAGGCGGTCGCGATCGGCAAGGGGATGGTCGCGCTGCACGATGGCGTCCATGGGGATGCGGAACACCTCACGGCTCTGCAGCCCGATGTCGTCGGGCAGCTCCCCGACGGCATCGGGCGTAGTGAAAATAAGAGCGCAATTGGCCTCGCCGCGACGGAGGATATCGACTTGATCCGATAGGGACACCGACTCGCAGGGAAGAAAGGTCGGCATCTTCGCCATGCCCTCTTCCTGACACAGCTCAAGCACCCGTGAAACCAAGGGGAAGTCGATAGGGCTGTCCAGCACGCCGCTGATGGAGAGCGCGGGCGCGTCGTCGCTTTGGGAGAAAAGATTCATAAGGGCCGCATGGGCGCTCATGAGCTCGTTGGCTTGCTCGAGGAAAACCGCGCCCTTCGCGGTGAGCCGCACGGAGGTGCGGTCGCGCTCAAGCAGGCGTACGCCGTGGTAGCGCTCAAGCTCCGCGATGTGCTTGCTGAGCGCCGATTGGGAGACGTGCAGCTGCTCGGCTGCATTGTGGTAGTTGAGTTCGCCTGCCAGCGTGATGAACTCGTTGTAATACTCGATATGAATAGCGATGCCCCCTCGTTCCTTTACATGTCTTGCCGATTATAACGCCAGGAGGCGCCGGGCCGGTCTTTCGACTTTATTGCGCCGCGCCTTGTTGATTCTATTTGGGAATTACCGTTGCTTCTGCGGAATCAGTGGGCAACGTGGAATCAGTATTCCGAATGCGCCGATCTGACACCTCCGTTTGCTTCCCATACTGGTGTTGTGCCCCTTGAGGACAGGGGAAGAAAAGAGAAAGATAGGAGGAGGCAATCATGAAGACAAGAGCGCTCTCACGTCGTACGTTCATGAAGCTTTCAGCTGCCACCGCTATCGCGACCGGGCTTTCGGCGGGGACGGCGGTTGCCTTTGCTGAGGCGGACGCGGGCACCCAAGGTAGCGACATCAAGCGCATCCGCACCTGCTGTCGCGGCTGTGGCAAGATGGAGTGTGGCGTGTGGGTCACCGTGGAGAACGGCCGCGCCGTGAAAGTGGAGGGCGACACCAGCTGCTTCACTTCAGGCGGCAACTGCTGCGCTAAGTCGCAATCGTCTATCCAAGCGGCTTATCATCCCGACCGCGTGCTGTACCCCTTGAAGCGCACCAACCCCAAGGACGCCGACGATCCGGGCTGGGTACGCATCAGCTGGGACGAGGCCTACGCTACCATGGCCGAGAAGTACGGCGAGATCATGGACAAGTTCGGCGGCGAGGCCATCATGATGATGTCGGGCACGAGCCGCTGCTGGTGCATGGGCGCCTACGGCGTGTTCCCGCTTCTGTTCCGCAGCCCCAATCGCGTGACGCCTTATCAGGTGTGCAAGGGGCCGCGTCATTTCGCCACGCTCATGAACTCGGCTTATGCTTTCAGCTGGCAGGCCACGGTGGATCAGCCGGAGGTCATGGTGCGCTGGGGCGGCTCCACCGAGATGTCGAACTACGACGACTCCTGCCGTCAGACGGTGGACATGGCCATGTACGCCGACAAGTTCATCACGGTGGATCCGCGCCTGACGAACCTCGGCAAGGAGTCGGATATCTGGCAGCCGCTTTATCCTCAGACCGATGGCGCGCTGGCCCTTTCTTGGATGCACGTCATCATCGAGAAGGATCTATGGGACCATCAGTTCGTGCAGAAATGGACCGACGCGCCCTTCCTCGTGGTAGAGGACATGGAACCCACCCCGGGGCCTTTCGGCGCCAAGTTCCAGGCCGGCGTGTTCCAGACGCAGACACGGCTTTTGAAGGAGTCCGATCTTGTGGCCGACGGCAGTCCGCTCAAGATGATGTGTTGGGATAAGATCGGCAACCGGCTCACGTACTTCGATACCGAGACCATGCTTTGGGAAGGCGAGACGTGGTCTGCGGAGGCGGGACTCGTGCGTGGCAAGGAGGCCCAGCAGAAGCACTTGTTCCCTGGTGTGGCCCAAGGTTGGGTGCCCGACCAGACGGGATTCACCCAGGCCGATGGGTTCGCGGCGGAGATAGACCCCGCCCTTGAAGGCTCCTACGAAGTCACGCTTGCCGACGGCTCGACGCATGCCGTGCGTCCGGTATGGGAGCATTTCAAGGAGCGCTGCGCCCAGTACGCACCCGACAAGGCGGCGGCCATCACTCACATTCCCGCCGAGCAGATCGAAGAGGCGGCCACGACCTATGCCACGCGTCTGCGTCCCGAGACGGGCTACGGCAACGGCGGCATTGGCTACATGCTCGCCATCGAGCATGGATGCAACGCCATACAGAACTCTCGCGCGCTGGATTGCCTTGTGGGCATCACGGGCAACTGGGATACCCCGGCGGGCAACCGCGGAGGCACTACGAGCTTCCTCACGGCGCCCCAGGTGAACTTCGCCGGAAACATCAACATGGGCGGTACCGAGCCTTTGGACGAGGCCACGCTGGCGAAGCTGGCCGGCATCGACAAGTTCCCCGTGCTGAACTGGTGGCAGTACTGGGCCGATGCCAATGCCACCTACGAGCAGATGCAGACCCACGACCCGTATCCCATTGTGGCCGGCATCGCCCAGTCCGGCGACTTCATGAACATGGCGAATTCGCTGTACAACTGGGAATCGTTCAAGGGCCTCGATTTCTTCGTCTGCATCGACTTCTGGCACACGCCCCTTTCCGATCGTGCCGACTTGCTTCTGCCCTGCGCCCACTGGCTCGAGATCAACGCCACGCGTCCCTCCCAGGGCTCATCCGGCGGCATGGGCTACAACGTCCAGTGCGTCGAGCGCCCCGGCGAGGTGGAGTACGACCTGAACTTCGACATCAATCTTTACAAGGCGATGGGCGTGCCGTTCTCGGCCGATCCGGACAACCCGTGGCCCACGGAAGAGGAGTACTGCGACTGGTACGTGCAGGCTTCCGGCAAGACCTGGAAGGAGCTTACCGACGACTTCCAGGCCAACGGCTGGGCCGATTGCAAGACCATGGATCCGGCCTACGGGGGCACCTGGGGCTTCTACCGCCGCTACCAGCTGGGCATGTTGCGTCCCGATATGAAGCCGGGCATGCAAACGCCCACGGGCAAGATGGAGCTGTGGAACACCACCATGGAGACTTTCTTCCCCGAGAATCCCGACGATATCCTGCCGAACTACGCCGAGGCGCCCCTGTCGCGCACCGAGCGTCCCGAGCTTGAGGAGGAGTACCCGCTCATCTGCAACACCGGGCGCCGCATTCCCGTGTACTTCCATTCCGAGCATCGCCAGCTGCCGTGGTGCCGTGAGCAGTGGCCCGTGCCGCGCATGGAGATTCACCCCAGCGATGCGGAGAAGTACGGGATCGAGCAGGGCGACTGGGTGTGGATCGAGAACGAGAACGGCAAGATTCGCCAGGTGGCCGACATTTATGCGGGCATCGAGCCGGGCGTTATCAACTGCGAGCATCAATGGTGGTACCCCGAGTTGAACCAATCGGGCCACGGCTTTGAGTTGTCCGGCGTGAACTGCCTGGTGAGTCGCGATCTGCGCGACCGGCACTCGGCCACATCCTATCTGCGCGCCTATCCGGTGAAGATCTACAAGGCCACGGCCGAGAACTCGCCCTTCGGAAATCCGTGTCCCTGCGGCAACGATGGCACCGAGATCATCCACGACGCCACCGATCCGCGCCTGAAGGAATGGGCGAAATTGAATTTCGAGGGGGAGGAGTAAGCCATGACCCAGTATGCGATCCTCACCGACCTTAACCGCTGTGTGGGCTGCCTCGGTTGCAGCGTGGCGTGCAAAGTCGTCAACGGTGTGGAAATCGGTTCCTTCTGGAACAAAGTGCTGCGCATCGGGCCGTTTCCCGATAGCGAGGGAGCCCAGTTTCCGGATGTGTACACGTACTTTCTGCCGGTAACCTGCCAGCATTGCGAGAACCCCGCCTGTGTGAAAGTGTGCCCGACGGGCGCCTCCCAGAAACTGGCGGACGGCACGGTGCAGATTGACAAGGAGAAGTGCATCGGGTGTCAGTTCTGCGCCATGGCCTGCCCCTACGGCGTGCGCTACCTGAATGAGACCGAGCGCGTGGTAGAGAAGTGTACGCTTTGCGAGCAGAAAATCGCCCAAGGCGAGCTGCCCCAGTGCGTGGCCCAGTGCGGCGCCCGCGCCCGTTATTTCGGTGATCTTGAGCAGGGTCTCGACAGCTTCGTCGGGGCGGGCAAGGTGTCCATCGCCGGGGATGCTGGCTACGATGCGGTGCTCTCGGAGTTCTGCACCTACGGCGATATCGCCAAGCCCTACACCGACTCCGATGTGCATCACTTGCCCAACGTGGGCAACGATCCCAGCTTCCTGTACATCCTGCGCAACCACGAATGGAAAGGTGAAGAATAATGGAATTGCAATGGCCCCTTATCTTGTTCACCACCTTTGTGGCCTGGTCGGCCGGTCTGTTCGGTGCTCAGGGGTTGGCGGTGCTGTCCGGCGAGGGCAAGCGCGCCCAACTGCCGGCGCTCATCGGCTCAGTCGTGCTTCTGGCCATCGGCGGCGTCGCGGTGTTCTTCCACCTGGAGCACTGGGAGCGCATCTTCAACGGCTTCGGCAACCCGACTTCCGGTATCACCCAGGAACTCGTGTGTATTGTGGTCATGGCCGTGCTCATGGTCGTCCTTTTCGTGATGCTGCGGAAGTCGGAGGGAGCGGCCGATGCGGTCGCCGCGCCGAAATGGCTTGCTGCGCTGATGGTCATAGCGTCTGCGGTGACGGTGCTCGTCACCGGGCATTCCTACATGATGGAGGCGCGTCCCGCGTGGGACACGGTGCTCGGCCCCCTGTCGCTGCTCGGAGTCGCCTGCGCTCTCGGGCCGGCCACGTTCGCGGTCATCGAGACGGTGCGCGACGAGGCCGTCGGTCGGGGCATTGCACTTGGCGCGGTGGTCGGCGCTGCGGCCAACGCGGTGCTGTCGGTGGCCTATCTGCTGGTCATGGAAGGATCGACGGAAGCCTACACCGAGGTCGGAACCTATTTTGACCCCACGCACCCTACGGCGGGCATGGTGGACATGGCGGCGCTCTCGCCCTTTGCCGGAGAGTCTGCGGCCATGGCGGTCGTGGCGGCGATATGCGCCATCGCTCCTATCGTAACAGCCGTTCTGGGCAAAAGATCCGGAAACTGGAAGCTGTGGGGCGCCGTGACGGTGGCGTTGGCCGTCGTCGGCGCCGTGGCCCTGCGCATGGCCTTCTACTCCGTGGGCGCCTCCGTGTACTTGTTCTACTAGTTCGACGAGTCCGGCGCCCTTCCCTCGGGGCGTCGGACGCCCCTTCCCCGAGAGCCCTCGCCGGGCCCGGTTCGCTTCCCCAAACCCCCTTGCAAACAGCGAACCGGCCCCCGGCGGGGGCTCTTTTGCGTTCGCGGCGCGGGCCCACGGGGGATCGGGCCGGCGCTTAGCGCCGATGGCGTTCGTCGCGGCCGCTTGGAAGGAGTTCCGTTCCCATCGCGGTGACAAAAGCTGGGCCTCTCGTGCACGTTTCTCGACTTATACAGACATTCGAGGGCGCGGAGCATGCTGGCATGGAGGGAAAGGCGTTCTGTGGCTAACGCCTGACCAGGGGAAATACGACAAGGAATGGACGGCTGCGTTCGGGGCTCTGGTTTTCCCGATTGGAAATGTCTGTATAAGTCCAAAAACCTGCACGAGGAGGCCCTTTTCTGTCACGGAGCCGCGTTTGGGGGGGGTTTGAGCTGAAGCAAAGCGTTCAAATACTGAGAGATCGACGGTGATCCACGAAATTGTTTGCAGCGATCGACAGGCCTCGATAAAAGCGACGAGCCAGCTCCCACGCCACCGCGGGTACACCGGCTCGACTTCCAACCATCCGCGCAGGATGGCGTCGTTGTTAGATAAACTGTAGCACAATTTGGTTCTCTAGAATCTTGCGTCATCCATTCTGTAAGAAAAACACGACGAGCAAATGAGGAATGAGCTAACAAGGGGATGAGAGGGGCAATAAAAGCCCCCGGAGGGGGAGGTTCGCGCTCCCCAGATCCCTTGCAGCGCGAGCCTCCCCTGACGGGGGCTTTCTTGACGGGTGCCGGCCTCGGCGGG
>OBKN01000660.1_pt1 | contig 14438 bp, 15 predicted proteins | sample 1519931 | NCBI WGS metagenome assembly OBKN01 (sample SAMN04209254, study PRJEB22552) | human gut metagenome | biome: gut; material: feces | host: Homo sapiens | place: USA: Oklahoma
GGCTGATGTGCTCAAACAGCGCCTCGGCCGTTCCGTAGAGCAGGCCGACCGACATGGCCTGCGAGTCAGAAGCACCGCGGTCATACGCATCCGTGATTGCCTGAGATGCCGCCGCGCCGCCGAGGATCACATCCGCCGCGCCGTGCAGGCCGGTCGCGCCGCCGACGGCCAGCGTCGCCAGGCTGTCGGCCATGCTCATACCGGTGTTGTACAAAAACGACCCGATGCCGCTCATATCCTCGGAAACGCTCCCGCGGATGGTGTTCGTCACCGTGCTCGGCACCATGGATTTTGTATAGCGGTCGACGGCCATTTTTTCGCCCGTGAACGGGTCTGTCCCGTTCAGCGCATTCTGTGCCGCGATGTCGAGCGCACCCGCTCCGGCCATCATATTCGTGCCAACAGACATAGCGGAAGAAAGCCACGGATGCTCCTTGGCCTCCTGTGCGACCTGCTGTGCCATTTCCGCAGCCTCGTTTGCGTGCTGCTGCGTGAGCGCGTAGTTACGGATGCCGTTGATCTGCTGGTCACTGTAGCCGTAATCACGCAGCTGCTGCTCGAAGCTGCGCACCGTGTTGCGCGCATTTTTGGCGTAGTCGCTGTTTTGCACGACAAATGCGGAGTTTCCGGCCATCGCCATCTCCGTGTTCGCGCTCTCGCTCACACTCAGCGCCTTGCTGTAGTCGGAGAGCGCCTTCTGCATCTGCGTGTCCCACTTGCTGATCTCGTCATCGTAGGTCTTCTTTGTGAGCAGGCTCTGCGCTTTCCCGATCTTCGCTTTTCGCTCATCGATCTGCCCCGAGAGCGCGAGCGCCTCCTGCTGGCGCTTGGCATAGTCCGCGTCCGTGCTCCCGGCGGCCATGCGCGGCATATTCCGGCGCTGCTGTTTAATGCCGGAAATCTCGTTCTGCCACGCGCCGATCTGCGCCTTCAGCTCGTCCGCAGACCAGTAATTCATCTGGTTCTTGTTCAGCCAGTCATATTCCGCCTCGGACCCAGGCGTGTTCTTGAGCTGCGCGAGCGCCGCATTCACGTCCGTGCGGGTCTTGCCCTTGTATTTCTTCGGGTAGGCGTATGACACGTTGAAGTCGTTCTCGTCCTTGAACTGGTTCTGGAAGTCGAGCACGGAATCGACCGCGCTGCGCATTGTGCGCATATCGCCGTCGGTATCCATGCCATACAGTCCAAGCTGTCCGAGCGTCACCATATACCGGTCATAATCCGACTGAAGCTGTTTTCTGCGCTGTGCATCCCAATATGCGCTCTCTCCACCGCCAATCTGCTGCAGCAGGTTGCTGCTCTGCTGCTGATACCGCGCAAGCGCATTCTGCTGGTCTCTCTGCAGCAGCGCCCGCGCCTTGCGGCCCTCCGATGCAAAGTCGTGGTTGATTTTTTCGCGCTGAATCGCCATTTGCTTTCCTCCGTGTCAGTACGTCAGGCGGTAAGAAACATACATTTCATTCGCCGCCTGTTCGGAAATCTTGCCTTCCTGCTCCCATTTGTTGATGAGCGCGCGGAGGCCACTTTTCGACATTCCACCATTCGACTGGCGGTCAAGCTCCGACCACCATTTTTCGTATTCTGCCAGCGTCGTGTAATCTTTCAAGTAGGAAATGTCCTCCGCTCCACCGGTCAAACGGCTCGCAGCAGCAGAATTTTTCCGCACTTCGGTATCCGTTTGTGTTGCCCGCGTTGGCGAGCTCCCGCTTCTGCTCCTGCTTCTTCTGCTTCCGCCGCCCGACCCCCCACTCTTATTTGACGCTGCTGCCTTCTGCTGCTGGTAATACTGCCGCAGATACGCCGCCTCGTTGGCAGACATACCTGCCGCCGCCAGCTCCTCGCCCGACGGCTGGTATCCGGTTGTCGTGATGAGGGACGACAGACGGCTCCATGCGTTCTGCTTGCGCTCGTAGTCCGTCTCCTCCTGCGTGAGCCTGCGGTTCTCCTCGGTTTGCTGGCGGTTGTAGGTCGTGTCCTCGTCGCTGCGTTCGAGCTGCAGCCGGTTGTACCACTGGTTGTAGTCTCGCTCGTAAGCGCTGTCGGCGTTGTTACGCGCCATGGTGTAGAGGTTCATCAGGTTCTGGCCTTCCTGGTTGTAGCGGTTGTAGGCTGCATTATACAGCTCAGGCACGACCTCGTTGAGCTTCTGCAGGTAGGCATTGTACGCCTGCTGCCCGGCGTTCTGGCTGTATGTGCTTCCGTAGCCTCCGGTCAGCGCCGCCGCCCGCCCCATAGTGTCCTCCATCGCGCTGCGACCCATCTGCGCGTACAGATCGCGGTACTGCTGGTAGAGCTTGTCCTTGTTCACGTCATACGAGAACTCCCCACGGTTCATGATCTTGTCGTAGATCGCCGTCGCCTGATCGTTCGCGCGCTGGTATGCGTCGTTCTTGCTCGGGTCGTAGGTATACCGGTTCTCGGGCAGGTACTTCGAGTAGTAATCGCTCGTCTCGTAGTCAAGGCCCTCGCCCTTGATCTTCGCGTTGCGCTGCTTTTCGTACCTGGCCGCGCTCGTGTAGTCTCCAGAGGCCGCAGCCTTCTCCATCAGGGCGGCGTAGTCCGTCTGTGTGTCATACGGCGTGTCCACCTTCGGCAGGTACTGCGCGTACTGGTTTGTCGTCTCATAGTCCATGCCGCCGGACTGAATCTTCGCGTTGCGCTTTTTCTCCAGGACGGCTGCCTTCTCGTTGTTCCCGGCAGCAGCAGCCTTATCCATCAGCGCGGCATAATCCACGCTGTCGTCAAACTCGACACCGTTGTAGTTTTTCTTCGCCATGCGTTGCCTCCTTTACTTGTACTTGCCCACTACGTAGTAGCTGATTTGCGGGCTATTAACTGTTGCGTCGGATGCTCTCACGCACTGATACGCCGGCGCGTGCGTCAGCCGCGTACCTACGTCGTTTTCCGTGTTTGTGGCCAGCCATATGTTGCCGCTTCCGACCGTCGGCGTCGCTGATACCACTGGGTTTGCGGTAAAGGCGAACGGATACTGACGCGCTGCCTTATTTACCGCGAGGCTCATCCACGATGCGGTATACAGTGCGCCCCACGTCTGCGATGTCATGACCAGCTTGCCCGTGTCGAACGTTGCCCACATCTCAGCGACGCCGCTGTGCCACTTGCGCCACGTCCATTTCCCGGTCGTGCCCTGCGATTCGATGTAGTCCGCGCCGCCCGCTGCGGCGTTATCTGTGTACGCCTTTGCCTCCGCCAGCGCATCCGATACTGCGGCTTTCACAAGCTGGATCAGCTTCTTAATTGCCGCGCTTCCGCTTGTCTGCATGGTCCAGCCCTCCTCAGATGGAATCCCAGAGCGTCTGCACCTCGTCAGCCGTCAGCTCTGTCAGGTCGATCGTTCCCGCAAGCACGTCCCACTTGTAGCTGCCGCTGCCAACGTCCACGCACACGACGTTCGTACCCGCGCCGTAGGCATGGCCTGCTCCCTCGACGAACGCCGCCGTCGTGGTAAAAGCATCAGTGACGTTGTACACCCAGCCCTTGTTCCCGGCCGCTGCCGTCGGCAAAGACGCGAAAGCGATTGAGCCCTTTGGCGTATATACGCCAGAAATCGCGCTGTTGATCGCCGTCTGCACCTGATCGGCCGTCTGCAAGCCGGACACTTTTCCGTCAACATACGCTTTCGTCGCCGCATCGTTATCGTCGGTCGGCGTGGCGACAGCCATACGCGCGTAATGCAGAACGCCCCCGCTCACTTCTCCCGAAAAGCGGCCTGCATTCTGTCCCGTGCATTCCAGCGCGATTTGTTTTTTGTGGTCGGAGCTATACGCGGTCACGGTCTGGCCGGAAATCATTTGGCCGTCCACTGTGCCGCTGGACGTCACATTCCCCGTCACCGTCAGGTTTCCGCTGACCGTCCCACCGCTCTTGTCCAGTTTTTTGTCCAGCTCTGCTTTGATAGCCTTGTTCTGCACCGGATTTGTGGACGTGTCCGAAACGGAGTCGTCGACGGTCACACCACCGGCCGCAATCTTGCTGTCCACGTAGGCTTTCGTCGTTGCGTCATTGTCACCGGTCGGCGTGCCAACAACGAGACGTGCGTTGCCGCTCTTTCCTGTGCTGCTCGTACTGACGATACTCGCAGCGTTGTCGCCGGACGGCATCAAGCCTATGTGGGCCAAGCTCCCCGCTTCGCGTATGGTTATGCTGCCTTCGGCTTCCACCGTTCCTTCAACAATCACGTTTCCGGCGATCGTGCCGCCGCTCTTGTCCAGCTTTTCATCCAGCGCCGCCTTGACGGCCTTGTTCTGCACGGGGTTGGCAGACCCGGCGTCCAGCGCTGCATCCACGGTGGTCTTGGTCGCACCCGCCTCGATGCCATCCAGCTTCGTCTTGTCCGTCGCCGACATCAGGCCCGCCGCACTCGTCGTCGCGTTCGTCTTGTCTGCCTTGTTGTTGAGCGCCGTTTTAACCAACTGCATCAGCTTGTTCAGGGCATTCTGCCCTGCGTATTTCGTCGCCATAGTTCTCCCCCTAAGCGTTATTCCACATATCCACGATCTCGAGGATCGTCAGCTCTGCATCCTCGTCCACCGCGCCGATGTTTTCCGACGTCAACTGCACATTCCCGGCGTTATCCGGCAGCACCCGGTTGACGCTCTGCACCGTGCCTCCGCCGCTTCCGCCGCCGTCCGGAGTGCGCCAGCCCGTGTCATAGTCGCTGTCGGATAGTTTCGTCAGCGTCTGCCCGGCCGTTCCGCCGCTCGGGAGGCCGTGCCCGCTCTTTGCTTCCAGATCCCGCAGCGCCTTTCGCAGCTTTTCCAGCTCTGTACGGAGCGCGGCAGTATCTGCAGCGCCGATTCCGGCCTCGTTCCCGTCGTCTTCCTGGTTGAGCACGTCCACGAGCTGCCAGATGTACGAGCGCAGCTGGGCAAGCTGCTCCTCTGTGCTGCCGGCCACTGCATACGTCTGCGGGTAATCAAATGTCAGCATACACATCGCTCCCCGCCTCGAAAATCTTTGCGAAACTGTAGATGCGCACGTTCCCGCTGCCCTCGAGCCGGATGCGGAAGTGGTCGCAGCGTCTCGGCCGCACTGGCAGCATGAACGTGCGCGTTCCCACGCCCTGGATGCGGCCCTGGTTGTGCCACACACCGTCGGAGTCATACTGCACGAGCACGTCCATGTACGCATCCCGCGCGAGGCTCATGCGGATGTTAAACCGGCTGACGTATTTCTGCTCCACCGTGCTGTAACCGATCAGCCCCGTCTCGCAGCTCCACGCCACGTCGCCCTCTTCCGTGCCGCTCAGTTCGGATACCTGGTTGTCGTGCGCGATCTCCTCGATGCCGCCGGCCGCGCACAGCAGCGAGCCCATAAGTTCCGTGAAGTCGGTAATGCTGCCGACCGGCAGGTTCTCGCGGTACCACGCCCCGCGCCGTGTGTCCAGAACGAGCAGCCGGCTTCCCGGAGGCGTATTCATCTGCAGGTAGAGATAATACTTGTCGCGGTACGCCGCCGCGATGCTTGTCGTGCTGCCCGGCCGCGAAAGCGAATTCAGATTCAGCTTCTCGCTCACGTCCGTCGGCGCGCCGCTTCCGTCGTAGGCGCACACGCAGTCGCGCGCCTTGTAAAACAGCACGCCGTTGACCACCGCGAGGCTCTTTGCGCCCCCCGGCTGCACGCCGCGCATCGTGTACTCCTGAATCCTGTGCGCGCCGCTCGCGGACACATACACCTTGTGCATCCGGTCTTCCTTGAAAAACAGCGGGTAGCCCTGATAATTCACGGCACCAGTCCAGCGGCCGTCAGACCCGACCGACGCAGCGTAGCTGTCCGTGCTCACGCCTGCATATTTGCGCCACACGTCGAAGCGCCCAAGCGCGCTCGCGTAGATCTCGTTGACAAGTTTCCCGTTCACCGTGCCGTACTTGCAGCCCCAGAGGCGGTTCTGCGCCTCGATGACGTAGTCCATATCCGGGATGTCCATCGCCGACTTGACATACCCTTCGGCAGGCGGCGTGTCGTTCATAATTCCATGCGCTTCCGTTGGCGCGTAAGCGTCCAAAACGATGTAGTTTTCTCCGGTGACGAGCACCTCGCGGTATACGCCGTCCGACGGGTTGTCTCCGACATTCTGGCCGGAGTACGTGCCAGGGTCAACGCCGGATACCCTGATATAGTCTCCGGGAGCAAAAGCGCTTCCGATACCTTTGCATTCCAGCCGCATCACCGGCACATCCTGCGCGCTCCAGTCTTTCGAAATGTCGTTATATATGTAGGGCGTCCTCGTCTCGCGGTCGATGTATGCATCGCCATTTTTAGGCTCTTTCGGCTTCACGAAGTTCAAATAGTGGTATTCGATTCCGTCGACAACCACGACGTGTTTCTCGCCATAGTTCGCGCCTGTCGTGTATACGATTTTCCCGTCCCGGCTGCACGGGCGAATATACCACAATACATAGATGTCGTAGACCTCCTGCCCATCCGGTCCTGAGCTGGATGTCAGGCTGTGGTCAAGATACGTCCCAGCCGCAGCGGAAAACATCTTTTCCATGTTCCCGTGCGTGCCGTCGGCCGTGTTGTACCACACCTTGTCCGGCCAGATGAGCAGGTATGCGCCCATACTCACGAACCGCTTCAAGCCGCCGGCGTATGCCAGATCCATGACTTTCTCGTCGCCGGCATAGAAGCCGCAGGACTTTGTCGTGGGGTCATATCCCGCGATGTAGTAGAGCTCATCCCCTTTTGATACCATCGCCTGCAGATTTTCGGCCGAAACCTGCAGCGTATTTCGCTGCTTTCTTGTCGCCAGCAGCGGGTAATCGTCGCCGCACAGATTCTCCATCTCATAAAATTCCCCTTCGGGGATCTTGAGGTTGTGGTTGTAGCCGCCGAAGGTATCCGTCACCTGCTGCGAGCGTGCCGTTTCCTGAATCGTCGGATATGTCGGCATCTGTCATCCCTCCATCAAAACCGGAATGTTCCGGGGTCCTCCGCCATGTGCGCGCGGTTATACCAGTTGCGCCAGCGCGCGAACGCCGCGTTGAACAGCGTGATGCTCTGGCTGTATTTGCCCGCCTCGCCGTTTTCGCGGTCGATCATGGCCTGCAGGTAGTTGTTGTACACGTCCTCGTCATACGGGCTGCCGACGAGCAGCTCCGTGCTCATGCTCGTGTTCTCTCCGTAGCCGTCGAACGTCTCCGTGCCGCCCTCGTGCGTGCGGATCACTTCCTGCCAGATCATCCCGTCAAGGCGCGACAGCCACCGGATCTTTATGTCCTGCGAATACTGGTTCGGCCGCAGGGCGTCCACCATCGTGATCGCGTCCGAAATCGTCATAGTCTCTGCTCCTTATACTGAAAAAGGGAGGCGCGTTTGCCGCCTCCCTTTGGTTTACTCTGCCTGCTGTGCGGCCGCCGTCGCTTCGTCCACGAACGCCTCGAAGGCGTCCCGCGCGCGCTCAGACCGGCGGATCTCGTCGGCGATGTAGCGCGGCACCTTGGACTTCTTGCCCTTCGGAATCAGAAAATTCTTGCCGTTGACGCTCACGAACAGGTTCGGGTCTTCCTTCGCGCCTGCGCGCGGGATGAAGATCTCCTCCAGCTCATACGGATCCGGCAGCTTTTCGGCCGCAGCCTCAGTCTTTTTTTCGGTTGCCATGGGTACGCTCCTTTCTCACATCAGCTGGAGACGCCGCAGCGCCTCCGGCCGTATTGGTTTCGCCTCAGTTGGCGGCGTCCGTCGCGCTGTAAGCAGACGTGCTCATCACGCGCAGCAGGCGCTCGGTGTACAGCACGGTCGCGCCGTTGGTCTCGAACTTGTAGCCGATGGTGCTGAACTGGTTCAGCGGGCCGCCGATCTCGGACTTGTCGTGCACGATCATCTCCAGAGCGCCACCCTCCGGATCGATGATGCCGAAGGCGTCCTTGCCGAAGAAGTAGGTCGCGTAGGTCGCGCCTTCGCTCTTGTTCTTGTAGCCCGTGCCGGTCAGGACGGGCGCGAAGGTGTTCTCGATGAAGCGCACGCCGTGCAGCTCGCCGATCTCGCCGTTGTAGATCTCGTCCGGCTGGGCGTACTTGTGCGCCTCGATCCACTCGTTGGACTTGCGCAGATCGTAGGCGACGGACGGATGGATCACGGCGTAATACTTGCCGTTGATGGTCGGCACGCGGTCCTTCTTCATCTTCGTGACCGCCTTGGCGATCATGTCCGGCGTCAGGTAGGCGTAGCCGTCAGCAGCGCTCGTGCCGCCGCCGGCGCCCATCTCGGCGCAGGAGGTCGGAGTGGAGATATACGCGCCGGCCGCGCTGATGTTGTCGCAGTAGAGCACGTTCGTGTTGGTCAGCAGCGCGTCGCGGATGAGCTTTTCCTGCGTCTCTGCGGCGCTCGCGCCCATCTCCTCGGTCGCGCCGAGGATTACGTCGTCGTAGGCGCGCAGCTCCAGGCGGTCGGTGATGCTGGTGTACGTACCGTACTGGTTGATGCTGCCCTCGAGCTTGGTCACGCCGAACTTCTGGCCCGTCGGGATCACGCCTTCGGTCAGCTTACCCGCTTTGTCAAAGGTGTTCCACTTGCGCCACTCCACGGTGCCGCCGTGGTTTTTCGGCAGCGCCTGCTTTTTGCCGAACTGGGCATAAAACATCTCGGCGCGGGCGTTTTCGAGCAGCTCGGTGTCATAAAAGGTCTTGAGCTCCGGTGCAAGCGTGTGCGTTGCGTCGAACGCAGTCGTCGTGCCGGTCGAGGCGTTGACGTAGTTGCCGGTCGCGTTGACCAGCGTGCCCGCGTCCGCGAAAAGCTGCAGACCGAGCATGGAATAAAGAATGGTCTTCATAAAATAGCTTCCCCTTTCAGATTCAGAAAATATCGTTCGTCCGGGAGGAGCCGCCGCACGTCATCAGAACGTGCCGGGATAGAGCTTCTCCCCGTTCGCCGCTGCGATGTTCATGCGGCGCTTGATCTCGTCGCGTCTCGCGCGCGACATCGTCGTCGGGGCAGAAATGGATGCCGCCTGGGATGCGCTGCCGTTCTCTGCCGGCCTACGCTGCCCGGCCTGGATGCTGTTGCTGATCTGCTGCGCGGTCTTCTGCGCTGCCACCTGCATCGCCGCCGTCTGGATCTCCTTGCGGTGCACGGCAAAGTAGGCGTCCTCCACGCTGATCAGGCTGCCCGGCGCGGTCAGCCGCGCGAAGACCGGGTTTTCCAGCTCCGTCTGCAGATCAAAGCCCGGATACATCTCCTGCAGCTTCGCCGCCTGCTGCACCAGCCCGTCGAAATGCTCCTGCAGCCTGCGCTGCTCAAGCGTCTGCTCGTTCTGGTGCTCCAGCAGTTTGTTGCGCCGCTCCAGCTGGTCGATGCGCATGGCCTCCTCGACGGGGATTCCGAGCTCATCCGCCCGCTCCTCGTAGTACGCCTTATCCTCGGTCACAGCTTTGTTCAGCGCCTGCACGTCCAGCTTGGAGATATCCTCTGCGTCGATGCCGTACTTGCGCGCCATCAGCTCCAATGCCGGCGTCAGGTCCTTGAGCGCCTGCTCGGACTTCTTCGACTTTGCCAGCCGCTTCTGCATCATCTTCTGCGCCTGCTCGTTGTACTCGGGATCTGCCATGATCTCGTCCCACGTCAGGCGCTTCGGCATTTCCTGCCCGTCATCGGTGCCATTTGCAGCGTCGTCCTGCGTCTGCGCCGCCTCTGCCGCTGCCCCGTCGTCACGGTGCATGGCCGATACGCGCGCTCTCGACCGCTTGCTGATCTTGTCCGCCGGGACACCAAGCCCGGTCAGGATGCGCTCCCCGGCGTCGGGAGCCGTTACGCCCGCAGCACCTGCACCATCTGCGCCTGCGCCCGCTCCGGCAGAGCCTCCGGCCGCGCCTCCCGCGCCGCCCTCGCCGCCGAACACCTGCAGGCCATGCAGCATAGCCAGTGCCTTGATGTCAAATCGCATAAGGATGCCTCCGTCAAAAATCTGTGGTAGGCCACGACCCTGTCAGCCGCCAGCCGGAGTTGCACCGGCACTTGCAGTCCATCGCTGCAGCGCGCCTCGCGGCGGCATAGATACCCACGCAGCAGCCCCCCGCTGCGTGGGTGCCAAGAGAAAAGGAGATGGGAAAATGGGAAAAGAAAGGAGGTACACACGCGAAAGCCCCTGCACCCTCGCACCTCCAGCATACAAAAAGGCCGAGGGCTTTCTCTATCCCTCGGCCTCGGATCTCTGAATTTTTTTTATCCGCGCACCTCATAGCGCACGCGCTCCGGGTACATCTGCCGCAGGATATCGAATCCTGCGCAGATCTGGTCGCAGATCATCTTCGCGCACGCGCGCCATCGCGGCGATGCAGCGCACACGATCTCTGCGTGCCCGCTGCCCAGCTCCACGCTCGAGCCGCGGGCCTGACCGGCGGCGTCCATGTTGCCCACGGCGGCCGCCAGCGTGTACACAAGGATCGTCACCGCCGCGCATACGATGTCCTGCCCCGCCTCGGCAAAGCCCGCGTGCCCATCAGCCGTCAGCCGCAGCCGCATCCGGTCGTACACGATCTCGATCATGCCTTGCTGCCCCCCTTGATCACGGCTCCGCCGCCAGGCTGGGCAGCGTTCGCGCTCGCCTCCCGCGCCTTCGCGGCGACCGGGTGCTCGTCTGCCTTGATGCCGGAGATCTCGTCGCTTTCCTGCATCTTCGGCGCGGCGTTTGCGCCTGTGCCCGCCTGTGCCGGCATGGCGATACCCATGTCCGCCGCGATGCCCTGCACCATGTCCGGCCGCGCGATCTGCGCCAGCGACAGCGCCAGCTGCTGGTACTGCTGCAGCCGCTGCGCCAGCACGCCGTTGAGCTGGATCTTCTGCATCACGCCGTCCTTGCCGTCGAAGTCCATCATGTCCAGGCACGCCAGCGCCTGATCCGTCATACTCGGATTGAAGAAGCCCATCTGGAAAAACTGCAGCGCCAATTCGTTCTGGCTCACGCGCGTATAGACGTTTTTCTTCTGCGCCGACACCTTGATGTCGAACACGGGCAGCCGCAGCCCCATGTCCGCGCCGAAGGCCATGCCCTGCGCCTGCGGCTGCAGCCCCTGGTTGCTGTAGGATACGAACTGCTCCATGCCCAGCTCGCCCACGATCCGGAAGGACCGCGGCAGGTCGTAAAACTGCCGGATCAGCTCGATGCAGAGATTCACGATCTGGCTGTATGCGCGGTATGCCGCGAGCGTGCTGTCCCGGCTGCCCTTGCCGCTTGCCTCCTGCAGCGCTGCAATGGCGCTCGCCGCCGTCACGCCGGAGGACACGCTGCCGGTCGCCGTGTCCGTGTTGCCGCTGGTCTCGCGCAGCTCGTTGACCATGGTCGACCAGACGTTGATATAGTTTCCGGGCAGCGCGTTGTAGTCGATCGGCCGGATGCTGTCCTGCCCGAGGTTTCCGTCCACGTGCACCAGCGGTTTCTCGGTGTCCAGCAGCTCCTGCTCGTTCACACTGCCGTCCTCGCGCATAAAGTAGCGCGGCGTCGCACCAACCACAGCGTTGCGCACGAGGCTCGTGCCGAGGCTGTCGATGGCCGTCTGAGGATTGCGGCAGATATCCACGTAACCGTACCCGCACGGCGAGCCCTCGACCGGGAACAGCGCGTCGAAAACGTACGGGTACAGCCCGTGATCGTACAGCCCCCGCTCGCGGTACTCCGGGTCGTTTTCCGTCGCGTACAGCACGATGTCGCCGATGTACTTGCAGTAGTGCAGCACGCCGCCGCGATGGTAGTACACGTCGATCACCGTGCTCTTCCGGTCGGTCGGCACGTTGTCGTCGTACAGAAACTTGGATGCATAAAAGTCGCTGCCCTTGAGCTTCCCGCGCAGCTGGGGGTACTGCTCCTCGAGCGCTTCGTTGTCCATCAGCTCCGTGTGGTACACATATCGGCTCTTCTGGATGTCCGTGATGCCCGGCTCCCAGAAAAGATTGAGCACGTTCACGCGCTCGATGCTGATGTCGCCGAGGCCGCCGAGCTTACCGCTGTCCCACGTGATCTTGTACACGCACGTGCCGTACTTCATCTTGGCCCACATCGCGTCGCTCCACGTCGCGTCGAAGGCGTTCTGCTCCAGCACGCACGGCACGATCGCCGACAGCATCTTTGCTTCCTGCTTGTCGCCTTCCTCGCGCGGCAAGATGTTCGGCTCGGGGTACGATTCCACCGCGTCCGCGTGCTTATTGACGATGACGTTGTGCAGCCACGAGCTCCGGCTGCGGAAGCCCCTGTACAGCTGGTTTCCGGCCTTCTCTTCCTCCGGCTGGTTGTGCAGCTTCCACCACTGCTCCGCCGCGATCATGCGCCGCTCGGTGCTGGCCTTGCCCACCTTGTACTCGTGCAGCACGCGGGAAAACTCTTGCAGCTGCTCGCGCGTGATTACGTCCTCCGGCGGCATCACCTGGCCGCCGAGCGCCTGCGCCTCCGTGCCCGGCTGCGCGCCGCTGATAGCGATATTGTCCATACTTACCTCCCGTTTTTATCACCAGATTGCGCCATAGCGCCCCGGTTTCTGCATCTGATTCAGCGGATCTGCCAGCACCGGCTCCTCCTCCGCGGCCAGCATCGGCTTTATTGGCCGCGACATACACAGATACCGCCACTCGTCGCTGGCGTGGTCCTCCAGCGTCGTGTCCAAATCCTCGGGGTTCGTCCGGCTGTACATCATCAGCGGCACCGTGCGGATAAAGGCTTTGCACGTATCGAATACGTACATCCGCGCATATCCCTGCGCGTCGAACTGCAGCCGGTAGTGGCACTGCATCCAGCCAGGCACGCGCTTATTGTCGCCCGGCGTGAAGTACACGCGGTACCGCGCCGCCGTATCGGCGATGCTCTCGCCGCGCGATGCATCCCAGATGGCCGGGTCCGCCACGCCCGTGATCTTCCGGCCCTTGAGCCACGGATGCGTATCTTCGATCTCGGCGATGCGCTTAAACTGTTCGTCCGGCGACCACTTCACGCCTTCGTTCGGCGTCTCCGTGCAGCCGTACAGCTCCATGATGCGGTACAGCACGCCGTCGTAGTCCATCGCCCACCACGCGCAGGAAAACGGCTTGCCGTACCCGAAGTCGTAGCTGCGCAGGATGTGCCATCCCCGGCACGCTCCGGCCGCCAGATCGAAGGGCTTGATCACGTGGCACCACCTGTGCTGCGCCCGCAGCTCCTCCGGATCCGCGTCCACGCCCGCCTCGTGCGCCGCCATCAGATCCGGCTCCGTGCGAAAATCTTCAAAAAACTGCCCCTCAAAAATGTCCCACGAGCCCTCCAGCCATGCCGCGCGCAGCTTCGGCGGCAGCTTGCGCAGCTCGGCGATATACTCCGGCTGCGCCTCCATCAGCGCCCGGTTGTCCGTAACCAGCGCCTGGATGAAGCTGTAGTCCTCCGGCCGCTCGGCATCCTCGAAGCGCCGGTCGACGAACAGGCGCTTGAAGTATCCGTGTGCCGGTCCGCCGGGGTTGAGCGTGTAGTATGTCCGCTTGGGGTAGCCGTTCGTGCCACGCACGCACGCATTGATCTCGCGGATCCACTCCGGCTGCAGCTGCCCGGCCTCATCCAGAAAGGCTACGTCGTACTCCGCGCCCTGATAGTGGCCCAGATCCTTCTCAGCGTCGCAGTATCCCAGCGTCAGCGTGCTCCCGTTTGCGAATTTATACTCTTTTGTGCTCTGATTGTACTTCGCCACGCCCGCGAGCTCCGGCGTCAGAAATTTTACGTGGTTGTTGCGCAGCTCATCGAGCGTGCGCCGGACGATCAGCATCTTGATGCCAGGATACGTGCAGCCCAGAATCTTGGCCTTCGTGCGCACGGCCCAGCTCTTGCCGCCGCCGCGCGCCCCGCCGTAGGCGATGTTGGCCGCCTCCGCGCGGAAGAACGCCTGCTGCCGCGGGTTCGGCGTCTCGCGCCGCAGTACCTTATAAATATAGGGTTCGTTTTTGCGTGCCATCGCGCCTCCTCACTACCGGCTCCACTGCTCGAGCGCGCCCTCGAAGCGCAGCACCTCCGGCTCGGCCGCGCCCTCGTCCTTCGCGGGCGCGGCCTTGCCCCGCTCGTGGCCGAGCACCATGCCCGCCGCCTTGAGCCGCAGCTCCGGCTTTACGGACGCATCGGCCACCATGGCCGCCAGCTGCTCGAGAATGCGCTCCTTCTCGTCCTCGAGGTCGATCATGTCGCGCGCTCCCGGTACGAGAGCACGTAGTCCTCGCCGTCGGCAGCCGCCGCGAATTCGTAGGTCTCCAGCGCGTCGTGCACGGCCTGCTTTGGCAGCCGCAGCGTCGCGCCGTCGCCGCAGCGCACGCACAGCGCAGCCAAAATCGCGCCCGACAGGCCCAGCAGCTCCTCATACGCCGCGCGCTGCTCGCGCAGCTTTCGCCGCAGGTCGGTGTTCGTCTGCTTTTTCATGTACCATCCTCCTTGTTTTCTTCCATGGCCGCCGCGCGCAGCCGTGCGCGCCGCCGCCGCTGCC
>OBKN01000687.1_pt1 | contig 14045 bp, 8 predicted proteins | sample 1519931 | NCBI WGS metagenome assembly OBKN01 (sample SAMN04209254, study PRJEB22552) | human gut metagenome | biome: gut; material: feces | host: Homo sapiens | place: USA: Oklahoma
GGTCAGTGGTGTCGCCTGTGCCGAGCTGCCCATGGGTGTTTTCTCCCCATGCCCACAGGGTGCCGTTCTTCTTCACCGCATACGCCAGATTGTCGTTAGCAGCGGCGGCAGTTACGTTATCCATAACCTTTACTGGGCTGCGCCGGTCAGTGGTGTCGCCTGTGCCGAGCTGCCCATGGGTGTTTTCTCCCCATGCCCATAAGCTGCCATCCTTCTTTATTGCGTACGCGGAATAACAATCTTTGACAGTGGTAATGGCGTCGACGTTGTCCATGATCTTTGTAGGGATATGGTGGTCTGCATCATCGCCTGTTCCCAGTCGCCCACGGTAATTCATTCCCCATGCCCACAGGCTACCATCCATCTTCAACGCATATTGCGACGAGCCCGGTGAATCGTTAATGGTGATAGTGGCTACGTTATCCATGATCTTTATGGGATTGTGGTAATCCGCATTATCCCCTGTGCCTAGCTGCCCGTAGTTCTTTCCCCATGCCCACAAGGTCCCATCTTTCTTCACTGCGAAGGTGGAAGAGTTGTCAGTGGTGATGGTGGCTACGTTATCCATGACTTTTACAGGATTATGCCGGCTAGTGGTGTCACCTGTGCCGAGTTGTCCCGAAGCGTTCCTTCCCCATGCCCACAGGGTCCCGTCTCTCTTCACAGCGAAGGCTGAGTAGTCATCGGCGACGATAGTGGACACGCTGTCCATGATCTTTACTGGACTGTTACGGCTGACGGTGTCACCTGTGCCGAGTTGCCCAGCGTCGTTATATCCCCATGCCCATAGGCTGTTATCTTTCTTCACTGCGAAGGTGGAAAACTCGTTGGTGGTAATGGTGGTTACATTGTCTAGGACCTTCACAGGGCTATGTTGCTCTGTGGTATTGCCTACTCCCAACTCACCATAGGCGTTTTGTCCCCATGCCCATAGGCTGCTGTCTGATTTTATGGCATAAGTCGACAAACCGTTAAAGATGACTTTCTTCACGGTTGTCTTCGTCGGAGTCGGATTCGGAACTGGATCGGAACCGTACTGGATGTAAAGGGTCGTATCGGTGTCGGGCATGGTCCATTCCGAACCAAGCTTGACGCTCTTGCCGGAACCGTCCTGAGCCGTGTTCAGATCCTTTATTCCATCCAAACTGCCGGAATCCAATCCGAGCTGACGCTCCAGGTATGTCTGCGTCAAGGTGAGTGTATCGCCGGCTTTACGTCCCAAGGCTTTAGAGACGCCACTACGCGAATCCATGAACGTTACTGTCACATCCTTCGTTTCGGGCGGAGTCACTTTGCCGGGATCCTCAATGGCCGGGCATTGGCCGATCTTCCATGGATCCTTGGTGTTGTCAAACACGGTGAAAGTCTGCTTCTGCTCCTTGAAGTCGTGGCTGAGCAGTTCCTTGTCCGTCACCGGCAATTTCAGGTGCACACCGGCCTGCAACGATGGAATGACCAACAGCTTCAATGTTGCCTCGGCTGCATGATCCGCACCTTCGGCAGTCGTCTTGAACGTGGCATCGGCCTGACCGCGCAGTTTCACGGTCTCGGTTACACCGGCCGAATCATACAGATACAGTGAGGGCTTGACCCACGGGGCGATGCCTGCCGTCATACTGCCATCGAGCTTGACGAACGTGCATGCGTTGTTATTTTCATTCTTATAGTTCAAATCATTCTGATAGATCTGATTCCATCCGTCTGTGTCATACTTGACCCCGAGTTTCAGGTTGTGCGTCCAATGAGGCTTCATTGAAGCTTCGGCCTTCACGTTGAGATTTCCCTCAACGCCCAGCTGCATCTCGGAGGTCAATACCACGGGGACTCCTGCCACGTAGAAGGTGACGGGATTACCCTTGATGGAGGCCAGCTGGTTATTGAATTTCTCGTTGATGGCACCCCATGCCTTGGCATCGAGTTTCGCGTCGGAATCCGCATAAACGTAGGTTCTGAAGTCGTCCACGTATGGCATGAAGAGCTTTTCGCCGAATTTCGGGTAGGCGATGGCCAGTTTCAGATGCACGCCAAAATCGGCTGAGAAATCGAATTTCACCGACGCTCCGGCGGACATCTGCGCGTCATACACAGCCTTGAGCACCGCCTTCTCAGTTTCCGCGCTCTTGCCGCAGGTGGCCTGCTTCTCCATCTTGGTCTTGTCATCGTTCTTGACGTACTGCCAGCCGGCATAACACGAGATATCCACCGAGGCCATCTTGATGTCATTCTCATCCGATGCAACCGCTCTGCCGGTCACGGAATGAGTTCGGAAGGAAGCGGTACGCACGGCAGTTTTCTTCGCCTTGCTCTTTGACTGTCTGGAAGCCTCACTCAACGTGGCGGTCGGCGCATGGTCCGGCGAGATATCGGTATACGACGGGTCCAGCTTTGCGTCGGACTCGTCCACAGTGGATCCGTCGGCAGGGAAGGCCGGCTGGTCCTGGTCGATGTCCGCCTGATACAGGGCATCGGTAAGAGCGGCCTGCTCGGTGTTTACCACCCACCCCTGGGCGGTCCTCTGCACGGATACCACCTTGCGCAGGAAGCCCTTCGGCGCATGTTCGCCTGTGCCGGATGCAAGCACGTCACCCGGCGCGACCTGCGGGGCAGCGGCGAACACCACTTCCGTGTCGGTCACGGACGTCACCGGTCGGCTCTGATCATCCGGATTCAGGACCACGGTTTTGTCACCGACCACCGTTGCATTCTTGTCCGGCAGATGAACGGTCAGCTTGCGACTGGCGTTACCTTCGCTGCCACCGCAAGCCATTCCCACGGCCCGGAACGTGTAGCTCTTTGTCTGAGGAACGGTCGATTCGAAGTGCCAATACGCCCCATCCGTTCCATAGGTGACCTCGGCGGTGCCAAACAGATTATTATCGCCGTAGATCTTCACCTGTTCGATGGCAGCCGACGATTCCACTTTGCCTTCAAGAATCAGTTTGCCTGTCTTTTCAAGATAGACATTCGCGCCTTCTTGAGGCGAATCCCAGCTGATGTCAACCGTCGAATCGCTCTTTGAAGGAGCCCCGATCACATCGCCAAGCAGCAGCATCGACGAGTCGACCTTGGCACCGCGAGCGGTTACAAAGGATGCATCACGCGCCGCATCGATAACGTCAAGTTGTGCCAGCGCACCGGTGGCGGCATCAACCGTTACGCCGCGAGAACGCCCGGCGACAGCCTTGCCATACTCGACGAAGGCACGGGAACCAGACGGTTTTGCAGTGACAAGCGCCAGAGCAAAGGCGCTGTCGTCCAAACGCTTGCCAGCGGCAATCTTGTTGCTTTCATCGTTCTTGGTTTCGGTGTTGACCCATTTCGTTCCATACACCGGCACGTAGCTGCCCTCGACGTTGGCGTCGGATGTATTCTGCACGCTGCCTGTCACCCAGCCGCGCACATCCAATCGCGCTTCGCCCAGATCCTTATCCGCCGAAAGATTCACATTGCCATTGGCATCAGGCACTGCAACAGTGGATACGACACTTCGACCCTGCGGAACATCAAAGGACTGGCCTGCCAACGTTACTTTGCCGGAGGTGTTTGCATCCACCGTCAGCGTTGCATACACGGCACGCACGTCTTCGCTGGGCACACCGCCTTGTCCCACCACTCCGATGGGTAATGGCTCGGAAGCCAGCTCATCCCCGCCAAGCCCTTGTGCGGTATCGGCGCGCGTGACAGGAGTTTTCACCACATTTGTGGCACCAGGTGCAGCGGCATTCGATTGGAACAGAGCCACGGTTTCCACGCGTGCGTCAACTTGCGCATTCGATGAGATATGAATCTTACCCTGTTCCACTCGTGCCAGTACCGTCTGCGAAGCGTCATGTCCGGTCTGAACAGAGAGTGCAGGAGACCCATCAACGAAAATTTCCGAATACTGCTTGGCTCCGAACACCGAAACGCGGATCAAAGCCGAAGTGGCTTTATCCGCCCCAGGCAAGGCGACTTCATCACCGGACTGGGTACCAATGGCACCAATACCAGCTAAAGATTCCACGGCAGGCACTCGACTACGCACGTCATAGCCGAGTGCCTGCGGAACCTGCGTTGCTTCGGTCGCATAGGACCGTTGCGCAGGGATGGCGCTCGCAAGCGTTGCCACAGCAGCTAAAGCCGCGGCAATACGTACCGATGATTGTTTGATTACGTTATGCTTCAACAGTCGCATCTCATGCCTCCCTCTGTGCATGATTGGAGTGCTTACGCCGCATGGCAACGATGCCGGTAACAGCCAAAATTATCGCCAGCACTGCGATGCCCGATATCGCAGCTCCTGTTTTCACTACGTTTAAAGTGTTGCCGTTTGTATTGCTGTTGCTTTGATTGTGATGGACTGTTCCGTTTGGCATATTGGTGTTGGCGTTGTTGCTATTGCTGCCATTGCCCTTGTCGCCACCCTTGTTATCGCCGCTTCCGGCATTATTGCCGGACTGATTCTTGTCGGAATCGCCATTGCCTTTTGGCGGTATTGGGGTGGGCGTTTCGCTTGCCTTTAGCGAAATGACCTGGCTGTGCTCAGACAGAATGACGTTATTGGCATCGACGAATGTCACGTTAAGACGTGCATCTATGTTCTTTTGGGATTGCAATACTAGGTTTTGCGCGCCTGCCTGAGTTTTGATGACAGCGGTCACACCAGAAGGTGACGATTTGAACGTTAGCGTCTTATCGGACATTTTTCCGGTTATTCCGGCCGCGGAGACGTTAGTCGCCTCCACGTCCACCCATGCCTGTGCGGTGTTATCCGGTGCTTCGAACGATTGCGGATCGTCAGCGGCATACACCTGTGTACCGGATGCCAAGCAAATGAAAAAAGCAAAAATGATTGATACTGCCGAAATCAGGGAAGACAGTCTGGCCCTACTGGCTTTCCCCCTTCGTGCTGTCAAAATACTCCATTGAAACGTGCACATCGCCGAGCTCCTTCTTCTCCTCTGATTCTGTAGTTTGCAACTACTTACTCGGATCTCTCGTGTAGACCCGATCGTATCTATTTATCGATTTAGACACGGAAACAGATGGGCATAAGGAGGATAAGGAGGTGTAAAAATGGCAGAAGTTCATGCGAACGTGAATTCAATAAAGGTTTTGCGACATTTTCTCGAAAATGTCACGCACCCTTGCCGTTGAGCGCAACACCTGCTCCACGCTCATACCCAATTCCTAAATTCCAGCCAATGGGGTGATAAGGAGCTGCGGACGTTTTCTTGCGCATTTTCGGATTCCGACTCTGATATAGAAGTGCATAGCCCGCATCCTATGCACGATTTTCATCCGCCAACATCGTCCCCGTTTTTTCAATCACAATTTCCCGCATTCAACAACCGAAAATCATGCTCAAAAAAACAAGCCAAATTACCAATATATAGAAATCTAACGTTATCAATATAATTGAACATCAAATAGAATTACATCTCCAGCCTTGTTATAAATAGTAGGAGATGTAATTCTCGTCTGAACATCTTTTATTTTAACTAAAAATCTAAATCACAAAATCAATTTTTATCCTTATCATATCCTTCCAGCAAATCAGCTTTAACATAACCATATATACCATCATCCGAATAGCATTCAACATATTTCTCGTTCTTGTTCATCCATATATCAAACTCAGTATCATTTGTCACCTTCAAAATGGTGCCGGCCTTGATTTCTCTGTAAAAAGGGACCATAGTTGTACCAGAGTTCTCTTCCTTGCTGAAATTCATTAACATTGATTGATTCGGCTTGCAATCTTTCGCTAAGCGATACTCACCAATTGTTCGAGAGTGTTCTTTCGCCCAAGTTATCTGCTGGTTCATAAATTCCGTATTGGTAAAATTAATATATTGCACTGCAGCAAATATCACCGCAACAATGGCCAGAATTCCGCAAAAGACAGAAACAATGCCAGATATACCGCTAATTATCTTAAGCAGACCATTGATAACGCACAGTACAACTATCAAAACAACAGCCGCAACGATTGTCCTAAGTAACGCCCAACCGAACACGCTCATGGTCCGATATGTGTTGTTAATATCAAACGAAATCGTTCTGCCGTCCGATCCCAATATTTCGCGCGTGAAAGTATGAACGCCGTACCCGTCTGTACCCAATACACTCGTCCCCCAGGCTTGAACCGTGACAATAAGCCCCAAGGCACCGTACACAAGTGCTCTAATCCGTGAAACAATTCCCCTCTTCCCCACATAACCTGCTCCCACTCTGAAGGCCAACATCGCAGTACCAATTTCAAGGGGAAGAAAAAGAAGATTTAATATCGGAATCATTCCCACAAGAAAATTACCGATAACCCATACGCCGCCCACAAAGATCAACAGAAGCGCTATAACGACCACTGCAGCAGGAATAACAACATATACGTCCATTCAGCCACATCCTTCTACGAAGTTGCTCAAGAGATATCAGCAAAACACTGACGTCAAGGCTATTACCGATATTCTTCTCGTACACGTGTCTCATGATGAAAGTTGAAAAAGCATGACAAACATAAAAAATATCGATGATGAATCGGCAAATATGCCAGACAAATCCAAGCAATTCCCTCTAACATGCTTGGCTGTCGAGCCATCGGAACCGTCTGAACGCAGCATCCGCTCCATACGCATAACCAATTCCTAAATCCCAGTCAAATGGGACTCCTGAGAATCGAAATAAGCATTGCCGTACACTAAAGAAAACCTCTACATTAACAACGCGATAGAATCAGCGCTCTTCAACAATGCTAATTCCGAGCCAGTCCAAAGCCTTTTGCCTCACCATATTCCAACGCACAGTGACACATGGCTCAATACAATCCGTAAGGTGGCAACACGCAATCATTGCAAGTGCTGCAACTATCGAATAGGTAACGCTACCACTCCTTATGGATACAATAAACGCAACCAATATCGACATACCCTGCATGGATCTGAGCACGAACGCCACAAACAACGGATGACTCCCAATACAGGCAAAAACATAGAGAACCGCCACAACAGCAATCACCACAAACGTCAGCATGTCACGCCGTACGGGGGAAGAGATTGCCCAAGAAGCTATGCCGACACAATGCATTATGCCGATAAGCATGATGATGTTCAGCACCGTGGCACCAAATCTGATATCACGAGGATATTGCCAAGACCATTTTCCGCCAGCATCATTCGAAAACGCCCAGGCACCCCAAGCTGAATGGCATGAACACAGTAATGCAGCAACTACGATTTCAATGATCGTCTGCTGCAATGGCTCGTTTCCCAATGCAAACACATCAACTCCAGCCAAGCGTAGAAAAGCATCCTGCGTTCTGACAGCAGCAATGTTGCCGGAAAAACATGATGCGGCAAATCCCCACATCATCTGAGCAGCCGACAACACCGTAAGAATCGTCATCGACACGTAAGCAAATGGTCTTACAGCATTTCGCATCTTGTTCATTGCCTCAACCTCATCTGGGATTACTGCTTGCTCATGGCCTTGCAGAATCCATTGTTGTGAAAAAATCCGCCCGTTTTCGGAAGTTCATGCGAACATCAAAAAAGTCATGATAAACGTTGCCCGACATTCGTTTATCTATCGATCTTTCCCACTAATCTTGAGGCTGTGACTGCGGAAATATTCATCTATGAGGACGCTGCTTCGGATGCGCGGGCGCTGAGCGACACCATCGAAACCGTAGCCGAAAATAGGCAGATAACCGTAAATGTCACAATATTCAATCATTCAAGCGATCTGCTTCAAGCCGTGGAGAACCATGAGCCGGACCTGCTGTTCATGGATATCGATGCAGGGCAGAACGAACCCGATGGCATCAGCCTTGCCAAGCAAATCCGAATCTGGAGCACCGATCTTCCCATCGTTTTCGTGACCTGCATGCAGGAATGGGCGCTCCTCGGCTATGAGGTACAGGCTCTGCATTACCTAATCAAACCGGCCACCACACAAGAAGTGGATGTCTGCTTCAACCGCTTGGAAAAACTGACTGGGCGACGCTTGAAGAAACGTCGATTCATCTCAGTCATTTCCGACTACAAGACGCTGCGGATTCCGGTCGACGCCATTCAATACGCCGAAGTCAAAAGTAACACCGTCACCATTCATCTTCCCGGACGCTCCATACCGTCTAACACATCCATGACGTCGCTCGAGCAACAGGTCGGAGATGCGCTGCTCCGATGCCACCGCAGCTACCTGATCAATCCGAAGTTTGTAAAACGCATTGACAGCAATGATTTCGTACTCACCACCGGCGAGCGCATCCCCATCCGCATCAACGGCAGAAAAAACACCATATCCCAATACCATGATTGGATCATGCGGCATATGGACAAGGTGGCGGACTAAGCGCCAAGCGCCAGTCGGCAGCGTGCATATATTTCGTGGCTCGTCCACATGCCCCACACGCTACATAGGCAAACTCACACGAACAGTAAACACATGTCCGTCATGCTTCACCGAACATTCGCCGTGCAGACGTTGCGCCGTCAAACGCACCGATTCGAGTCCCATGCCCATACCATTGTGTTTGGTTGAGAAGAACCTGCCATTCCGCTCGTCGATCAAGCCGTCATAACTGTTCCGCACCTGAATCATGCAGACGCCCGGAACCTTGCCGATCCGCAAATCCGCATATCGTTCGCCTGCGCAACACCCTGCGGCCTGAACCGCGTTCTCCAGCAGGTTGCCAAGAACAACCGTCAGATCGACCGACTTGGCAAAGTGGTCCACTGGAGTCTCGATTCGTGACGTGAACCGGACCCCAGCGCGTTCCGCCTCATACGCGTAATACTGCAACAGTGCATCCAATTCCGGATTACTGGCAAGACGGTACCGCGTACTTGGAGGAACGGTTCGTACCATCTTGGCGATGTAATCACGCAATTCGCCAAGCTCGTTCTTCTCAGCCAGCACCGACAGCACCGCAAGCTCATGACGAAAATCATGCCGTAGCCGCCGTTCGGCATCACTATGCTCCCGGTAGATACGGTAAGCGCGTTCATGCAATTCATATTGGCGATTGACGATACTCAGCTCATTCCGTTGACGTTGGACGAGAATGATTTTGGCAATGATAAGATACGTTCCAAGTTTCGTTATGAACAACAGCATCAGCATCATAAAATTAGCCGGCTTCGCAGTGCTGATGTATTCAGGTTCAGGCGTGCCGAATCGCATCCACAATGCGATGGCGCTGAATCCAGCCGGAACCAACCACAAGTACCGCCAGATATAATCCGCATCCTCAACATCGAACAAATCCAGCAACGTTCTTCCGAAGAATACGAATAGTACGCAGATCAGTGCAATCCCAACCAGCAAGACCGTGAGCAAATATCGCCAATCATATACCCCCCCAGGAAACAGATGACGATCGACGGCGTTGCCCATGACAGTAACCGTGCCCGACAGGTTCATGAACAACATCAGAACAAACACAATCTTGCGCCAAGAATCACGAATCAAACCGATCACAGGAAATCCCCATAACACCGGCAACAGTATCGCCATCAACGCCATGTACGCGTTGTCATCGACATGGCGATAGCGCAATGAGCCGGCTACCACCTGAATCACCACAAGCAATGCGCATACAGCAACGGTGGCGCGTACGCCTAAGCGGAGGCGTTTGCGGAACAGCGTCAGCGTGAATGCCATGCCGGGCAGACAATCGAGCAACGCGAATATCCCGGCCCCGCATACGCCCACATTCATTTACCTGATCCCCTTACCTCAATCCATGTCGAATCTCTTCCGGCGCTCTCAAACCTCCATCACTTTACATGCACCCTTCGTCTCCTCCGTCCGGCAAATATCCGCAAAACCATCGTGCACACCATCTTTGAAAAACATGACCCGCACGTCAGGCCGACCCGTATAATAAGATGCGCTGTCAAGCCAATGTGTGGCAAACCGGCAATGTTCCACGTCTCGGCGTCGTATGGGAAGTCATACGAACGATAGGACACCACAAGGAACGTCGGGGGCATTGGACGAACGGGGGCTGGGCCCTTCGTATCGTTTTCTGCCCGAACTCCGTCCGCAGCATCAATCCCTAGAAAACGGTAAAGCAACAGGATTCAAGGGAAATCGCAAGGAATGAAGAAGACAGTCCTCCACAAAGCAATCGCACTTCTCGGCGCAATCACCATGCTTGCCGGCGTCGCCGCATGTGGTCACAGCAACAATGCCGACGAATCGGGAAATGGTCTAAAAAAAGTGACGTTCATGCTGTCATGGGCGCCAGACACCAACCACATCGGCGTCTACGTGGCGAAGAACAAGGGGTACTTCAAGCAGGTCGGCCTTGATGTGGACATCGTGGCGGTGGCACAGGCCGGCGCCGAACAGGCGGCGAACAACGGCCAGGCCGATTTCGCGCTGTCGAATCTGACCAACGTGGGCATGTACACCACCAAGGGCGCGAAGATCAAACAGGTTATGCAGGTGCAGCAGAAGCCGAGCGCCATCTGGTGTTCGCTCGCCTCGAACAAGGCGATCAAATCCCCGAAGGATTTCGATGGCAAGACCTTCGCCACGTTCGGCTCGAACGAATCCGACGCGGTGATCCGCCGCATGATCCAGACGGACGGCGGCAAAGGCACGTTCGACAAAGTGACCGTGGGCACATCCACATTCCAGACGCTGTCCAGCGGCAAAGCCGATTTTGGCGGCTTCTACGCCACTTGGGAAGGGGTGCAGGCCGATATGTACGGCCCGAAGCTCAACTGCTTCACCGAGCCGGATTATGGCGTGCCAGGCAACGCCGACACCATCGGCATTATCACCAGCGACAAGACCATATCCTCCAATCCGACTCTCGTAAGGAAGTTCGTGCAGGCCACCAAGAAGGGGTATGAATACGCCTACTCGCATCCCGATGATGCGGCCGCGATTCTCGTCAAAGAAGCCCCCGACGCGAATCTCAAGCTCGCTTTCGTCAAGAAGAGCATGAAGACCATCGTGGACGGCCAGTATTGGGGCGATCCGGCGAAGATCAAGGATGGCTCGTTCGTGTTCGGCACGAACGACACCAAGGGCGCGCAACAGTATTTCGATTTTCTCGCCAAAGAGGACGCCTACACCGATTCGCATGGCAAGACAATACACACCGTGCCGGTGGCCAAGAACATCTCGACCGACGAATTCCTGAAGTGAGTCTGATGTCCGTCAAACGCAAGCTGATTCTCGATGTCGATACCGGCATCGACGACGCGCTGGCTCTGGCGTATGTCTCCACGTTCGACGACGTCGAGTTGCTGGGATCCATCGGCACCTATGGCAACGTGACAGCCGATACGGCCGTGCGGAACACGCGATATGTGCTGGATTGGCTGGGATTGCGGCATGTGCCGGTTCTCGCGGGCTCCACGCATCCATCATGGGCCGATTCCTTCATCGCGGACGCGGGATGCGCGCAATTCCATGGAACGGACGGCCTGGGTGGATTCGGGCCGGCAGCGGACCCGTCTACATCCGATTCGGCGGGAGCGTTCACGCTAACATCGCGTAGGCTGATTTCCGTAGGCGGCTACAACGTGCACGACCGCCATGCGAATCCTTCCACCGATTCGCTCACGCTTTCATTCACCGCATGCGACCGTACAGAAAGCACGCCTGCCTCGCCGGAAGGCGTACGATTCATCATCGACATGGTCCGCCGGTACGGCAGGGACGTCACAGTGGTGGCGACCGGACCGCTGAGCGACATCGACGCGGCGCTCACCGCAGCGCCGGATATCGCGGACGGATTACGGCTGGTGATGATGGGAGGGACGCTCACCCAAGAGGGAAACTGCTGGGATGCGACCGCCGAAACGAACATCATCCAGGATCCGGAAGCGGCGGATCGTGTGTTCCATTCCGGCGCGGACGTGACCATGGTAGGACTGGACGTCACACACCAGTGTCTGCTGGGAAGCGACGCGACCGCACAGTGGCGCCAGCAGGCTGCGCCGACCGGCGTACGGACGTTCCTTGCCGATATCGCCGATTTCTCGATCGCAGCGAATCTTCATGCGGATGCGCGTCTCTTCTCGGCAGGCATGCCATTGCATGATCCCCTTGCCGCGGCCGTCGCATTGGATCCAAGTTTGGTGGAATGCTTCGATCTGCCGATGAAGGTCGAGACGCAAACGGGCGATTTCCACGGCACACGCGGCCGCACCGTCGGCGATCCGGCCGGCCTCATCGACCCGGCCGTGCCCCGCGTACACGTCGCACTGACCGTCGATCATAACCGTTTCGTGGCCGACTTCACCCGTAGAACCGCCGGCATCCGGCGTTGATGTGTGTTGTTTTGGACGAAATCCGGTTTGATTTCGTCCAAAACAACACACATCAACGCCGCGGCACACGTGCCTGCTCCAATCGATATGCCAAAACCTGGGCGTTGTCCAAATCCCTGTAGAACATGCGCACCATATCTACACCGCGCCTACTTAGGCACTGCTGTCGATCGCGTTCATCATCGACGACCTGCCGAATGGTCCGCCCCGCAGTCATCAACGGATCCACGTACTTCTGAACCCCGTCGAACTCCCCCGCGATCAGGGTGCCGTCATCTCGTTCCCAGAGAAAATCCACCCGATGCACACGGCCTGGATGGCTCAGGCAGGGGAACTCGACCTGAACCCTATGCACAGGAAACCCCAATTCGTCCAAAACGGCACGGCACTCCGACTCACCACCGTTTTCAACCCTTCCATCACCTTGGGCAAGTACGGCACGAATGCGTTCCCTGTCACGAAGCATGGGAATCGCATCCACATATTCCAACATCTGCTCCACGGTGGTTTTCCCCTGCCGCAAAGCGGAATCAATCGGCGCCATCGCATAGCGACGCGGCATCATCGCAGCGCAATCGACAAGCGTACGAAGGATAGAGGTCACGCGCGCACCATCCACAGCCACCGTTTCCGCATCATCCAACACATGGAACCTCACATACCTCTGATTCCTCGGACGGCTGTTTCTGCCAACCGCGACATGAATCGGATGCAACTGCCGGTACGAGCAATCCAAACCATGCATGACCGCCGCGCTCGCGCCGCAGAACGCCCATCGCTCATGCCATTGGGATAGCGAACGGAGAATGTGCCGAAGCCGCTCATGCGGGTCGAGCCGATCCCAATATTCCTTGCCTGCATACAGACCACGATGCACCCGGACAATGCTCCCCTGCTTGACTCGACGTACGACCACCTTGATGTCCGTATCCCAGAAAGGACGCATGCAACACCGATCCCGCTGCGCCTTCGCAATCAGGAGATTCAGAGAACAATGAGTTTCCTTTTCGCCCATCCGTGCAGTTTAGCGGATGTTGGGGAAAAAGGAAAATGTGTGCTTATTCGGACGAAAACCGGTCTGTTTTCGTCCGAATAAGCACACATTGACGGGAACAAATACCCCCTACTTCTTCACGCCACCGAAACGACGATCGCGGTGGATGTAGTGGTCGATAGAGCGCCACAGCACATCACGGCCGCAATCCGGGAACAGTTCCGGCACGAAGTCGAGTTCCGCGTAGGCGGCTTCCCACGGCAGGAAGTTGGACGTGCGCTGCTCGCCGGACGTGCGGATCACCAGATCGCAATCGGGAATATCCGGGTTGTACAGGTGCTCGGCGATCATCTTCTCCGTCACACGATCGCCGGAGATCTTGCCGTCACGCACCTCACGTGCGATGGCCGCGCACGCGTCCGCGATTTCGGCGCGACCACCGTAGTTCAGGCAGAACACCACGTCGATGGTCTTGTTGTTCTTGGTTTTCTCCTGCGCCACTTCCAGCTCGTCGATGACGGATTTCCACAGCTTCGGACGGCGGCCGGACCAGCGCACGCGCACGCCCCACTCGTTCATCTGATCGACACGACGGTGGATGATGTCACGCGAGAAGCCCATAAGGAAACGCACTTCCTGCGGCGAACGCTTCCAATTCTCCGTGGAGAACGTGTACAGAGACAGGTAGCGCACGCCCGCTTCGATGGCGCCGGCGATGGTGTCGAACACCACCGGTTCGGCCGCCTGATGGCCGTCGGTGCGGATGAGTCCGCGCT
>OBKN01000688.1_pt1 | contig 14029 bp, 10 predicted proteins | sample 1519931 | NCBI WGS metagenome assembly OBKN01 (sample SAMN04209254, study PRJEB22552) | human gut metagenome | biome: gut; material: feces | host: Homo sapiens | place: USA: Oklahoma
GAGGACCAGACCCTGCGCGGCAGCCAGTTCAAGCAGCCGCTGCTTGAGTTCTCGGGCGCCTGCGCCGGTTGCGCGCAAACGTCGTACGCGCGTCTTATCACGCAGCTCTACGGCGACCATATGTACATCTCAAACGCCACGGGCTGTTCTTCGATTTGGGGTGGACCTGCGGGAACGTCGCCTTACACGGTGAACAAGCAGGGCCATGGCCCGGCGTGGTCGAACTCGCTGTTCGAGGACAACGCCGAGCACGGCATGGGTATGCTGCTTGGCTACGAGGCCGTGAACAACATGCTCGCAGCTGACGCCGAGAAGCTCATCGCGACTGGCGTCGAGACCGATGTTGCCGACGCCGTCCAGGCGTGGCTTGAGGCTCGCAGCGACAAGCATGCCGCTCGCGAAACGGCCGATGTGCTCGTCGAGAAGCTTTCCGCCATCGCTGCCGGCGAGGGCGAAGCGGCCAAGCTCGCCAAGGAAATCCTCGAGAACAAGGCTTACCTGTCGAAGAAGTCCATCTGGATCTTCGGCGGCGACGGTTGGGCGTACGACATCGGTTACGGCGGTTTGGACCACGTGCTCGCGTCGGGCGAAGATGTGAACATCTTCGTGTTCGACACCGAGGTGTACTCCAACACCGGCGGCCAGGCTTCCAAGGCTTCCAATATTGGCCAGGTTGCGCAGTTCGCTGCCGCCGGCAAGGAAGTCAAGAAGAAGTCGCTCGCCGAAATTGCGATGGCATACGGCTATGTGTACGTGGCGCAAATCGCCATGGGCGCCAAGCCGGCCCAGACCATCAAGGCCATCACCGAGGCCGAGGCATACCATGGCCCGTCGCTGATCATTGCTTACTCGCCCTGCGAGATGCACTCCATCAAGGGCGGCATGGTGAACTGCCAGTCCGAGATGAAGAAGGCTGTCGACTGCGGTTATTGGAACCTGTTCCGCTTCAACCCCGAGGGCGCGCCGGGCAAGAAGTTCGTGCTCGACTGCAAGGAGCCCGCGGGAGGCTATCGCGAGTTCCTGATGAATGAGGCTCGCTACAGTCGACTCACGCGCGAGTTCCCCGAGCGCGCGGGCGAGCTGTTCGAGCGCAACGAGCAGGCTGCGATGGATCGCTATCAGCACCTGCTGAAGCTGAAGGCAATGTACGACGCCGAATAGGCCTATCGTCAGGCACAACGCGCTTTATTTGACGCACTCATGAAGAAAGCTCCCATATGGGAGCTTTCTTTTTTGTGCGGTGCGGAATGTGGATGGGGTTGGGCCGTTGATGCCGAAGAAAGGACGGGGTGACGAGCGGTTGCGTTGGCGGCACCTGAAAAGCGGGGCAAGTACCCAGAGGCATTTGCTTTCCATGCGTTGCTGGCGCTCGCCCTTTCGTTGAGTTTTTGCGCCCCGTGCTTTTTCTTAATTCCAGGGGTCGGCCTGGAAGAGCGGTTCGGGTGTTGGTGGACGGTCGGAATAGGGGTCGTAGCCGTCGTCATCTTCGGTTTCGGCACGGCGGAAGGCGTCGTGTTTGAGCGAGTGCTGGTTGCTGGCGATTGGGGCATCGAGCGCGGCGTTTGCGTCTGTTGCGACACTGCTGCCGATCAAGCCGTCGTTTCCGGCCGAAGCGTCGCTTTCGGTTTCTCGCTGCTTCCAGTTTTCGAGAATGGGTTCGATGTAGGCAAGCGGCGCCACGTGCACTGTGCCGCAGAAGGCAAAAGCATACGGCGTTTCGAGGCCGGGTTTGGAAGCGATCATGGTCACGGTTTCGTGCGCCTTCAGGCAGGGCTCGGCCGCTTTGCCGGTTTGTGCCGAAAGGCCACTCGGCACGTCGGCTGCAACAATGCGCGCGCCGCGTGAGCGCTGCTCGTTTGCGAGGCGAATCCATGCGTCATAGGGTGCAAGCACGGAGTCGCCCGAAAAGCCGGTGCCCAAAATGGCATCGACAATCACGTCGGCTGCGGCAAGAAGGCAGGCGAGCTCGCCGTGGTTCGGTGATACGTGAATCGCGATTGCTCCGGGTTCGGCATGCTGCGTGGCGGTGGTTTGAGGCGCGGTTGGGACCGAGGCTGCGGTTTGGGACGAGCTTGCGGTTTGGTGCGAGCCCGCACGTGGCGTGTTTGCTGGTTCAGATGCAATCGCTTCCGTTAAGAGCGCCTGCTCGTGGGCGGGCTTGGCCGAAATTTCGCGTGCCGGGTGTTTCGTTACAAGGTCGACTGTGCAGCCCGCGCGCGCAAGCTCGCGTGCGGCAACCCATCCGTCGCCGCCGTTGTTGCCCGAGCCGCACAAAATCGCGATGTGGGGCGCTGCTTGGTTTTCGTCAGAGGCGTTGCTCGCTTCAGCGGTCTGGCCGCCGCTGGAAGCACGGCACGCGCTGTCATTTTGGTTGTCGCGGGGAGCATGGCTGACTACGCTGGCAGGGCGATGCACCGCATTGCTCGCGTCGCCCTGCCGGGCCGTTGCTCGAGCTTCGTCGAACGCCGCCATGGCCAGCGCACGTCCGGCGCGTTCCATGAGCGTTGAAAGCGATGTGCCGCTTTTGGCGATTTCCTTTTCGAGCTTCACGACATCGGCTACGGTCAGCACGTGCTTCTCGGTTTCGCCAAGAAGCGGCAGCAACGTTTTGCCGTAGGCGTCGACCAGGTCGGCGAGCTTCTTTTTTGCGTTCGCGGGGCTCGTCGAGGGCAGCGTGGTGCATGGCACGCCCAACGTGGGCTCGATGAGCTTGCGATAGAGCTCGCCGGCTTTCGTTCCCGTGGCGAATACGGCGCGAATATCGGCTGCGTCGAAAATGCGCGCAAGGTTGTTCGGTTGCGCGTCGCGAATGCTCGCATCGCTCGCGCCCTCGATTTCGCATGATGCGAGCACGTCCCAAAGCGCAATGTGGTGGCGCAGCAGCATATCGCGCTTCTCCTCGATGGCTCGAGGCGCCGGCTCGTCGAAAATCGCGGCGAGCACGCGCCAGAAGCGATTCTGGGGGTGCCCGTAGTAAAAGCCCTGTTCGCGCGATGCGGGCGAGGGCATGGTGCCCAACAGCAGCACGCGGCTGCGGCTATCGAACACAGGTTGGATTTCATGGGTGACGGTCGTTGCGTCCATTGTGGCCCCTTCGCGTGGGTAATTTCGTTCGAAGCTATCATACGTCTCGCGGCGCCGCTTAGGCGTAGATAGCAAGAATCGTTAGAACCCTGCTATTGTTATGGGCGGCTTGCCTATATGAAGGCTCGATTGTTTCAGGCGTGGCTCGGTGCGACGGGTTTTTCTTTGCGGGGCGATGGCTGGCCGTCGTCGACTGGGGTTCGTCGTTGTCGGCAGCAAAGGCGGCCCTCCTTCATGGCGCTATGGCAGCGCCGTGAATTCGCGCGTGCTTGGCTTCGCCGCTGCGCTTGATGCTGTAAGCGTATTTTTCCTCAAATTGATATCGTATAGGTAGCATATTCTTGCCACCAGTCGGACGCGGTGCTACTATGCGCTCGCGAAAATAACGAAGGGGGTCGCATGAAACGACGCGTTATCCATATTGACGAAGAGAAGTGCACGGGCTGCGGTTTGTGCGTGCATGCATGCCACGAGGGCGCGATTGGCCTGGTGGACGGCAAGGCGCGCCTTTTGCGCGACGATTATTGCGATGGGCTGGGCGATTGCTTGCCTGCGTGCCCCGAAAATGCCATCGAATTCATCGAGCGCGAGGCTGCGGCCTACGATGAGGCAGCCGTGATTGCCGAGAAAATGCGTCGTGCACAGGCCGAGATTCATGCAAGCATGCCCGCGGGCGGCTGCCCTGGTTCCATGGCGAAAACGATTGTGCGCGAAGCCGAGCCGGGTGCGGTGTCGGAAAGCGGCCAAGCTGCTCCTGCCCATGGCGTGAGCAGCGCTTCGAATGCGTCTTCGTTCGAAAATCCGTTTCCGGCGCCCGCGGGCGGCGTTTCAACGGTGGTGAACGTGCCTGCGCGCCTGTCGACCTGGCCCGTGCAAATAAAGCTCGCGCCTGTGAATGCCCCGTATTTCCAAGGCTGTGATTTGCTTGTGGCTGCCGATTGCACGGCGTTCGCCTATGGCGCCTTCCACGAAGACTTCTTGAAGGATCGCGTGTGCCTTATTGGCTGCCCGAAGCTCGATGGCGTCGACTATACCGAAAAGCTTGCGCAGATTATCGCTGAGAACAACGTGCGAAGCGTTCGCGTCGCACGCATGCAGGTGCCGTGCTGCGGCGGCCTTGGGCAGGCCGTGCGCCGCGCAGTGGCAATCGCGGGTTCTCGGAATGGTGCTGGTGCTGGTGGCGCCGTTGCTGCCGTTGGTGCGGTGGCGTCGAACATCCCCGTTCAGATCGACGTTATTTCGTCTGACGGACGCATTGTTGCGGTGGGGTAGCTGGCGGTGGCTGCTTCCTCGTTGGAAATTGTAGGAATGCGAACGGCCACAAGCCACGCAAGGAACAAGGCCATCGCGCCCAGAGCCGTCCATGCAATGACGTTACGCATGAAAAACGCGCTTACACCCATGACGGCATACGAAAGGCCGAGCATCTGAAGTTTGCGTGCAAGTGTGATGCCGCCGCGCTCTTTGAACGGTTTGACATACGCGCCATACACGCGGGTTTTGCAAATCCAGGCATGCAGGCGCGGCGAGCTTTTCGCGAACAGGAACGTCGCCAAAAGCACGAGGGGCGTTGTGGGCAGTAGGGGAACGAATACGCCGATGCATCCAAGGGCGAGGCTTATCCAGGCGATAACGAGGAAGAAGATTCTTTTCACAGCTGGCCTTTCGGTCGGTTGCAAGGGCGCTCGTTGCGGCCCTTTCATAACGGTTAAGTTTGCTATCGGAAACAAACTTAACCAATGCTAACAAAAGAATATAAAGAATGCGACCGTTGAATGACGTATTTTTGGGGAAGCTGAATACGAGTCCTAGCGCATGCGAAATGCGGGAGCTTGATTCAAGCTGCATTCCCATATATCGCTCGCAATATGAGGCCCGCCTGGAATAATGGTTTTGCTCCAGGCGGGCTTTGCTGTTGTCCGATTAGGATTTCGCTCTCTCGACGGTTCGCGCTCCCTTGACAGGGCTGCGTTTACCCAATGAAAGCTGAATTCGTTCGACGAGGGCCCATTCGCCCAATGACGCGCGCTGGCTCGGGCGTTCAACCGCTATCGCGCGTTTTCGAGCATTTCCTTTGCGTGGGCAAGCGAGGCTTCGCTTGCGTCGCCCGAAAGCATGCGAGCGATTTCGCGAACGCGTTCGTCTTCGCCAAGTTCGCAGAGCGTGGTTTCGGGAATCGCGGCCTCGGCGGCGTTTGCGTCTTCGCCTTCCTTGGGGGCCGCTCCCGCGGTTTTCTTCACCATGAAATGGCGCTCGCCGCGCACGGCCACCTGGGCGAGGTGCGTCACCACAATCACCTGGTGCGTTTTTGCCAAATCGGCCAGCACGGCGGCCAGCGCCACCGCGACCGAACCGCCTACGCCGGCATCGACTTCGTCGAACACGAGCGTGTCGCGCGCGTCGGCCTCGCCCAGCACAACTTTGCACGCGAGCATCACGCGGCTCACCTCGCCGCCCGAGGCAATGCGCGCAAGCGGACGCGGCGTCATGCCTGTGCCGGCACGATACATGAATTCGACCTTCGAGGCCCCTGCGCGCGTCCATTGTGCTCGTTCAAGGGGGTCGACGTGTACGATGAGCTCGGCGCCGCCCATCTCCAAACGGGCCATTTGTGCGTTCACTTGCTCGCCGAATTTCGGGGCGGCTGCGTTACGCGCGTCGTCGAACGCTTTGGCGGCCTCGACGAGCTTCGCTTCGGCGGCGGCGTGGGCGATTTCGGCCTGGGCGATCACGCGCGAGGAATCGTCGACCGACTCGATGAGCTTGGCGGCAGCATCGCGACGCTCGATAACGTCTTCCATGCGTGGCCCGAAGGCGCGCATAAGGCCTTGCAGGGTGCTTGCGCGTTCTTGCAGGCGTTCAAGGGCATGCGGGTCGTGATCGATGCCGTCGCGGTACTCGCGCAAATCGCGCGAGGCGTCTTCAAGAATATAGGATGCGTCGGTGAGCGACGAAACCAGGGGTTCGAGCGCGGTGTCGGCTGCCGTGAGCGATTCCAGCGAGGCGATAGCCGAATTCACGGCCTCAATTGCGCCTCCGTCGCCTGAAAGGCCCCAATACGCGCCGTCGCTTGCCTGGGCGAGCGCTTCGGCGTTTTCAATTCTGGGGAGTTCCGCCATAAGCTCGTCGTATTCGTCGAGCGTGGGGCTGACCTCTTCGATGCGGGCGAGCGTGAAGCGCGCCTCTTCGAGCTGCGCGGCGGAGGCCTGCGAGGCTTCGCGAACGCGGGCAAGTTCTGCTGCTGCAGCCTGTTCGGCGTTGAAAGCTTCGATGTAGGCCGCTTTTGCGCTTGCAACCGCATCGCCCGCCCACGCGTCGAGCATGGCGGCGTGGTTTGCGGGTTTCAAGAGGTGTTGGTGCTCGTGCTGGCCGCATAAATCGACGGTGGCGCCCAGCTGCTCGGCAAGCTGGCGCACGGTGGACATGGAGCCGTCGATGCTCACGCGGCTGCGCCCGTCGGCGGAAACCTTGCGGCATGCGATGTGACCGTCGTCGGCGTTGTCGGCATCGGCTGGCAAGAAGAAGCGGCCTTCGACCACGGCGCCCTGCGCGCCCTCACGCACGGTAGAGGCGTCGGCGCGCTCGCCCACAAGCAGCTTGATCGCCGAAAGCAGCGCGGTTTTGCCGGCGCCCGTTTCGCCCGTGACCACCGTGAGGCCCTGCGCGGGCGCGAACGTCGCTTCGCGAATAAGGGCGACATTTTGCACGTGGAGCTCGTCGAGCATGGCGAAACCTTTCTCGAATGCGCCGCCGCACACTGCGACGGTCAGGTGCCGTCCATTATAGGCTCTTGGGGTGCGAGGTTGCGTGCGGCGCGAAAACCAAAGGGAAACGGTGAAAGTGCGCGAGCGCGGCGGCGCGGCGGCGAGCTCTGTGCGTGCGAAGACGCGTCATGGTCGTGAGCGAAACCCGAGCGCGGTTTCGCGCACGGAACGAGGGCAATAAAAAGGCCCGCTCAGTTGAGCGGGCTGTAGAAACAAATTGAGGCCCGGAGGGGAGCCGAGCCTCACACAAGGAGGGGATGAACGACGCTTCAGATCGCGTCGGTTCAAAATCTGCTTTGGGGAAGCAGGCAAGTAAAGGAGGGGAGCCTTTCGCTTGCAGAGCAAAAGTATACAGGTCGCTATTTGAGAAGTTGTGACCATGAAATGGATGGTTTGTGGAACGGGGCAGTTTTGAGCTTACGTTCCGAGAAATTCCATAAGCCACGCCTATATATTCTTTTTTACGAGTGAAATATATAAGCAGCGCCTATAGGAAATATTCAAGAAACCGAATGCCGTCGAAAAAAGGGACAGAATAAATAATGCGTGGCAAGAAAGCGATGAAATTGCATATATGCACGAATCGCGACTGTCTCCATGCACCAATGCGCGCCACAGCATTAAGAATTTGATTAGTAAAAACGCCCATTGCTTCTAAAAACCGCAGGTCAGCAACGCGTAGTTGGGGTAATGAAGCCGGCCGAGCGTCTTTATGGCGATCTGTGGGCGTGTCTTTGCGCCACAAAGCCGATTCGGTGTGGCTGCGTGCGCTGCGACGTGTGCACTGCGATGCGTACGATTTTCTGCAACGGCACCGTTGCGTGATTGCGATTGGCGTTTGTGCGCCATTATGGTGAACGCGCGTTGCGAAGAATCGTTTTCGTTTCGTCCCCAGGAAAAGGAAAAGGCCCGTTCGGACGAGCGGGCCTAAGAGAGAACTTGAGGCCCGGAGGGGAACCGGGCCTCACACAAGGAGGGGGTGTACGGTGCTTGATCTTGGGAGGTGCACCGGTACGTACTGCTTTGGGGTAGCAGGCAAACTGGGAAGGGGACCCCGCGTTTGCAAGGCAAAAGTATAGGTACGGGTTTTCAAGAAGTTGTGAGACGGTTTTGAATGACTTATGTACGCAGGGCACCTATGCTCGACAAGATGTAAAAGGCCTGATGGAGGCCATAAAGCAACACCTCACATAATGAGGGTGAATTAGACATAATCTAAAAATGTGTATACGTTTGTGAAGGGCTTTTGAAGCGTCATTAAAAAGCTTCGCCGTTCGCCTCTGCAAAACGACCGTTTGCCGCAGCATCATTTTGAGCCGCTTTTTGACTTGTGAAGCGCGCTTGCGCCACTTTTCGGGAAAGCGATCCTTGCGGGCGCTTCGTTCGCCGCGTTGCAACTATACTCAGGGCATTGCATTAGCCGCGCCGCGCGCGCTTTTGCCGTGTTTCGCGCCGCGTTCGCCACATCTGAAAGGGGCTCTTATGGCCGATATCGAATTGCGTTTTCACAAAGACATGCTCGTGCTTTCCGCCCCGCTCGCGTTCGCGCTCGCGAACCAAGGCGTCGACATGGAAACCGAAGCTGAATATATGAGTTTGGTTGAGCCGGAAACTATGCGAGATGCGCTGCGCCTTGAATCGATGGCGGGCGCGCAGTGCTTGGTTGCCGAGACCGATATTTGTGAGGCGCGCCTGGCACACAAGCGCATGGAGGATCGCGCTCAAGAACTTGCGCAGGCGGCTATTTCTCATGCGCGCGCGAATGCGCCGCAGCATGTGCTGTGCGAAGTTGGCCCGTGCGGGCTTCCGCTCGATGCCACGTCGGCGATGTCGATGAAGCAGTGCGCGGTGCAATATGAAGACGCGGCGCGAGCGCTCGTCGAGGGCGGCAAGGAAGCCATGGGATCTCTCGCCGAAAGTGAAGGCGCGGGCTTCGATGCGGTTTTCTTGAACGGATTACGCAGCGTGGCCGATGTTCAGTGCGGCATCGAAGGCGTGCGCCGCGCGTATACGGGCCCGGTGTTTGCGTCGGTTGACGTGAATGAGAAAGGCGAGTTCGACGGAAAGCCGCTCGCTGAAGCGATCGAGGTGCTCGCGAAGGCCGACGTGATTGGCATTCGCAGCGCTGCTGCGCCCGAGGCCATTGCGGAAGTGGTACGCGAGATTGCCGCCGCTACTCCGAAGCCTATTTTGGTGCAGGTGAGCGTGCGCCAGGCAACCGCCGCCGAGAAGCGCCGCGCATCGCTCGGTGCACCCATTCCCGAGAACCCCTATGCGCTGCCCGATTTCATGGCCGATGCAGCCGTGGCCCTGCGTACGGCGGGAGCTCAGTTCCTGCGCGCGTGCGGCGAGGCGACTCCTGCATACACGGGAGCTTTGGCCGCAGGCGTTTTCGGCGCCGACAGCATTCGCTAATTGCTTGTCGGCAGGCCTGTCGGGATGTGTTAAATGCTCGCAGCGTTTAACAGGTTTGATCGCCACTGGTTCGGCTCGTCAAGCGCTACGCCACCTGTTAAACGCTACGAGCATTTAACAGGTGGCAACAGGTTGAAGATATAAAAGAAAGGAAACCACTGCATGGCTTTGCTTGAGAGAAGCGATTCGTATGGCGAAATGCAGCGTGTTGTGGATTATCTCTTCAAGAACACGCCCATCGTTGAGCGGCTTGATGTGATTCTGGCGGCGGAGACGTTCGATGTGTGCGCCGACATGCGCGAAATCGTGGAGCTGCTGCCGCCGGGCGCGTATACGCGCATCGCTTTGTGCCAGCAGATGAACTCCTCGATTGCCGGCCATGGCTGGGGCTACACCTACGGCACTGTGGAGTAAGGGGGCCCACTGGGGCGTCTGTGAGGTGCCCCGCTCATTTCTCATTTACGAAAAGTTGCGCAACAAACATGCTTTTTATCAGGCACGTTAATTGAATAGCTCCGTGCGGAAAGCGACCTTTTTATGAACAAGCCCGGTCTATTGTTGCGCGGGTAGCATGTGCATCGATAGAATGTGAGAGCTTGCGCCCGATTGGGTGCGTGTTAGCGTTTCAATGCAACGAAAGAAAACTGCTTATGTCAGACTATTACAGCAACGGTGGCGCGCCTATGCCTCCTCGAAGGGGATCTCACGCCAAGCCGCAAGATTCGGGCAGCCGGGTTCCCGAATCGGTTCGCTCGTTTATCACCCAGCAATCGAGCGACCCAAACTCGCAGAACAGGGGATATAGCCCCCAAAGCACCACCCCGTTTTCCCGGCAGCAAAACCAGCAGCCAGGGTGGCAGCAAGACGAGAGCCAGGGTGCCTATCGTCCCGCGGGCGCGTCGTACCAGCAGCGCGTGCCCAGCGCGAACCAATTCCACAATGGCTTTCGCGCAGGAGTGGGCAGCGATTTCGATAATGACTTTGCCGCCTATGCTCCCGAGGCTGACGATGGTTTGCGCCGCGTGCGCAAGAAGCGTCACAAGGGCCGTCGCATTGCGCTTATCGTGTTTGCGGTGCTGTTCGCGCTTATTGTGGGCAGCGGCATCGCGCTTGCCGCGTATGTAAGCTCGCTCAACACGTCTATGGGCTTCGACGACAAGCAGGAAGAAGCCGAGATTAAAGAAGCCCTACAGCCGGCGAGCGTGAACGAATCGGCCGCCGAAAACAGCTCTGCGTTCTACATGCTTATTTTGGGCAGCGATTCGCGCGACGAAGGCGAAACCGCCAGCCGAAGCGACGTGACCATGCTTGCGCGTATTGACCCCGACAACGGTCAGGTCGACCTTATCTCCATCCCTCGTGACACCATGGTGACCATCGAGGGGCAGGGAAGGCAGAAGATCAACGCGGCGTATGCATTTGGCGGAGCATCGGGCGCGATTGATGCCGTTTCGTCTTTTGCGGGTGTGCCCATTACGCATTATTGCGAGGTACATTTCGAGGAGCTTCAGCGCGTGGTCGATGAACTCGGCGGCATTTGGGTGAACATTCCTGAGAGCTTTACGACTGATAGCGGCGTGTCGTTCCAGGCCGGAAACCAGCGCCTGAACGGCGAGCAGGCGCTTACGTTCGCCCGTGAGCGCCATAACGTTTCGGGCGGCGACTTTGGTCGCGCCCAGGCCCAGCGCTTGGTGGTGCAGGCAATTATCAAACAGGTGCTTGCATCGTCCCCGGCTCAGCTGCCTGGTCTCGTGAGCTCGCTCGCATCGAGCATTAGCACTGATTTGTCAGTAACCGACATTATCGCTATGGCGCAGCAGTTCCAGGCGAGTGACCTCACCTTATATTCGGCTGTGTGCCCGAGTTATTCGTTTAACGAAGGCGGCGTGAGCTACGTGTGCCCCATGTTCAACGAATGGCGCGATATGATGTGTCGTGTTGATGCGGGCCTCGACCCCAACGACACTACGGCTGATATCCCGCAAGCCCAGTTGAGCAACTTAAAATTGGGTGCTGCGAGCAATTCACCCGCGCCAAGGAGCTATGAAGCCTTGGTCGCGAATGCCGGTCTTACCACAGACGATGTGGCTTCTGCGCAGTAGTAACTACGGCGTTATTCGCCAAACGAGAAAGGCAAACCAACCATGACCCTGCTTGAGCTCTTGCGGCTTTTGCGAAAGCATCTGCGCTTGGTGATTGCGCTCCCCCTGGTGTGCGCACTTGCCATGGGCGTTGCGAGCTTTATGTTCCTGCCGAACACGTACACGGCCACCACGAGCATGTATGTGTTGGTGAAGAGCGAATCGAAAAGCTCGTCGATGTCTACCGACCTTTCTGCATCGCAGATGGTCACCAACGACGTAGCGCAGCTTATCGACAGCGATCGCGTGACGAAAGACACCGCAAACGCGCTGAAAATGAAGAGCTTGGACGATTACAAAATCGGCGTCACGAGCCAAACTACCACGCGCGTTATTTCTGTTTCGGTAACGGGCGAAGATGCGCCGAGCTGCGCCATTATTGCCAACCAGCTCGCGAAAGACGTTTCCGACGTGGCGCAGGAAGTCATGGACGTGCAAAGCGTGAACGTTATCGACGAGGCCGAAATCCCCGAAGCTCCGAGCGGTCCGAACAGGGTTATGTATACCGCGGTGGCGTTCTTGGCGGGCTTGTTCGTAGCTATTGCGATTGTCGTGCTTAAAGACATGTTGAACACTCGCGTGCGCAGCGCCGAAGAGGTCGAAGAAATGCTGGGCATCCCGGTTATCGGTCGCATTCCGGCCATGAAGGAGTAAGCGATGGGAAAGAAGAAAAAAGCCGCCGATCGGCTCGTAGTGCAAAACGCCGCCAAAACGCTTTTTGCCAATATTCGCTTTGCCAGCGTCGACAATCCTATTCGTTCGCTCGTTCTAACGTCTTCTGTGCCGAATGAGGGAAAAACGACGGTTTCTATGCAGCTTGCCGCGGCTATTGCCCAAAGCGGCAAGCGTGTATTGCTCGTTGAGGTTGACATGCGCCGCCGTAGCTTGGCAGACATGCTGGGCGTTCATACGCGCGGTGGCCTGTATGCGGTGCTTTCTGAGCAAATGCCTTTGCGCGCGGCCATTGTGCCTACGTCGCAGGGTTTTGATTTCTTGGACAGCGAGCCCCATATTCCGAACCCTGTCGACATTTTGGCGTCGAAGCGCTTTGCGGGTTTGGTTGACGGGCTTTCGCGCGATTACGATTTCGTGGTGTATGACACGCCTCCCGTTGGAACGTTCGTTGACGCTGCAGTGCTTTCGACGCTCGTTGACGCTACTGCGCTCGTCGTTCGCGAGAACTTCGCTCGTCGCGATGAGGTCGCGAATGCCTATGAGCAGCTGCGCAAGGCCGATGCAAACGTGATTGGCGCTGTGATGAACTATTGCGAGACAGAAACGAGCGAGTATTACTACGCCTACTACAACAAAGAAGGGAAACGCGTGAAAGAGCACGACGCTGCTGCAGAAGTGGCAGCGAGCCCGGCCGTAATGCCGAGCAAGCGCGGCGCCCGAAGCCATGCGGCTATGGGCCCGTCCGATACGTTCTAACGATACTTTTGCACCTGGTCTGTTGTTTGCGGCCTGTGCCCCTTGACTGTGACGCCCGCGACTGCCGAAGTTGCGGGCGCCTTTGCATTCTGGCCGAACGAGCCGTTGCCAAAGGCTACAATAGGGCACCAACCTCAACCACGAAAGGAAGCGCCCATGCGCGATATCCACTGCCATATTTTGCCGGGCGTCGACGATGGCGCGCGTGATTTGGACGAGAGCTTGGCAATGCTCGAAGCTGCCAAGCAGGTTGGCGTTACGAGCATCGTGTGCACGCCGCATTGTCGTGACCCGTATTTCGACTATGACGCTATGTGGGATGCGTACGAATTGCTTGTGGCGCATGCGAATGGCTTCCCGCTGCAAATGGGATTCGAGGTGAACCACCGCAAGCTTATGGAATTGAGTATGCAATGGGCGGAATACCTGCATTTCGATGGCAGCAACGAGTTTTTGCTGGAGCTTTCGAGCCACTGCTCGGCGCGCGATTTCGAGGAATACGAGCGTACGATTTACGAGCTGCAGGGCATGGGCTATGACGTGATTATCGCGCACCCCGAGCGATACAAGGCCATTCAGCAAGACGTGAGCATTGCTGAGCGTTTGGTGCGCATGGGCTGCAAGCTGCAGGCGTCGGCCGATTTCGTTGCCGGCGGGCGTTTTGGCAAAGAAAAGAAACCCGCGAAGAAGTTGTTCGACGCTACGCTGTATCGCTATATCGCAAGCGATGCACACCGCGTTGAGCACTACCAGTATTTGGCGAAGGCGAAAGGTGCGTATCGTTGTCGCGGTGCCCACGTGAAGTAGGCGGCATAAACAGTCCATTGGGATTATTGTGGCTCGTGTGCAGTGCCTCTTTCGTGCGATATAGTGCTAAAAGCACTCTTTCAACATCGGGTTTCTGGCGTGTGCGTGGCGATTGCTCGACGCGAGTGCGGTACCCACGCCAAAAGTTGCGCAACATTCAAAACGAGTCGCATGTTGTGCAGCAAACCAATGCTCGGAAGGTGTTGCCAGCAGTTATATCGGTGAAGAAGCGACGTTGAATTGTAACTTTACTTACAAATTGCTTTACATAGATGTGGGTAATAGGCAAAATTATACAAGACAGTGCACCCCCCCCTTTTTTTTGCAAAGGGGGGCGGATTCTAGCGAACGTTGCAACACCCTTGATTGGAAAGGGTGTTTACGATG
>OBKN01000689.1_pt1 | contig 14002 bp, 8 predicted proteins | sample 1519931 | NCBI WGS metagenome assembly OBKN01 (sample SAMN04209254, study PRJEB22552) | human gut metagenome | biome: gut; material: feces | host: Homo sapiens | place: USA: Oklahoma
GGTTGAAAATCATGCGATAGACCATAGTGCTCTCCTTTAAGCGACTGTGTGTTCAAGCGAAGACCACGGCATCCATCGCCGCGGCCAACGGTTTCATCATAAGCCCTTTTCCATGCGAGGAAGCACCCACGACACACAATTTTTTCGTCAATATCCTACAACACCGGCAAAACCGGACAGCATACCGTCCGATGCCCGAAATCCTATTCTTCGGACGACGTGTCTTCTTTGGCGAACACCCACATGACCTCGTCCACGGAATGGGTGTCGGGGAAAATCGTAATCAGGAACCGTTCGCCGTCGTTTCTGACGTAGGCGTACCGTATAGCGCCTTCCCTGCATATCCGGTCGCGGACGTAATCGTAGTCGAACAGCATGCGGAAGCCGTCCCGGTAGGCCGGCGCCACCAATTTGTCGCAATAGTCGAGCAGCATCTCGTGGAAGGAACCGCCATGTTTGTCAAGCATTTTTTGCACATAGCCGGGAACCACGACCGGCCGTTGCGTATCGGCACGCAGATTGGCCACATAAGCGATCGAATACCGTGTATTCAAATGCTGCAGCAACGATTCCATGTCTTTGTTGCGTACCAGGATGTCCTCAAGCTGCTTGTTCAACGTGCGCAACTGCCTTTTGCCGCTGCCGCTGGCGTAGTAGCGCTTCTTGTCCTTGCGCATCTCGTTTTCCGCCTGGTTGACCAGATCCGGAATATCCTCGCCGTCATTGGATTCGGCCATGCCCACGGACAGCTCGCAACCGTGATCAAGCAGCTCCTGACGCATATATCCCATCTGTCGGGCGCTCTGCGCCATCGAATGGGCGAAACTGATGATCACGAACTCGTCGCCGCCGATGCGGTAGATATTATCGTCGCCGAAATAGGCGCGCGCCGCGTCCGCAAGCTCGCACAGCACCACGTCGCCTCTGGCATGACCCAAATGATTATTGATCTCATGCAGGCCAATCAGATCTATGTACATCACCGTCAACGGCTTGTCATGGGTGGCTTGGATGAATTCCACATCATCGTCGAAAGCGTTGCGGTTGAGCAGCCCCGTCAATGAATCCCGTCGGTACTCCTCGCCGTTCAACCGGACAAAGGACCCTATCGGCAGGTTCCGGCCAACCATCACCACGGCCCATGGATCGCTTTCGGAGCATTCACGTGAGGGAATCACCGCGAAGGAGATCATGCCGGTTCTGGCCAGCACCTCACTGCGGTACACTCCGAACGCGGATTTCTGCGAGAACAGCAGCGAACGGAGCGAAGCCAGATCCATATCAGCACGGAACCTGTCGGCATCGTCCGGATGCACCACGCGTTCGGCGATCAGCGTCTGCACGTAGGTTTCGAAATCATCGGTTTCCGGCGTCGGCAGTATGCCATCGCGTTTGACCGCGCGGTACTCGCCCGTCTTCACATTCAGTCGGGAGAGTTCCGCCACGCCATTGGCCAGAATCTCGAAGGTGCTGGCGGCGAGCGCGGACGTCTCAAGCATGGTACGGCCGTTGACGGGCACATAGCTGCCATGCATGAAATCGTTTGACATATCCCAGAAATGCCGGTCGTCGGGACGTTCGGCCAACAGCTTCTCCATCCGTCCCACCGGAAGCGGTTCGTGGAAGTAATACCCTTGGATGTACCGGCATCCCACGGACAGCAGCTGGTCGACCTGCTGTTTGGTCTGTGCGCCTTCGGCTATGACCAGCAGTCGCAGCTTTCTGGCCATGTTGACCACCGATTCGACGATTTTCAGCCCTTTGCTGGCATTGTCCTCATTGAGGTCGATGAATTTCATGTCAAGTTTGATCACATCGACGTTGATGTCCTTGAGCATGTTCAGCGACGAATACGCCGATCCGAAATCATCCATCAGCACCGCGATGTTGTCCGCATGCAGCTTGCGGATGGTGCTTTCCACTTTGGACAGGTTCCTGGCCACGGCGCTTTCGGTGATTTCCGTTTGGAGCAGCCGAGCGTCGACATCGTATTCGTTCAGCAGTCCGGTGAGCGTGTCCGTCACATCCATCTGGTCGATGTCCACCATGGAGACGTTCACGGAAATCGGCACCAGATTGCGGCCCTCACGTTCCCAACGTGCCAGCATCCGGACCACGGAACGCCATACGAACACGTCCAGTCGGGAGATTTGTCCGGCCTGTTCCAGCATGGGAACGAACCTGCCCGGAGATACCACACCATATTTGGGGTGGTTCCAACGCACCAGCGCCTCGGCACCGACGATGGCACCCGTAGCCGCATTGCATTTGGGCTGCAGGTAGAAGCAGAACTCGTTGTTGTCGAACGCACGGTCGATCTCGTCGAACGTCAGCTCCGGCACAAGCTCGTCGGTGGACGGCGTCCTGCCCATTTCCGGTGTGTCAGCCAAACAGATTCCTTCCTGTCACCACGTCCTATCCGTGATATTCACCGTTGTACTGTATCAGGGTGACGTCCTCAACACCCTCGATGGCACGAATCCGCTCGGCGAACGTCATGTCCTTGTCGTCGCAGAACACTTCCACGGCCATCTCCACATGGTCGCCACGCATGGTTTTGGATTTGACGAAGAACTTCGTGCGGCCGAACGCGCGCGTGATGTCGTCCCCGACCGCGTCGGAAGCGTAATGGATCACCGCGATGTACACGCGGCCCTTGTCCTGATGCGAATAGAACAGGGCGAGCATGCCGATCATCACCGCGCCGGCGACCACCACCAGCAGATACATGCCCGCGCCGGCCGCGATGCCGGACGTGATGGCCCAGAACAGGTACAGCAGGTCCATCGGATCCTTCACGGCGGTACGGTAACGCACGATGGACAACGCGCCCACCATACCAAGCGAGATCACGATGTTCGTGCTGATGGCCAATGTGACCATGCAGGTGAGCACGCACATGCCCACCAGCGTCACCGCGAAGCTGCGCGAATACACGACGCCCGTGTAGAACCGCCGGTATACGCAGTAGATGACGATGCCCACCAGCAGCGCCACCAGCAGGGCCAGCGCCATTTTGGGCACGTTGTATTGGCTGAAGGAGTTCAGCACCGATTTCTTGATCATGTCGTTTACGCTCATGGTTTCGCTTTCTCTTTTGCGATTGTTCGGTTATTACGTTTTCTACGATTGCCGATGTTTTCGGCTGCGCGTTTTCGTCCGTCTGTTTTCGGTCTTCCGCGATACGTCCGACCGGTGCGCTCAAGTCACACGCTCGGCACGTTCCAGCCTTCCTGCCAGTAGTCGAAACCCCGCAGATACGAGGCTTTGTCATAGCACAGCACGTATTTCGAGGCGGCCGTTATCTCCTGCGCCTTGCCTGGCAGAATGTCACGCACGATCTGCGGCAGGAATTCGGTGAATTTGACCTCCATCACCAGCTTGCCCGGCTCAAGTACCGGCAGAGTGGGCAGACCACGGTCGAAAACGTCGAATCCATCCACCGCCGCGCGCACGTTCATATCGAAGGTGATGCGCACCGTGCCCGCGTCGAGGATCCACGGCTCACGCTCGTAATCGACGATCACCCGCGGCCGCAGCACATTGCTCATGTATTCCACATAGAATTCCCGGCACAACGGCTCTTCGCTGTGTTCCATGAATCCGACGTCGCCGGCCAATATCCGATCGAACTGCCCATGCGTGAGCGACGCGTCCTCTTTGTATATCCAGCTGTCGCGCTTGCGCTTGCGTTCCAGCTTGATCACCCGGTCGCTGTAATCGTAAATACGGATACGGTATTTCTTGCGCATCAGCACGCCGTCCACCTTCTCCTGGTAGGCGGTGTTCCAATAATCGTCGAAATACAGGCTGCGAATCATATAGCAGCCGCCACGCGCGTGGCTGTCCTGTTCAAGCAACGGAGCCAAACGCAAGTTCAGATCGGCTTTCTGCCCGTACGAAATCAGATACTTGAGCTCATGCCGGTAATGTTCCTCACAGCGGCGCGGAGGCATGGAAAGCTCCTCGCCGACACGGCGGCGGACCCGTTCCAGCAGTTTCGACGCCCCGCCATCACCGCGCATTGACATCCTCCACTATCTTCCCGGATTTGATGTAGAAGCATCTCGTGCCGTACGTCTTGCCGGTGTCGGTCATGTAGTAGTCGAAGGCGTCCTGCGTCTTGCCGGAGGTGTTGCGCGCCCGCACTCGTATGAAATACTGTCCGTCGCCTGGCAGGTCCGTCACCGTCTCCGGCAATGCCAGATCGGTTTTGGAGAAGATGACGTCCTCACACAGGTAGTCCTTGGCGACGGTGACGTCGTAGCTCAGATCCTCGTCACGGAAATCGTACGAGGTGTCCCAGCTGAATTTGAGTTTGCCGTCTGCGGCCTGTGGAGCGTCGATGAAAAACGGCATGGGCTTGTCGAAGCTTTCTTTGTAGATCCTGTAGTTCTGCGCGACCTCGTCGTGCAGCTGCCCCGCCACTTCGTCATACTGGGCGCGCGTCAGCGGCTCGTACATGGAATCGGGCGTCCTCCACAAATACTGCCTGGTGATGGACTCGTAGTGGTCCACCATCGTATTGATGCGTTTTGCGCTCATATAGCGGTATTCCCGCTTCACGGCCTTGTCGAGTTCGTCGCGGAACGATTTGGTCTGCAGGCAGCGTTTGAACAGCACGTTGCCCCAATAGTTGCTGACTCCCTGCTCCCAGCTGGAACCGGTGGAGATATTGCGGATCTGGTTCTCCTTGCGCATGAGCATGCCGTCATTGTCCCAGTCCAGCACATAGAAGGTGTCGGAATTCGTAGGGCTGTACAGGTACATGTTGCGGCTCTGCGTGTCGGTGTTGCCGGTCAGCAGCTGGAACGCCATCCAGTATGCGAGATTTTCCGTATCGAAATATTTGCCGAGGATGCTGCTCATCGGCACCGAATAATCGTTGAGCTGGTTGAGCATGGCGATGAGTTTGGTATGGTCGCTGTTGCCTTTGACCTCCAGCTTCTCCTCGAATTTCGACAGATTGTATTTGGGATCGTCGGCGAGTCTGATCACGTCCGCGTCGCGTTGGAATTCGAAGTAGTTGACCTTGTACAGCTGGCCGTTCTTGTCGAGGCCGTGCGCTTGGAGCGCGCTTTTGTTGAGCTGCTCCACCTGCGTGTACAGGCCATAGTCGTCGAAGGAGCTGGAACCGGAGGTTTCGTCCTTGACGTACAGGTGCACGAATTGCGTGCGCAGTCCCATCATCTGGTCGATGCCGCGGATCAGGTCGTATGCCATCTTGTTGCGGAATCGCAGCCCTTCGCCCATATGCTTGTTCAATGCGATGGTGCGCTGCCCGCGCCATTTGCCTTTGCCGCTTTTCAGCTCGATTTTGTAGTTCTTCTGCTTATTGAGACTGGACGACTGGCCGCGCACCTGCACGGTGGCGTTCGGCGCTTTTTCACCGTAGCCGAGTTCGCCGGATACAGGCCCCTGTTCGTCGCCGACCTGCAGCAGACCGTTGACTTGGTACCGGTTGGTGCGCATGGCCGCGTAATCATCCACGGAATACTGGTTGATTTCGCTCCAACTGTGGTCGGTGCCTTCCGACTTGTTGCCGCGCGAGACCGTCAGATACATGGTTTCCACACCGCTGTCGTCATACACCTTGTACAGCGAGTCGTTGTCACGCAGATGCGCGCCGTCAAGCCCCTGCGTGGCGCTTTTCTTGACTTTCTCATGCTTTCCTTGCGATTGCGCCGCCGATTTGTCTGCCGTGGAACCACTGTCCGCAGCGTTTCCGCAGGCGACGCAGGAGAACGTCGTCACGACCGTGGCGATGATCGCCACGCATTTGAATATGGCATTGCGGCCGCACGGCCGATTACCCATCGTCATTCGTCCGTTCCTTTCCATGCTTTCCACGCTTTCCCTCATGATTCCTTCCGTCCGAAAGTTCCATGCAGCCGTTCGCCGAATTCGTCCAACGCTTCGCCCAGTTTCGTAAACCATCCGCGCTTTTCGGTCGCCACAATCGGCTGCGCGCCGAGCACACGATACGGCAGATTGTCGGTGAACACCGCCAATCGCACGACCGCGGCCAGCAGGAACGCCGACGCGCCCAGCAGGAAGCCGAATCCCATCAGCGCGACCGGAACGAACTGCGAAATGACAGTCAAGACCGTGGCCGACCCGGCGAATATCGCGGCGCAGCACACCGCGCCGAAGTAATCAGTGAAATACAGCAGAATCATCAGCACGGTGTTGCCGACCGCGTACAGGGCGTATCCGACGCACAGCACACGGAAATAACCATGCATGCCATCGTTGAAACCGAGCGGCAGCACGCCCAACACCATCTTTTCCAACGAGATGACCGCCGCGGTGACGAACAGCTGCTTCAACGCGGTGTAGTACAGCTCACGGTTGAGCACGGCGAGCATCTCGCGTTCGGCCACCACGATGTCCTTCACGGTGCCGCCGTCGTTGAGCAGCGCGTAGTAGGCACGGTATTTCGGATAGAAATTGACTTCCACCGACACCACGAAATTCACGGTGGTGATCAGAATCGTCAGGAACGCCAGTAATGCGGGCACATCATAGTAGGGGGCACCGTAGAACAGTCCCTTCACATGCACGCCAAGCGGACCACACCAGGTGATCACCAAGTGGGAGAACAAGCCGAGGGTGGTCAGCAGTCCCGTCAGGGCGAGCGGCAGGAACCGGTCCAGCCATGCGAGGAACGTCCACGGGCTTTCCGAGCTTTGCGGGAAATACCGGTGCAGCAGCACCACGTCCCAGACCATCATCACGCCGTAGCCGAACGCCACTGCGGCCAGCAGGCTTTCCACCTGCGGCAGGCCCAGCGCCATCATCGCGCATGCGGACAGGAACGCCACGACCACCGCCGCGACGAACGACCACATGATGCCTTGGTAATCCTTGATGGCCGTCAGATAGCTCATCGCATTCCAATTGACGATCATTTCCAGGAACAGCCATAGGCAGAGTAACCCCTGCATGAGGGTCGCGCCGGAAAACAGCAGGAACACCGCGTACAGCACCGCACCCACCGCCAGCATGAGGGTCGTGGATCCCCAGAACGATGGAAGAATGGTCTCCTCATGATGTTCGAACAGCATGTCCGCAAGGAAACGCGTCACCGGCATGGACAGGAAGCTGGTCAACACCAATGAGGCGAGCAGCGTGTACGTGATCATGCAGACCAGCAGATTCTGGTCCGCGCGGGGCACGTGCCACCAACCGCTGACCGCCAGCACGCCGAACTGCAGCAGGATGCCCAGCAGCATCGGTCCGGTGCAGATCACACCGGCATAACCGTAGGCGCGCACCATGGCGACCAGGCCCTTGCGGTGGAACAGTTTCTTGAGTTCGAATCCGATTCCCGCCATATCAGTGCTCCAACCCGTAATGGTCGGCGGTATCGAGATACAGCGCACGGTATTCGTCAAGCATGCGCTCATGCCGATAGTAGGTTTTCACGCGTTCGCGTCCCACTTGGCCCATGGCTTCGCGCAGCTTGCGGCTCGCGCACATGCGTTCCATGGCGCGGGCAAGGCCCTCGCGGTACATCGGAGGCACGTAGAAGCCGGCCACGCCGAGGTCGTCGCCTTCCTCGCCTTCCAGCAGTTCACGGCAGCAGCCCACGTCGGTGGTCACGCAAGGGCGGGCCGCCGCGAACGATTCCAACACCGACAGAGGCTGGCCTTCGGAGATGCTGGTCAGCACCGTGAAATCCAGTTTGCGCATGTATTCGACCACATTCACGCGTCCGGTGAATTCAAGGTTCTTCACTTCAAGCTGTTTCACCAGCTCATAGCATTCGTCGGCATAGTCCTGGTCGTCCACACCACCGAGGATGTGCAGCCTGACATTGTCCACGCGGTTCGACAGTTCGCTGAACGCGTGGATGAGGGTTTTCACGTCCTTGATGGGAGCCAGACGTACCACGGCGCCGATATCCACCCAACCGTCCTCAGGCTTGAGCGGAATGTCGCAGAACCGTTCGTATTGGATGCCGTTGGGAATGACCAGGCATTTGCTTGCCGGAGCGCCCATGTCGATCTGGGTCTGGCGAGCGCGGCCGAACAGGCTGGTCACACGCCATGCCCTACGGTAGATCTCCTGTGACAGCATGGCGAAGAAACGGATCCACCGTTGCCGGAACGCGGGCGCAACCCATTCGGCGGAAAGAATCTCCTCCTCGCGTTCGCGCGTGTAGATGCCATGTTCGGTTAGTAATACGGGTGCGTGGTTGATACTGCCGCCCAAGCATGCCAGCAGGCCGCCGTAACCGGTGGAGATGGCATGGTAGATCTGCGCTTTCGGCACTTCTCCCGTCATCAGGTACAGCACCGGCAGCAGCATGGATCGCACGGTGTGGAACGCATCCGCGTAGGCGACGTACGGGTATTCCTCCATGCAGATCTTCGTAAACAGGTCGATAAATTCGTTGCTTTGCAGGAACGACAGCGGATGCACGCCTTTGTTGTGGAACAGGTTGAACAGTACGTCCCAGTCGGGATCGCTCAGATTCACCAGCTCACGCAGTGCCTTGACTTCCTCGTCGGTGAAGATCACTTTCGCATGTTCACCGCTCAGACGCAACGCGTCGTCGAGGAACACCTCATGCACTTCCACCACGTTGGATGGAAGGTCGTACACGAATTTGCCACGGTCCTTGGCTTTCGCGCCGATCACCCACAGCACGAACTCGTGTTCCTTCATGGCGGTGATGTAGCTGTGCATCCATGTGGACACGCCTCCATGCACGTACGGGTAGCAACCTTCCAATACCAGGCAGATTCTCATGCCGCGCCTCCAGCCTTGCGTTCGACGTGCACTGTGGAGTCCGTGGCCTTGATGAGGTACAGATTCCCCGTCATCCGGATCATGCTTCCGCCTTGGATTCTGCCGGGCGTGCCATGGTTCGCGCGGAGCAGCAGCCAAGCCTGGTCCTTGAAATTGCCCAAGTCGAATTCCCACTCATTGGCGGATTCCCTCATCTTGACAGTCAGTCCAGAAAAGCGTTGCACCGCGGACGCGCATTCCGTGCCTGTCTGCATGCGGATGGACGGTGCGGACGCTTCAAGCCAGTCGAGATAGTTCTCAAGGCCTTTTCTGTAGACCGCCCAGCCTTCTTTCGCGCCACGGTCAGGGTCGAGCATGTCGTCCGGATGCATGAAGTGGGTGCTGACGAAATGCATGTTCAGTTCGGATTCTGCGGCGAGCCGCATGTAATCTCCCACCATGCCGCCGGAGACGATGCGCGGCGCCTCGACGATGCCGTCATCGGCCACACCGAATTCCTGCACGTAAGGCAGTTTGCTGTCGCTTGGCAGGTAGGTGCTGGCGATGGTGCGGATTTCGGGCACGTCTCGTCCGATTGTCTGCCGTCCTTCCTTGGACAGGATGTTGGACGGCGGCACATATACCGACGCTGTGGCCGCCGGCAGCACGGACTTTTGGAATGCGATCAGCTCGCGCAGCGAGGCGACGACAGCTTTGCGATTCGGCCACTGATGGTACGCGTATTCGTCGCCATAATCGGTGTTCGGCAGTACGAGCGGCTGATGGTTGCAGCCATGGTAGCCGATTTCGCCGTTCTGTTTGAGCAGCAGTCCGCCGAAATAGCTGAAATGCGATTCGTCCTTCTGCCGTACGGGAGCGTCTTTCGTATCGTCCCCGTAATTCTCGATCATCACGCCGGTAAACCGAATACCGTAGCGTTCCGCAAGTTTGGTCAGGTCCGGCCACCAGACCTTCGAATAGAAGTCGGCGATGCTCATGCCGTAGTCGCGTTTGATGTAGGTGGCGTCTCCGCTGGGGACCGGGGATGGAAAATCGTCCAGATAGAACGCGGCGCTGTTGATGACCGGGTATGCCGTGGCGGAACCCAGCAGGCTGAACGCGGAGGCATAGAAGCCGCGCACCACCTTGCCATAGATGCCGATATTGCAGGTCACGGTTCGTCCGGAACGCACATCGGCACTCCAGATCAGTGGCGTATGGCCGTTGACACTGACCGCTTCGACGGTGGCCTTCTCATTGAGGTTCAGACTCAACGACGATTTGAACGGGCCACTGAACATGTAGGTGTGCCCGCCACCCAGCATAAAGTCCCTGGCAGGCTTGATGCCTTTGGTCATCACGTAGTCGTATGCGGAGGATTCGATGCCGATTTGAGGCCCGATCGCGTCCAGATAGCCTGTTTTTTCAGGCGTCATGGCAAGCATCATGTTGCCGCCGCCTTCAACCCATCTCATGATGGACACCAGCTCATCCCCCAGCGAATCAAGTTCCGGCATGACGATCAGCACGGTGCGGTACCGATTCAATGAGGGGATGTCGTCGGGATCGGTTTTGGCCAGATCCACGGTGGCGGTCGGCACTTTCATGTCGAGCAGCACCTGTTTCATCATGGCTTCGGCCTCGTCCACACCATCCTGGGAACTATCCACGAGCATCAGGTTCGTGGCGCGCTGCCCCATGATGGCGTTCTGGGCCGGAATGGCCTCGTTACGAGCCATGTATTTCAAAGTGAATTTCGTCGCGCCGTAGTGGATGCCCAAGGTTTGCGCCAACAGCACCAAGGCGATGGCCATGAATACGGCCCACACGCGGACCAGGTTTTTCCAACGGAAGCGCTTCCATATGCGCCATGCGGAACGTATCATGCGCGCCCAGCCTCCTTGTCGCCGAGCCAGAATCGCAGGATGTCGTGGCCTCGGCCGCCAAGGTAGATGTGGTCGTCCTTGATGTGCCGGACGGTGCGTTGCACCGCCTCGCCATCGTGACGTGCGGCTTCCAATCGCAGTTTCATCAGCCAGACGTCACCTTGACGCGGCCATGCGGACAGCGCCGCTTCGATGGTGCGAGACGCGGCATCGAACGAACCGAGATCCATCTGCGTCTTCGCCAACGAGCATACGGTGCGGTAGTCGTTATGCCGTTTGAGCCGTTCGGCGAGCAGGTCGGCGTATCGGCGCATCTGCAACGTTCTGGCATACCCCTGTTCCATGGAGGATTTCAAGTAGTGTTCGAGCGCCTCACGGTACCGGTCGAGCGCCTCGTCCGAATCGCGGTTCCGCTCGTATTCCTCCATGCGTTGCTGCAACGCGATGTCTTCCTTCGCGCTGATCTGCGCCATGGCCGTGGCCGCGTAATGCACGACTTCCACGTCCTCGTTCAGACGGGCTTGGGAGAGCAGATTGGCGTATTGGCCGGGATTCTCGTTAAGAATGGACAGCATCAGATTACGACGCTGCCGTGGATTGTCCACGATCAGCGCCTCTTCCAACGGCACGGTGTTGGCGTAATCCGTACGGTCGTCCACAAGAATGTTGCGTTGTTCCCGATCCTCGACCTTCAGTTCCTGCAGACCGGCGGGAATCCGTCGTCCCCCACGAAGCACGGCACGCGAATGCATGAGCGCCACGCTCAACGGCCCCCATAGGGGAATCAACGCCATGAACGGGAGCAGCAGTCCATCGACTTTCAGCACTCCGACGTGGTGCAGCAGACACAGCGTCATGCAGACCAGCAGATGCACGGCGATGATGATCAACGCGGCGATAGTCGTCGACCCCATCAGCTTTCACCCCCATCGTCGGCTTGCGCGATATGCGATTGGGCTTCGGAAAGCAGGGCATCCTCTTGGGTCTGCGGAACGTAGGAGCAGTGCAAGCCGGAACGGGTCAGACGTTTGAGGATGATCGGCAGTTCCTTCTCCCCCGCCTGGCTCATCAGCAGATACACGCCGTCATCCGTCAGCATGCCGGCCTCATCGGTCTGGCGGATGCTTTGCATCAGCAGGGAGTCCACGTCCTCAAGGTTTCCCTCGCATTCGACTTTGAGCAGCAGATGGTCGCCCATATGGTCGTGTTTGAGGTCGTTGGCAGCCAGCACCTTCGGCAGGAACGCTTCTGGCTTCAGCAGGTTCGTTCCCGGCACCAGCATGGACCGGCGCGCCACGTCCTCGTATTCGAAGGCCCTGATCATGGCCGATTCGACCAGACCGCACATGATGCTGAACAGATTCTGGAAGTACAGGTTCATCTGGTCCGGTTTGGCCTCTCCCATGGTGATGATCACGGCCAGTTCGCCACGGTCACGCACGCCGACGGCGTACATCGGGAATTTGTCCTTTAACGTTCGGTTCACCCATATGCCGTTGTGCTCCAGCGCGGTGATGATTTCACCGTAATCCGAGACGCGTACGGAGCGGAAGCTGCCGACGTCGAACCGTGGGCTCGCCGCCACAAGACGGGCGAACTGTCCGCTGTTGTCCACTCGGAAGATGGCGAGGCTGTCGCTATCGAGGCTTTCCTGCATGATGCGAATCGCCGTATGGTACAGCTTCTGCGGTTGCACTTCGTCCAATTCTCGGGTCACGGCGTACAGTTTGCCGAAACTGTCGCGTCTGCCGATGATCTGGTCGCGCAACTGTCTGCGGTCGTCGAGCACATCCTGATACAGCCCGCGCAGGAAGTCCAGACGATTGCGCAACAACCTGTTCTCGTCGCGCACGAACCTCACGCTCTCCTGGTTGCGTGACTGCACATAGCCGCATACCGATCCGGCCACGAAATAAATGACGAAGGCAAGCCAGTTCGATGTGTCGTAGAACAACGGGGCGAAGGACGCGCCCTGCGACGCGTAGGACATGGCCACGCCGGCGCAGGCCAGTACGGCTGCGAACACGCCGGCATGCAGCCCGTAGATGGTGCCGACGATCACCACGAACAGCAATCGCAGGTCCACGGTTTCCAGCTGGCTGTTGCCTTGTGTAAAAGTGCGGAGCCATTCCGTCAGCAGGAACGCGCCGATGATTTCCAGCACGGTCCACCATTTGTTGTGGCTGCGTAGGAAATCCCATACCGGATACTTGTCGGTTTTGTTCTCGCGGAGCTTCAACCAGCCTTCGATGACGTGCGGAAAATCCTCGCGAAGCGAGTATCGTGGCGAAAAGCCGTACCGCAATCGCAATTCGTGGTCGTCGGCGGGGTATGCCTGCGGACGGTCCTCGCCGTATACGACCTTCGTTCCCGGAAAATATCCCGCGATCAGCGTTCCCAAATCGCCGTAAGTGAAGTCGAACACGTTCGGAACGTGGAACAGCTCGCTGTCGGCGGTCCAGTCGTCGAATATGCGGTAGATAAGTTCGGCCAGATCGTCGGCGCATAGGAAGCAGGTGCGTTGTTCGGCGCGTTCATGGAAGCGCAGTTCTCCCGCTTGTGCCTGTTCGAACAAGCCGTTGAAATATGCGGTGACGCCATTGCGTTGCGGCGCGTACAGATAGGGGCAGCGCACGATCTTCACTTCCAGATCGTAGGTGCGCGCATAGTACAGGCCGAGCTCTTCGCCGGCACGCGACATCAGGCTTTTGCTGGTCTCGTGCACGTCCGTTTCCTGCGGATAGGCGAATTCCGATTCCGGCCCGCTCACCATCAGCATCTGGACCTTGCGATTGCGGACGGTGTGCAGCAGTCGGCGCAGGTAGCCCAGGTCGCCGTCACGTTCGCTGCGGGGCGTCAGATCTTCGGAGAAGTAGACGATTCGATCGAATTCGTAGTTGGAGAACACTTCCGACACGGCGTCACGGTCGGGCATGTCGATGATTTTGAGATCCTCGCCGCTGGATTCGGTCCCTTTGCGGAGGGCCACCACCACCTTGTCTTGGGGGAACGTGTGCTCGATCCACTGCTTCGTCACGAAGTCGGTGTTGCCGATTAACAGTATCTCCACTCGCCTCACCCCAGGGATACACCCGTTTAGAGGTCAACATCATGGAACAGTACAGCCGTCAACCCCTTGTCTACCTGCACCATAGTTTAGCAACAGAGGGGACAGAACATCCCCCTTCGTTGGGGGTAATGGGCGTATGTCTTTCGCCGATATGGTTCGGATGGCGCTTGTGTTGGAAAACGAGCGGAAATCACGCAGGTAAATCGGAAAAGATATGCGAGAAAAACAAAACCCCAGATTGCTCCGGGGTGTATCTGGTGGCTCCGAGCGGCATCGATCCGCTGACCTAACGATTTTCAGTCGTTCGCTC
>OBKN01000704.1_pt1 | contig 13847 bp, 7 predicted proteins | sample 1519931 | NCBI WGS metagenome assembly OBKN01 (sample SAMN04209254, study PRJEB22552) | human gut metagenome | biome: gut; material: feces | host: Homo sapiens | place: USA: Oklahoma
CGACCGACTCGGCGAATGCGGGGCTTTCCGCGAGGAGCGCAGCCGCATCGACCCCATCGGCCTCGTCGGCGCCGCCGGTCACCTCGGCCGCACGCCAGGCATCAGCGCACCACCCGTCCAGAAGGCGCAGGCCCTCTCGCACGTCCTCGCTGTCTTCGCCGAAAGGAGCGCAGGCAAACTGGCGACTCGCAGCCTGCTCGGCCACCGATGCGACATTCGGCTCAACGTACAGCAACTGGGAAGCAACGGCGAAACACACTTCGGCCCGTGCTAACTCATCGGAATTGAAGGGAGTGTTCATGGGAGACACCTCAAAAAGAAAGGGCGGGGCACCGGGCAAATCGGGAGGGAGGGGGGTGAATCTGTCCGGTGCCCGCCTCAACGTGGGATTATACAGAATTGGAGAGCGTTCTTCTCGGTATTGGAAAGGTTCATGAAAGGGGCACAGATCTTGCCGTTTCGGATTGATTCGCGCACCGACCCGCGCCCCTCGTAACCCTTTCGAACCGAGGTGACCGCTTTCCGAGAAGCGCTACAGCTCCTCTTCGAGATTGACCACCGAACCGGTGCCCGAGCCCGACTTCTGCGCATTACGATGAGGCGTCAGGATCAAGTTGGGATCCGTCGTGTCGGCAGGCAGCGGCTCTACCTCGACGTCGCCCTCGCCGTACTTCTCGATCATCTCCTCGCGGGTGCCGAAGTCCAGCGCGCGCATGGGACAGCCAGCCACACAGATAGGCAGCCTATCGCGAGCAATCTCGTCCTTGCACATATCGCACTTGAGCATGTAGCCCTCTTCTTCCCCGAAGGTGGGGGCGCCGTAGGGGCAGGCCGTCTCGCAGGTCTTGCAGCCGATGCACACGTCGTGATCAGTCCACACGATGCCGGTCTCCTCGTCCTTCTGCATGGCGCCGGTCGGGCAGTTCGCCACACAAGCCGGGTTCGTGCAGTGGTTGCAGGCCAGCGAGACGAAGTAGCCGAACACGCCTTCAGGCACGTAGTGGCCAGCCTCGGTAGGCTTCCAGGAGCCGCCCTGGTAGTTGTATACCTTACGATAGAGATTGTTCACCGGCAGCTTATAGGTCTCCTTGCACGCAACCTGGCAGGTCTTGCAGCCGGTACACACATCGGAGTTGAAATGAAATGCATACTGAGTCATAGCGCACCTCCCCTATTCCTCGATGCCCACAGGCATGACGATAGGCGTGTTCTTATCGGGGTCTAACGTAAGCGGTCCGTCGTACTTCTCCACCTGCACGAGCGTGCCCGTCCACGACTGGGACGCCTCGCCAGAGGATTTGGGAGCCTGAAGAATGTTCGGATCGCCACCCAAGTCAATGCCCGACTCCTCGTCGATGCGCAGCCAGGCTCCATCCTGCAACGCAACCGCGCCCGGAACGATGGTGGGCAGCACTTTAGCGGGACGCAGCACCTTGCCATGGGGGCTTGTCATGAGCACCAAATCACCCGTCTCGATGCCGCGAGCCTCTGCATCCACCACACTCATGAAGCACTCCTGCGGGAAGGCCTCACGCAGCGAGACAACGTTGTCGTTCACCGTGTGAGCGCGCCGCAGGGAGTGAGGTGTCCACAGCAGCAGCGGGAACTCCTCAGTCTGAGTGCCGGCGCCCTGCTCCGGGTCGCCGATCTGCCATTTCGCAATGGGCGAAATGGTAGAGAAGCCCACCGAGTTAATGTAAGCAGCCAGGCCAGCACAGTAGATCTCGAACTTGCCGGTGGATGTGGCCAGCGGATTGGCTTCAGGATCGGCGTAGAACGCCTTATAGGGCACACTGGTGAGCGCATCGCCTTTGGTACGCGGGATTTTGAAGAAGCCACGCTCTTTGAACTCTGCCACGGTCATGAGACCCTCCTGAGGCTCGCCGTCCACGCCGAGCTCATCGATGTCAGCTTGGCTCACGGTGAGCAGTGGGGCATAAGCCATAGTGTCGTGATCGGTCATGTACATTGCCCCGGACAGCGAGCTATAGGTGCGCTCGGCATCGGTCATGGTATTGGCAGCTGAGGGATCCACGTCGAAGCGCTTCGCCAGCTCCTCTGCGATATAACCCTCGGGTTGCGACTCGAACAGAGGCTCCATAATGCGATCGGCCCAGTACACCGTATCGGAGTTGTTCATCCAGGCGATATTCCCCTTCTCCCACCAGGTGGCCACGGGCAACACAATGTCACAGTACTGGCGCGAGGGATCAAAGAAGGGATTCGCGCCCCAAACGAAGTCCACCTTGCGGAACACCTCGATACCCGCATTCGCGTTGGGCAGCGAGTTCAGGGAGTTCTGATAGGCGCCCGAGTAAATGACGTGGATATCGATGGGCTTCTTGCCGCCGGGCCACACGTCGCGGCCGTAAGCGCCTTCCAGAATCGACTGCCAGCACTCGGAATGGTCGATCTTCTCCCACGAGGCGGGATCCTCAATCTCGACCCAGTTCGGGGTGGACATGAGCAGCGGCGGTGTCAGCGGGTTTACGGGGTTTTTGCCCGCGCCGTTGGACGAATCGCCGGCCATACAGTAGGGCGTGGCAGACATGCCTTCATGCAGGCCCACCCACGAGGCATAGTTGCCCGGCGTGCCGAGGCCGCCGTGCATCATGGCCAGAGTGTAGAAGGCCTGGGCAAACATCTCGCCTGCGGGAATCTTGGTGGTGGACTGGCCAGCGAAGAAATTCACCTTTTCGGTACCCGCGATCTCCTCGGCCAGTCGACGGATGTCGGCCGCCGGCACGCCGCAGATAGCCTCAGCCCACTCGGGGGTCTTCGGCTCCTTGTCGTAGGTGCCCAGCACATAGTCTTTGAAGTTATCCTTCGGGTCGGCCCCCTCGGGCATGTGCTCGGCATCGAAGCCCACGCAGTACTTGTCAAGAAATGCCTGATCCTGCAGATTGTTCTCGATCATATGGTAGGCCATGCCGATGCAGAAAGCCGTGTCGGTACCAGGAACAATGGGCACCCACTCATCAGCTACAGCCTGGGCCGTCTGGTTCAGCCACGGCTCCACGATGATGACCTTGCCACCCTCTCGCTTGGCATAGTCGAGCTGATAGGCGGTGTTGCCACCCTTGTTGGCCATCCAGTTGTTGCCAAAGTGGAAGTGTAGCTGGCTATCTTGAATGGCAAGCGAATCGGGAGCAGCCAGCATACCGCCGGTCATGAGCATCTCCGGCAGCGGCCAGGAGCCGAGCGAGACGGTGCCCATGTCGTGGTGCACTGCGCCGCCCATAACATTCAGCAGGCAGACAACCGGATCGAAATAGGTATCTCCGATGTCATCATAACCGGCACACAAAATGGAGCGAGGGCCGTAATTGTCGTAAGCTTTCTTCATCTCGGCGGCAATGTAGTCGAGCGCCTCATCCCAGCTGATGCGTTCCCATTCATCTTTGCCGCGCATTCCGCCGTTGGGATTGTCGGGGCTCCAGCCCTTACGCTTCATGGGGTACTTGATGCGCGCCGGCGAGGTCATGTTGCTGACCTGGGCGCGGCCGCGCGGGCAGGCACGGCGCTGCGGCACCTCGATGGAATCCTCGTCCTGCTCGTCGGTGCGGATTTTCAGCGGCACACCATCTTCCACATACACCTTTAGCAGGCAACGCGATGATCCACAGCTGCAGTTGTTCATGCACGCGCCCGTTAGCCACGCGCCCGTCTCCTCGGCAGGTGCATCGCCCGTGTCCGAGAGCCCCTCTTTCTGGGCGTTTTCCTGCCCCGACGGGGCGCAGCCGGTGAAACCGGCAAGGGTGGCGGCACCTGCGGCGGCGGTACCCCATTTTACGAAGCTGCGTCGAGTCAAATCATTGCTCATGGTTGACCCTCCCTCTTCTGATCGTACGGGAAAGCTCCCGGGCTAGGTCGCTTCCCCCTCTCCTCTAATACGACCCATGCATAGGTGAAACCGTCCTAAACTTGTATGACGGCTACAAGCCGCATATTATCATGCTGCCGTAGGACAGTCAATGACACTTTCGAAACTCGTCTATCTATCTTGAGAATATATTTTTCCAGGTCTCCTTGACGCACTATTTTCTACATCACTTAGTGCCACGTATTTAAAAGTGTCCTATCCCGGGTTCTCCGCTCCTTTCCTTCCCTCTCCTCTTCCCTCGTCCAATCAGCCTACTTGTTGACGGAAATGCACAATGTTGTGTTGAGAAAAATTCTATCCTATGCTACTGTGACAATCAGAAGAGAAAAGTTCGATCCCGATCGAACGATCCGAGGAGGCCTCATGAGATTTGTCATCGCCCTTGTCGTTTCCTTCGCGCTGGTCTGGCTGTGCGCCAAGCCCCTCAAGAAATACCCCGCGCCCTTCTACTTGGGTGCCGTCGCGCTTCTCGGGCTGTACTTCTGGGGGTCGGCCGCCGGCGTGCGCAACGAGGCATGGTCGTACTTCCAGCCGCTCATGCAGCGGTGCGCTCTGGCGTTTCTGCTATTCTCCATCGTGATGTTCGTGGGCGTGCTCGGCGAGAAGAACCCCCTGCGCACCCACCTCATGCCCATTCGTCGACAGCTGTCCATCCTCGCCTGCATCTTCGCCGTGGGCCACATCGCCTTCTACGCCGCATCCTACGTGCCGCGCCTGACGAGCGCCTTTACGGGCAATCTCGCCTTCTCGCTAGGACTTGCGGCGCTGATCACCGCGCTCATGGCGGTGCTGTGGGTCACGTCGTTCTCAGTGGTAAAGCACGCCATGAAGGCGGCCAGCTGGAAACGCGTGCAGCGACTCGCCTACCCCTTCTACGTGCTCACCTACGTGCACCTGGCGCTGCTGCTCATGCCAAGCGCCCTTGCGGGCAACGATGTGGCCGTGCTAAGCATCACCGTATACTCCATCGTCATGGGCGCCTACGTGGTCCTGCGCCTCCGCAAAGCCCTCGCCGACCGCCGCACCGAGGCCACCGCCGCAACCCCCGACCTCGACCTGGAGGCCGTTGCAGCTTAGCGTCAAACCACCAGTCTGAAATCACTACTGTGTCTAAAACGGCTAGTTTTTCTCCAAAATATGCCTCACGCAGAAAACTGCGACTGCTTACGCGGAAACGGCTTGAACAATGGCTTCTTTAAGAGCGGCCACAAGGGGCTTTTCCGGAACGCCGAGCTTAGTGGCCAGCCCAAGAGTGAGCGTGAAATCATCTTCACTCGCAAGGGGCCGATAGGCAATTCCCTCATGAGGTCTTTCGGCATTGTGCGCTGGCGAGAAATCGACACCCTGGCCCGATCGTACGAATTCCTGAGCTGCTTCCAAACTAAAGGGGACGGGGGCGTAACGGGGCGTGAGGCCATAACGGGCAAACCCTTCGACAATATGCCGGTAGGTCACATCCAGATCAGGCGTGGGAAACAAGTCAATCTCGGCCAAATCGGAGAAACTAATCGCCTCCTGCGTTGCAAGCTTGTGCCTTTCAGGCACAGCGACAAGGAGGCGCCCCTCCATCAGGGGCGTGAATTCGAACACCGCAGAATCGGGACGACCCGCAACCAACGCCATATCCACTGTCCCGCGCTCCAACGCCTTCAGACAAGCATCACTCGTCAACTCGAACAGCCGCAGATCCGCATCGTCGTAGGAGGCACGGAACCCTCGCAGGGTCGCCAGGGTGAAACCGGGGCCGCTTTCCCGCAAGCTTGCGGTGGCGTAGGCAAAAGTGGCCGTATGGCGCGTGCTCTCATGCCACTGGAGGGCAAACCCCTCAGCTTCCCGCACGGCTTCCAGAACGCGCTCGCACTTCGGCAGAAAGCGGGCGCCGAAGTCGGTCAACTCGATACCCTGACGCCGGCGATGGAATAACGGCGTCTTCACCTCGCCTTCAAGGGACGCCACTGAAGCCGACAACGTTTGTTGAGTGACGAAGGCGCTCTTCGCCGCTGCAGAGAACGAGCCGGCCTTTGCCGCCAGAACGAAATACTCAATTTGCCGCACATCCATCGCTGCTCCCCTTTCCCTTGTCCCCATCATACCCCAAAGCGGCTAGTAAACCGATTTCCAGCGCGCAAAAGAGCGGACGCCGCGCAAACGGCGCCCGCCCGTGGGGAGGCGATAGCAATCGGCGCTGGTTCGCAGATCGCGCCCTCGGGAGGAGCGCAAACCAACTGCCGCCAAGACGACCCCGATTCTTAGCCCTGGGCGGCCGTCACCCCGGCAAGATACCCGGAGCCCACGCAGAAGCCCTGGGCCGAGCCGCCCTCGAAGTAGGGAACGGCCCAAAAATCGCCGTCGACGCCGGCCACGAACAGACCAGGGATGGGATTGGCATCGGCATCCACGGCGCGGCAGTATCCGTCAGTCTTGATGCCGCCCAAGGTCACCCAAGCCGCGATGTCGAGCTCTACTACATACAGCGAGCCGGTGTCCACGGCGCGCAGGAATTGGGCCTCCTTGAACATTTCCTCGTCCACGCCAGTGGCGCAATAGCCGTTGTAGGCCTCCAGGGTGTCGGCAAGGTTCTCCATCCCGCAGGCCTCAGCCAGCGCCTCGGCCGAATCCGCCTTCCAAATCCAGCCCTCGTCGATGCCCTGCTGAACCTTTTCGGGAAGCGCGGTCAGCGTCTTGTCCATGAAGCCCATCTGAACGCCCGGCGCCATGTTGCCGAAAGCGTCCTCGGAAATGAAGTCCATAATAGGCGTGGTGGCCAGCTCGTCGATGAGCCCGTCGTCGATCACCATGTAGTATACGCCCTCGCGCAGAAGCGGCTCGCCGCAGTACATGGTGTGCTTGGCCATGGTGCCCTCGTCCATGAAGCGCGACCCGTGCTTATTCACCATGAGGCCGCCGAACAAAGGCAGGCTGAACACCGGCGTGTCGTTACAATCCGACAGGCTCACGAAGCGGTCGGCGGACTTCATGTTGCAGGCGCCGGACTCATTGATAGAGGTGCTGAAGTTCTTGCCCATCTGGGCACCGGCCGACTGGGCCAGCCTGATGCCCGCGCCGTCGTTGTACTGGTTGCCCGTGCCGTACATGACCGAGCCGGAGTAGTAGTCGCGCAGCATGCCCTCGTTCTGAATAAAGCCGCCGGTGGCGATGATGACGTTGCTCGCGCGCACGTCGGTCACGATAGATCCGCTTTCATAGCGCACGCCCACCACAGCGCCGTCCTCGATGAGCAGGTTGGTGGCCTCGGCATCCCAACGGGAATCGACGCCGAACTTGTCGAGCATGCCCTGCAGCGCCTCGGCGCGCTCCGCCCCACTGGAGGCATAAATGTGACCGCCGCGGTTCAGCATAAGCGTGTTCTCGTCAGCGCCCTCGAAAGCGAACATGAAGGGCACGCCGCCCTCGATCATAAGATCGATGCCCTTGCCTGAGGCCGGCAGCACATTGCGCAGAAGCGGGGCGTTGGTCTGGTAGTGAGTCGACGTCCAAATGAAGTCGAACATATCCTTAGTGGTCAGGTGGTTGTCGTACTGAAGCTCGGGGCTGGATTCCACGGCCCACACGCCAGACACCATCGCGGCATTCGTGGCGCCCATGGAGGCCGAGCGATCGAGGCCGATGACCTTCGCGCCCTCCTTAGCCGCGGCAGAGGCCGCCACCAGCCCGCTCGTTCCCAGGCCCACCACGACCACGTCACAGCTCTCCTCGGTATCGGCGGCGGGAAGCTCCTCCGCTGTCGGCGCCTCGGCCGCCACATCGGCCGAACCGGCCTGCGCGGCATTGTTCGCTTGAGGGGCACAGCCGGCAAGCCCTAAGGCCGCCAGCCCCGCCGCGCCTAAGGCGCCAAGGCCGAGGAACGAGCGCCGGGAGATGCCCTCGCCCATCGGCGCTGCATCTTCCATCGCGCAGCTGGCCTTTTCCATCGCGTTCGTGTTCTTTTCCACGGGAACCCTCCTTCGTCGTTGCCTGTTTCCCTGGGAAAAGCATACGCGCCGCCCGGCTCCTTGCATAACAAACGCTGCCGAGGGTTCTTCAGGAAGATTTTGTAGCTGCGTTCGTCAGCGAAACCCCTCCTTTTTGCATGAGATCGCCGCTTATGAGCGTCTCGAGTGGAGGGAATCTTGTATAACGCGGCTAACCAATACTAACGACCTGGGGTTTTGCGAAAGTGTCGGCTGGCCAATTTGGAGTCCGCACCCCCGAGACGCTCATAACCGTCGATCTCATGCAAAAACCGAGGGTTGAGTTGACCGACAGACCCCCAGAGGCTGAAACGCTCCAAATCAAGAGAAGAGCATCGAGAAAACCAGCTCTTGCTGTCGCAGAAGTGCCGCAGCCGCGATCTCGCTGTCTCAGAGATTCCGCAGTTGACGCTCTTACTATCGCAAACGTGGTGACAACCAAAGAAAAGGGAGCCCAGTGGCTCCCTTTTCGGTTGCGGCTCAAGGCGGCCGACAAGCTCTGGCGTACGCTCGCGCTACTCGGCGGCGTAGAGGTCCTTCAGCTTCTGCAGGTGCGACCAGCGGGCCATGGCGGCCTGTTCGTTCTCGGCGAACAGCTCCTCGGCGCGCTCGGGGAACTCGCGGGTCAGGCGGCTGTAGCGGGCCTCGTTCATGAGGAAGTTCTGATACTCGCCCTCGGCCGGATCCTTCGAATCAATGACGAGCTTCTTGCCCGGAGCACCCTCGGGATTGAAGCGCAGCAGGTTCCAGTAGCCGCAGTCGACGGCCTTCTTCATCTCGGTCTGGCAGTTGGTCATGCCGCCCTTGATGGAGTGCATCTCGCAGGGGCTGTAGCCGATGATGAGCGAGGGGCCCGGATAGGCCTCGGCCTCGGTGATGGCCTTAATGGTCTGGTTGAGGTTCGCGCCCATGGCCACCTGAGCCACGTACACGTAGCCGTAGGTCATGGCGATCTCGGCCAGCGACTTCTTCTTCACGTCCTTGCCGGCGGCGGCGAACTGCGCCACCTGGCCGAGATTGGAGGCCTTGGAGGCCTGGCCGCCGGTGTTGGAGTACACCTCGGTGTCGAACACGAACACGTTCACGTCCTTGCCGGAGGCGAGCACGTGGTCGAGTCCGCCGTAGCCGATGTCGTAGGCCCAGCCGTCGCCGCCGAAGATCCACACGGACTTCTTGGTCAGGTACTCCTTGTTGGCCAGGATGCCTGCCGCCAGCTCGGCCACCTCGCCGGTGCCCTCGGCCGTCGTCGTCAAGGCCGCCACATAAGCCGCAGCCGTCGTCTTGGAGGCCTCGGCATCCGTGCGGGCCTCAAGCCACGCGCGGGCCGCGTCGGCCAGCTCACCGGCCGCTCCGGCGCACTCGATGAGCGCCTCGGAATCGACCACGACCTTGTCCTGCACAGCCTCATAACCCAGAAGCATGCCCATGCCGTGCTCCGCGTTGTCCTCGAACAGCGAGTTGGACCAGGCCGGGCCGTGGCCGTCGGCGTTCACCGTGTAAGGAGAGGTGGCCGCCGGACCGCCCCAAATGGAGGAGCATCCCGTGGCGTTGGCAATGTACATGCGGTCGCCGAACAGCTGGGTGACCAGGCGCGCATAGGAGGTCTGGGCGCAACCGGCACAGGAGCCGGAGAACTCAAGCAGCGGCTTCTTAAACTGGCTCGCCTTCACCGACGTGCCCTCGAGCTCAGGCTTGGCCGCCACCTTGTTCACGCAGTAGTCGAACACCGGCTGCTCGTCCAGCTCATCGGCGATGGGCATCATGGTGAGCGAGTCGGTCGGACACTGGATGACGCACAGGCCGCAGCCCATGCAATCCAGCGGCGACACGGCCAGCACGTACTGCATATCAGCGCCCACCTTGCCCTTCACCGGCACGTGCTTGGTCTGGGCCGGAGCCTGCGCCATCTCGGCGTCGGTCAGCGCGAAGGGACGGATGGTGGCGTGGGGGCAGACGAAGGAGCACTGGTTGCACTGGATGCAGGTATCGGGGTTCCACTCAGGCACCGACACGGCCACGCCGCGCTTCTCATAGGCCGAAGCACCCAGCGGGAACTGGCCGTCCTCGTAGCCGACGAAGGCGGACACGGGCAGCGAGTCGCCGTCCATGCGGGCCACGGGCTCCATGACGTTGGTGACGAGCGCCACCGTCTCGGGACGGCCATCGATGTCGGAGGTCTTTGGCGCCGCTTCGGCCGTCTTCCACGCCTCGGGCACGTCCACCTGCACGAAGGCAGTGGCGCCGGCGTCAATGGCCTTGTGGTTCATGTCCACGATGTCGGCGCCCTTCTTGGCGTAGGACTTCGTGGCGGCATCCTTCATGTACTGGATGGCCTCCTCCTGCGGCATGACCTTCGCCAGAGTGAAGAAGGCGGACTGCAGGATGGTGTTGGTGCGCTTGCCCATGCCGATCTCGATGGCCAAATCGATGGCGTTGATGAGGTAGAGCTTGATGTCGTTCTCGGCGATGTAGCGCTTAGCGGCGGCCGACAGGTGCTCCTCCAACTCCTCGGGCGTCCACTGGCAGTTGATGAGCAGGGCGCCGCCGGGCTTCACATCGCGCACGATGGGGAAGTCCTTGGTGATGTAGGAGGGGTTGTGGCAGGCCACGAAGTCGGCCTTGTTCACGTAGTAGGGGCTGCGGATGGGGCTGTCGCCGAAGCGCAGGTGCGAGATGGTCACGCCGCCGGTCTTCTTGGAGTCGTACTGGAAGTACGCCTGCACGTATTTCTCGGTATGGTCGCCGATGATTTTGACTGAGTTCTTGTTCGCGCCAACCGTGCCGTCGCCGCCCAAGCCCCAGAACTTGCACTCGATGGTGCCGGGCGCCGCGGTGTTCGGCGAATTCGGGTCTTCAGGAAGCGAGAGGTTGGTCACGTCGTCGACAATGCCCACGGTGAACTCGCGGCGCGGAGCTTCCTTGGCGAGCTCGGTGAAAATGGCGAACACCGACGAGGGCGGCGTATCTTTGCTGCCCAGGCCATAACGGCCGCCAGTAACCAGAATGCCCGTGCGGCCTTCGCGGTTCAGGGCGTCGACCACGTCGAGGTACAAAGGCTCGCCCGTGGAGCCAGGTTCCTTCGTGCGGTCGAGCACGGCAATCTTCTTCACGGTTTCGGGCAGGCATTCGACGAATTTCTTCGTGACGAACGGTCGATACAGGCGAACCTTCACCAGACCGACCTTCTCGCCCTTGGCGTTCAGGTAGTCGATAACTTCCTCGGCCACGTCGCAAATGCTGCCCATGGCAACAATCACACGCTCGGCGTCGGGAGCGCCGTAGTAGTTGAACAGGTCATAGTTGGTGCCCAGCTTTTCGTTGACCTTCTTCATGTACTCTTCAACGACTGCGGGCAGCTCGTCGTAAGCCTTGTTGCAGGCCTCGCGGTTCTGGAAGAAGATGTCGCCATTCTCGTGGCTGCCGCGCATTGCGGGATGCTCGGGGTTCAAAGCATGGGCGCGGAAATCGCGAACGGCGTCGAAGTCGCACATCTCGGCCAAGTCGTCGAAGTCCCACACGGCGACCTTCTGCACCTCATGCGAAGTGCGGAAGCCGTCGAAGAAGTTGAGGAACGGAATGCGGCCCTTAATGGCGGAAAGGTGGGCGACGGCGGAAAGGTCCATGACCTCTTGCACGTTGCCCTCGGCGAGCATGGCAAAGCCGGTCTGACGGCAAGCCATAACGTCGGAGTGGTCGCCGAAAATATTCAGCGCGTGGGTCGAAACGGTACGGGCGCTCACATGGAAAACGCTCGGCAGCATTTCGGCCGCGATTTTGTACATGTTCGGAATCATGAGGAGCAGGCCCTGCGAAGCAGTGTAGGTCGTGGTGAGCGCGCCCGCTGCCAGCGAACCGTGCACGGCACCGGCAGCGCCGCCTTCGGACTGCATCTCGCATACCTTCACGCGAGTGCCGAAGATGTTCTTCATGCCCTGCGCCGACCACTGGTCAACAAGGTCGGCCATGGGGCTCGACGGGGTGATGGGGTAAATGCCCGCCACCTCGGTGAACGCGTAAGACACCCATGCGGCGGCGTTGTTGCCGTCCATGGATTTGAGCTGTCTCGCCATAGGTTATCTCCTCTTCCGTGCACGACCTGCGAGCCGTACAACCCCCTACTTCCAGCCGCCCTTTTGGAAAAGGGCGCTGTGTCGTAATTTAGAACAGACGTAATAGTATCAGCGCGGGCGAGACGCTATCGACGACTAAAGCGCAACGATACGTCGACGTGCGAACGCGTTCGGTGAACGGGATACCTAGGCGAAATAGGGGTCGCGAGCGGTTGAATAGCGGCGGTGAGTGGAAATGTTACCGAATAAGTTGCCGTTCACCGGAATGCGGGCGTGTCGGACATACGCTTCCGCCTCGGTCAAGTCCTGCTCGCGACGAAGGCGCCACTGGCGCCTTCTGCTCGTGCGGAATCTATCGGAATCGCACGCCCGACACGCCCGCATTCCTTCCCAAACAAAAGAGCGACCATATTCAGCAAGGGGTAGTGTTCCAACTTCATCCTTGCGTGCGATGCCCGGCGGGCTGGACATGCGGTTTCGCTAGATTCCGCACGAGCCAAACAGCACTTAATGTGCTGTTTGTGCGAGTCAGGACTTGACCGAGGCGAAAACGTATGCCCAGCCCGCCGGGCATCGCAAGAATGATTACTTATCCAATTCCTCGCGAAGAACGGGAATGAGCGATTCGAACGTCGCATCGATGGTCTTCTTTTTCAGCTCGCACTCCCAAATCACGTGCACGCGCCACCCCTGCTCTTGCAGCAAAGCGAGGTTTCGCTGGTCGCGTTCCACATTACGCTCGAATTTCGGCACCCAGTATTCGAGATTCTTTTTCGGCGCAGGAGGGTTGCACTTTGGGCACCGGTGCCAGAAGCAGCCATTGATGAGCAGGCACACCTTCTTGCCTGGCCACGCCACATCGGGGCGACCGGGGGCTTTCCACTGCAGGCGATAGCCACCAAGCCCCGCTTCACGCAAACGCTCGCGCACAAGCAGCTCGGGCTTGGTGTCTTTGCTTTTGTTGCCTTGCATGCTCGCGTGGGTGGCGGCGCTCACGTACGGGCGTTTTTCCGGAAGCGCCGCAAGCACGCAGCGCGCCTCGCGGCAACTCTCGCGCGTAAGCGAGCGGTTGTCGCGCGCTACCGACACGTACCACAAGCCCTCGCGGCTCGCCTTCTTTACGCGATGCGCACCCACGGAAAGGCCCGCGGCGATGCGTTTCGCCTGAGCCCTCGTGCGCGGCGCGCTCGCACAGGCGCCGAACCGGCGTGCGCGCTGGCCCACGACCTGCGACGACGCGTTCAACGAAGCGCTCTTTCTGGCGCGCGAGACAGACTGTTTGCCGCGTGCAGCCGCTGTCTTTTTGTCGTCGTCGACCATTAGTTGCCTTCTCGCAATGTGGCCCACGCGCTTTGAATACCCTGGAGCAGCTGCGGCATGTCGCTTCGCTCATATAGGTAATGCACTGTTTGAGGCGAGCCGTCTTCTGCGGGCGCTTCCACACGCACGAACGTCGCCTGAACGCGGCTAAAACCGTGCTCGAGCGCGGCGTAGGCGTAGCATTCCGCCTGAAGACGATGCTTTTCGATCAAATCGTCTGCATGCTCCTTGGGCGATCCACCCGTTTTGTAGTCCACGATATACGCGTCGCCCGAGCCCATCTCGTCGCACGCGAACAGGTCCATGGAGCCTTCCAGATAAGCGCATTCCCCACCTGGCTCGGCCGCGGGGAACGCCACGAAAAACGGCAACTCGGCGCGCAACACGCGATGGCTCGCCATGTTCGCGGCAACGTCGCTCTCGCACCAGCGCTCGAGCGCGCGCTGCACGCGGTCGACGGTGGCAGGGGCACACCCCATGCGGCGCACGGCAGCATCAATCGCCTCGCGCGAAGGCATCTCGATCGCAGCGGGACGGTCTTCTTCGCTTCTCGCGACTGCACGTCGAGCCGTGCGCTGGGCGAGCACGTGGAACGCCGACCCC
>OBKN01000723.1_pt1 | contig 13672 bp, 8 predicted proteins | sample 1519931 | NCBI WGS metagenome assembly OBKN01 (sample SAMN04209254, study PRJEB22552) | human gut metagenome | biome: gut; material: feces | host: Homo sapiens | place: USA: Oklahoma
GCACGCATCAATCATATGGGTTCCTTTCGAGGATAAGGGCAAACGAAGCATCCATCATATAATGGAGCGACGCAACCAGAGAGGTCACCCATGGAATTTTACGCAAGCTGCCCCGAGGGCTTTGAGTCCGCACTCGCCGATGAGCTTAAACGCCTCGGACTTTCGCATGTCCGCCGCCTGAAAGGCCGCGCTACATTTGAGGGCGAGCTCGAAGAAGGCTACCGCGCCTGTCTGTGGTCGCGCCTGGCCAGCCGCGTGTTCGTGGTGCTTGGGCGCTTTGAGGCGCAAGATGCCGATGAACTGTACGATAGCGTTTACGACATCGCCTGGGAGGGCATTGTTCGCCCCGGCGCCACCATCGCCATCACCGCCCGCGGCGTGACCGAGCAGCTGCGCAACACGCGCTTCTCGGCCCTGCGCGCCAAAGACGCGCTGTGCGACCGTCTGGCCGAGACCACGGGCCGTCGCGCCGACGTCGATGCTGCCGACCCCGACGTTCACCTGCTGCTTTCGCTGCGCCAGCGCCGCGCGAGCATCAGCCTGGACCTTTCAGGCGACCCGCTGTTCAAACGCCTGCCGCCCGCAGCGACCCGCGCCGGCGAGGGCGCGCACGTGCTGCGCCCCGACTATTCCGCACTGGTACTTTCGCAGGTCGGCTGGACTGCGCTGTGTGAGCGCGAGCTGACGGCCGATGATTACGAAAACGAGGCCCTGCCCACGCTGATCGACGCTTCATGCGCCGGCGGCGGCCTGCTTCTGGAGGCCGCGCGCATCCTGACCGACCGCGCCCCGGGTTTTGCACGCGAGCACTGGGGTTTTGAGGGCTGGCAGCTGCATGATGCCGCCCTGTGGGAGCAGCTGCTTGCCGAGGCGCGCGAGCGCGAGGCGGCAGCACGCGAGCGCCAGGCACGCATCGTGGCCGTGGATGTTGACCCCGCCGCCCGCAAGACCGCTGAGCGCATGGTCAAGTGCGCCGGCTACAAGCGCTTTGTCGATTTTTGCGCCGCCAAGTCCGCCGCCGTGCTGGACCATGCGGGCGCCGTCGCCGGTGCCGCCGTGGTCGCAGACACCACCGAAACCCCGCTTTCGCTCATGCACGACGCCATGACGCTCATCGGCGAGCTGCACCGCGCGCCCGAGCTCGCTTCGGCGCCGGTCGCCGCGCTCACCCGCGACGGATTGCTGGCCCGCGCGCTCCACGCCGAGCCCGAGCGCTCAATCGCCGTCATGCCCAACAACGAAGAGGCGACTATCGAGGTCTGGCCCTCGCTCGACCACGCCGCCTCGGCATTTGAAGCTGCGACCAGCGCAGATGCCGAGGAGCAGACCGCAGACGCTCAAGACGAAGCCGCCAACACCCCCATGCCCGAACCTGCCGCCACACTCGACCTGGGCGACGGCAAGCCGCTGCCCGTGCTCATCCCCGAGTCGGAGCAGTTCGCCAACCGCCTGCGCAAGAATGCCCGTCTGCGCCGCAAGTGGGCCAAGCGCGAGGGCGTGAGCTGCTACCGCGTCTACGATGCCGACCTGCCCGATTACTCCGCCGCCATCGATCTGTACGAGGGCTGCCCGCAGACGCCGGGCCGTTGGCTCGTCATCGCCGAATACGCCGCGCCCAAGACCATCGACCCCGCGCTTGCCCAGGCCCGTATGCTCGACATTCTTGCCATCGCGCCGCGTATCCTGGATGTTCCGGCCGAGCACGTGCACGCCAAGGCCCGCATGCGTTCGCGCGGCGGCTCGCAGTACGGCAAGCAGGGCGCCGGCAAGGGCGCATCGGGCGAGCGCGCCAACATCGCGCGCCGTCGCCTGCCGCTCATCGAAGAGGGCGGGCTCACCTTCGCCGTCAACTTTGACGACTACCTGGACGTCGGTATCTTCCTGGATCACCGCGTCACCCGCAACCTAGTGCGCGAGCACGCCAAGCAGGCGCGCCGCTTCCTCAACCTGTTCGCCTATACCGGCACCGCCACCTGCTATGCGGCAGACGGCGGCGTCGAGGAGACCGTGACGGTCGACCTCTCGAACACCTATCTGGACTGGGCCGAGCGCAATATGCGTCAGAACGGCTTTGTGGGGCCGCAGCATCACTTTGTGCGCGATGACGTGCTCGCCTGGATTCGTGACCAGCGTCAGACGCGCAACCGCTGGGACCTGATCTTTGTCGACCCGCCCACGTTTTCGAACTCGTCCAAGATGGGCCGCCGTACCTGGGATGTCCAGCGCGACCATGTTGAGCTGTTGGCCGGCGTATCGCGCCTGCTCGCGCAGGGCGGCCATGCCATCTTTAGCTGCAACCTGCGCGGCTTCCGCCCCGAGACGCGCAAGCTCGCGCGCGCGGGCGTCGTGCTGGAGGACATTACGGCACAGACCATCCCCGAGGACTTCGCACGCAACCAGAAGGTGCACCACTGCTATATCGTGCGCCGCCTGCCCATCGAGGACGCCATGGCAGAGGCCGGCTTTAGCGCCGAGGAGATTGCCGAGCGAACCGAGGAGCTGCGTAACCCCGAGGCCCGCAAGCCTCGCGCAATGGCGCCCGCGCATGCGCAGGCCGGCGACCGAGGGCCGCACGGCAACGGCAAACCCTCCCCTGCCGGCAAGCCCAAAAAGAAGAAGTTCTACGCCAGCAAGCCCAAGGGCAAATAGACAAAGCTGCGGTGGAATAGTTCCTAAAAAGCCTGGTAAAGGCACAAACAGGAACTATTTCACCGCAACTCACATTGGGATGGTGGTTGGCGATCTAACCTTGGGTGACCAATCGGTAACCGATACCCACATGCGTCTGGATATAGCGCGGGTGCGCGGGGTCGGACTCGATCTTCTTGCGCAGCGTGCCCATAAAGACACGCAGGCTCGCCAGGTCGCTCTTAGTTGCCGTGCCCCAAATCTCGTGCAAGATAGACTGGTGCGTGAGCACCTTGTCGGCGTTGTGCGCCAGCAGGCACAGAAGCTTGTACTCGATCGGCGTCAGATGCAGCTCCTCGCCATCCATCGTGGCGATGCCGGCGTCAAAGTCGATATGCAGCTCGCCGGTATCGAACGAGCCCTCGGAGGTAACACCGCCTGTCTGTGCATACGAAAGACGCCTGAGCGTCGTGCGAATGCGCGCGAGCAACTCCTCGACCGAAAACGGCTTGGTCAGGTAATCGTCGGCGCCGGCATCGAGTGCGCGAATCTTGTCCGCATCCTCACTGCGCGCCGAGACCACGATGATCGGCATGCCCGACCATGCGCGCACCGACTCCACCACCTTGACGCCGTCCATATCGGGCAGACCAAGATCGAGCAGCACAATGCTCGGTGCCTGCGATGAGGCAGCGGCAATGGCGGCATGGGCGGTCTCCACGGCCATATGACGCAAGCCGTGCGCCTCGAGCGCGGCAACGATTAAGTTGCGAACGGCGGGGTCGTCCTCAACGACCAAGATGAGCGGTTTTACGGCAGAGTTCGGCACAGCGCTACTCCTTATCAAACGAAACGTCGGCGACGGGAAGCTCAATCGTAAAGACCGAGCCGTGCGGGTCCGCCGCGGCAACCTCTATGCTACCGCCATGCGCCAGCGCAATGGAGCGGCAGAGCGAAAGACCCAAACCCACGCTGCGATGGCTGTCGGCAAGACCGTGGTTGGCGGTGTAGAACGACTCAAAGATCCGCTGGCGGTCCTCGGGCGCAATGCCCGGGCCGTCATCGGCCACCGAGCACGCCACGCGTCCATCGTCGACGCTTATCGAAATCATGATATGCGAGCCTGCGGGCGTATAGGTGATGGCGTTGTTCACCAGATTGACCACCAGCTGCACCATCAGACGCGCATCGACGTTGACGAGCGCCGGCTCGTCGCACGGCACCACCTTAAGATCGTGCTCGCGCACGGCCGGACTTACGTGGCGCAGCGCCTCCTCGACGATATCGTCCATGAGCTCGAGCGTAGTCGACAGATGCATGCCGCCGCCCTCGAGCTTGGTGATGGCGAGCAGGTTCTCGACAGTGGCGTTGAGCCACAGTGCATCCGAGCGAATGGATAGAAGCAGGCCGCGGCGCGTCTGGGCATCGAGCACCGCGGTGCCGGTTGAACCCTGGTCGAGCAGGACATCGGCATTGCCCGAAATACTGGTGAGCGGCGTGCGCAGGTCGTGCGAGATGGAACGTAGCAGGTTGGCGCGCAGCTGTTCGTTTTTGGCGAGTACCGCCGCTTCTTCGCGGGCCTCCATGGCGCGGGCGCGATCGAGCGCCAGCTCGCCTTCGCTCACGATGGCATCGGCAAGTGTCCGCTCCTCATGCGTCAGCACGTCGGGCTCTGCAACGATAGCCAGCACGCCCACCACCGAGGCGGGGTCGCCCGAGCGCACGAAGCCGTCGCCCGTGCGAACCGTCAGGTAGATGCCATAGAACGCCGATCCGCCAAACGTGGCGTCAAGCGGCGTTCCCACGTAGGCGGACGCCGAGAGCCGCGGCGGCATCTGCGGCGCCAGCTCGTGCACCGGCGCGGCATCGCCCACGGCTGTGTACGTCGCACGCGGCAGCAGGTCATCGCCCTCGGCGTCGGCGCTGTACCACACGACCGGACAGCCCGAAAGACGCGCCAGCTGCGTAGCCATGGCATGAACGATCTGATGCTGATCGGCGCACCGCTGCAGCATGCGGTTGGTCTCGAGCACCATATGCGTGCGGCGGTCGCTGGCGGCAGCCTGTGCCAAGGCGCGGCGCAGGGCCAACGCAATCGAGCTCGACACAAGCGAGACCACGAACATGATGAAGAACATGCCGGGATAGCCGCGGTCGATAAGCGACAGCGAGTAGCGCGGGTCGACAAACAAGAAGTTGTAGAGCGCCACGGCGGCAGCCGAGCTCAGCAAGCAATACAGGCGACTCCAAGTAAAGAATGCGCACAGCTGAACGGCGAACACATAGACGATCATGATGCTCGGCGCGAGACCCGGATGGTCGAGCAGCGCGCCCACAATTGTCGCCGCGACCAGCAGCCCCACCGATACGCAGGCGTCATACAGAGGAGTGCGGCGCGTCAGCGTTGTGCGCCGCCACCAAAAGCTATCGGCAATATCGCCGTCCGTACGGACGTCCATCAGCGTCCCGCCCCTCTCTCAAAAACAAAAACCACCACAAAGGGGACAGGCACCCTTGTGGTGGTTTCCCCTTGTGGTGGTTCCAAGTGTAAAGCCTTTGCAACCTGCGGTCGTTAGACAAACAGCACGTGCGCGAGCAGTGCGCACACGCACGCCGCGACAAGCACCGTCACCACGATCGAAATCACGCGGTCGGCCATGTCCATGTTGGCCCGATTCGTAAAGAACCGATCTTCGGCAGCATCGGCGCGTACCTCACGCACCAGCTCGGTCGCAAGATCGCAACCGTCAAGCACCTTTGCATCCATGGTTTCCTCCCAGGACTCAATCCCCGTCAATACAAACCCGCCCGTTCGCAGACAAACCTCGAGCGTCGACTACGGCCGCTCGTTGGGGGCCAGGCGCTGCATCTTGTTCACGGCCTTGAACTTGGTGAACAGCGGCACGTACTCAAAGCTCACGTTGGAGTTCTCCAGGCCGTACCAACGCGCGGGCGTGCCGGCGGCGCGGCGGATGATGTACTTGAGCGTGATGGCCGTACGCTCGCTCGGCTCCACATCGCTTTCAGGCGCCAGAAGCTTACGAATCAGGACGAACTTGAACGTACCGATGTTACCCGGATCCTTGTAGACCGAGTAGTCATGCGTCTGCGCCGGCAGCTCGCCGGTGGCAGCCAGGTCCTGAACGACCTGACGCAGATAGGCATTGACGCGCTGGTTAATCTTGTAGCCCAGGTACAGATGCACGCGGAACACGTAGTCGGTGCCGAACGTCTCGACCGAATAGGCAAAGGTATGCGGCTCGTCCATGGTCTCGACATTCACGAACCACCAGGCGCGAGCGCGCTTGGGATGCTTGTCCAAGATCGAGTAGACGATATCACGGTCGATGTAATCGGTATGGGTGTCCTTGGTCAGGTACACGACGTTGTCGCTCAGGCGCTCGTAGCGATCGTCATCGCGCAGGCGCTTGAGCTGCGGCAGGTAGCTGCGCAGCGGCAGCAGCGTAAACTGGCGCTGCTCAACAGCCGTGCCGTTGTACCAGCACACCATGATGCCCATGATGAGTGCAGCCATGAGGATGGTGAAGTAGCCGCCGTGGAAGAACTTGGTGAGCGAGCTCACGAAGAAGAAGCCTTCGAGCAAAAGGAAGAAGGCCGCGAAGATCCACGGAGCAACCTTGAGCTTGCGCTCCTCGTGCAGGTAGAAGAAGAGCAGCAGCGTGGTGCACATCATTGTCAGCGTAATGGCAAGGCCGTAGGCGGCTTCCATATGCGCCGAGTTCTGGAACAGCAGTACCACGATGACGCAGCCGACAAGCATGACGTTGTTGACCATGGGGATGTAGAGCTGGCCCTTGGTCTCGGCCGGATAGAAGACCTGCATGTGCGGCATGAGGTCCAGACGGCTGGCCTCGGACACCAGCGAGAACGCACCGGTAATGAGCGCCTGCGAGGCAATGATGGCCGCGATGGTTGAAAGGCCGACGGCAAACGGACGCAGGCTCGGGGCGAGCATCTGGTAGAACGGGTTGAGGTCGGCAATGCCCATGAGCTCGGGGTTGGCAGCGTTGTTGATAAGCCAAGCGCCCTGGCCCATATAGGACAGCAGCAGACAGCACTTAACGAACGGCCAGGTGGCGTAGATGTTGCCGCGGCCGACGTGGCCCATGTCGGAGTAGAGCGCCTCGGCGCCGGTGGTGGCGAGGAAGCAGCTGCCCAGAATCATGATGCCCGCGTGGTTGTTGGGGCTCAGCAAAAAGGCGATGCCGCGGAGCGGGTTGAGGCACAGCAGCACGGCGGGGTGCTGTAAGACAAAGAACAGACCCGTGCCGCCCAGGAATAGGAACCACAGCGTCATGATGGGGCCAAAGGCGTGACCGATCTTGGCCGTACCGATGCGCTGTACCAAGAAGAGCACGATGATGATGGCGAGCGTAATGGCGACGACGCGGCCCTGGTCATCGCCCAGCACGGCATGGACCGCCGGGATAGTGCGCAGGCCCTCGATGGCCGTGGTAACGGTAACGGCCGGCGTCAGGATGCCGTCGGCGAGCAGCGCGGCGCCACCCAGCATGGCGGGGATGATAAGCCACTTGCCGCAGCGCTTGACCAGGCTGTACAGGGCAAAGATGCCGCCCTCACCATGGTTATCGGCGCGCAGCGAGATGAGCACATACTTGATGGTGGTCAGCAGCGTGACCGTCCACACGACAAGGGAGAGCGCGCCGAGCACGAACTCCTCCGTGACGCTTCCGATGCCGCCGTTGCCGGCAACGAGCGCCTTGGTTACATACATAGGGCTGGTGCCGATATCGCCGTACACCACGCCCAGCGTGACGAGCATCGCCGAGATGCTCACAGGAATCGCAGCGTGCGAGGCTGCCTCCTTGGCCTTTTGTTCCATAAGCCGGTTTCCTCCCAACTTTAATGTTCGAAGGGATTATAGGTAATCGGCCCATGTTTTAATGCACTGTTTTCCCAGCTAGATAAAGATTTATACAGTCTTTAGGCCACCGCGGCGATATGAAGTGTGACAAAGGGACTATCCCCTTGTCACATTCGTCATTTTCCGAGCCAGTTTTTGAACCACCACTCCATGGAGCGGCTCATCTCGGCCATAAAGGGGCTCGTGTGCTTGCGGGTGTAGATATCCACGACGCGCTCCCCCACCTCTCGGGCGTGCGGGCGAAACATCGCATCCATCTCGGCCACCTGCGCATCCATAGTCGCGGCATCCGCACGGCAGTAGCGCTCCTCGTGCACCAGGTTCACCACGGGGTGCGCGATTGCCGGGCGCTCCTTACGGGGCGTGCCGATGATGAGCATCGACAGCGGCATGGTATAGGGCGGCAGATCGAGCAGCGCGGCAACTTCCTCGGCGTTCTCGACGATGTCGCCGATATAGCAGCTCCCCAGCCCCAGGGCCTCGGCGGCAACCACGGCGTTTTGCGCGGCGATCACGGCATCCTGAGCCGCGATGGCAAAGTCGCCCAGACCCGGCGCGCGGCGGGGCGCCTTGCCCGTACGCTCTACAAACTCGGGCTCAAAGCAGCCCACGTGCTCAAACAGATCGATCCACTTGGCATAGTCGACCACAAATATAAGTACCCAGGGCGCCTTGGCGATCATGGGCTGGTGGTCGCACAGGTCGGCCAGGCGGTCGAGCGTTGCCTGCTCGCGGATGCTCACGATGGAATACATCATCATGGCGCCCGCCGACGGCGCGCGGCTCGCCGCATGCAAGATCGCCGCCCGCTGCTCGTCGGTCACCGCCACGGGACGGTCGTCGTCATCACGCGCGAAGGCACGCGTGGACGAGCGGTGTTCCAAGATGTCCAGCGCCGCGTTGCCCGTAGTCTCGACCGGATAGCCGCACGTATCCACAGCCTTGGTGCAAACCTGCTCGTTCATCGCCTCATCCTCGCTAATTCTTTAAGAAGCCTTTACGTTTCCGTGTAATTCCCGTCCATTATCGCGCAGGTCGCCACTCCATTGCGCCACACCGCCACACGTGCGCGTTAATATGGCTGGTTGTTGTGCGCAGCCACCAATTGCAGCGCATATCTTGGTAACAATCGGGTAAACCCCCGCTTTCGTAGGTTTTAGTTTGTGAGGAGTCTCAGCATGTTCGCTGCCGCCATCTCGCTCGTCGGTCTTGCGGCGACCGTCTACCTTGTCTTGCGCGAGGCCAAGGCCATTCGCGCTCAGTCGGGCACCGTTGCCAAAAGCGCTCTTGGGTGGAGCGTCGCCTTCGGCCTGTTCCAGCTCTTTTTGACCATTTGGGGCGCCATTGGCCTCGTCGCCCAAAACGAGCCGCTCGCCTTTGTGATGCTCATCCTAACCAACGCCATCCTCACCGGCTGCGCTTGGGCCAGCATCGCACGCGACCGCATCGCCCCGCGCGTCTTTGCGTTCGCCGCGCCCGACGCCCCCGCCCCCACCGGCAAGCTCGCCCGCCTGCGCGGCGCCTTTGTGGGCAAACCGCTCGTCGCCGCTGTCTTGTGCCTGCTGCTCGCCGGCGTCTTTGCGCTGCTGGGAATGGAAGTCTCGTCCAACCACGACTTTACCTGGGTCTACCCCCTGTGCATCCTGCTCGAGTGGGCCATCATCACCGTGCTCATGACCGGCTTGTTCTTCCTATTCCAGCGCCACGGCGCAGCTCCCGCGGTCCTGGCCTTTGCCCTCTTTGTCCTGGGCATTGCCGAGTTCTTCGTCATCACGTTTAAATCCATGCCCATCCAGCCGGGCGACCTTTCGGCCATCTCCACCGCCGCCGCGGTCGCCGGCAACGGCTACACCTTCTCGATCTCGCTGTTCTGCGTGCTGTCCATGGGCTTTACCGCCATCGCCATGCTGCTATGCGAGTACGCCGGCCTGGTGGCACCGCACCGTCAGAAGGGTGCCGCCAACGCCAAGCGTATGCTGCTCACCAACCTGCTCGTGGCAGTGCTGTGCCTGGGCGGCGTAACCGCGCATGTCACGCTCATCGACTACTACAACACCCTCGGCATCACCGTCTACACCTGGCGCCCGCTCGAGAGCTACTGGCGCGAGGGCTACCTACCCGCCTTTATTAGTGCGGCGCAGTCCATCAAGCCGCCCAAACCCGCCGACTACTCCGTCGACGATGCCAAGGCCACGCTCAAAAAGTACGCCAAGGCCTACGACAAGTCCGACGCGGCCAAGAGCGACGAGCGCGCCGCCGCAAAGGAGCAGTTCGACAGCGAGAAGCCCACGGTCATCGCCATCATGAACGAGACCTTCTCGGATCTATCCATCTACCAGAATATGCGCGCCGGCTACGAGGGCCCGCAGTACTTTAAGAGCCTGTCCAACTGCCTCAGCCGCGGCAAGCTCTACGTGAGCGCCTACGGCGGCGGTACCGCCAATACCGAGTTTGAGTTTATGACCGGCAACTCCATGGCCAACCTGGGCTCGGGTGTGTACCCCTACACCATCTACAACATGGAAACGACCGGGAACCTGGCAGAGCAGTTCAAGTCGCTCGGATATTCCACCACAGCCATGCACCCCAACCACGCGACCAACTGGAACCGCGAGAACGTCTACAAGGACTTTGGCTTTGACCAGTTCCTGTCCATCAACGACTTCCAGGGAGCCGACACCCTGCGCGGCATGGTGACCGACCAGGCTACCTACGACAAGATTCTCGAGTTGCTCGACCAGAACGCCGATCCGCAGTTTATCTTCGACGTGACCATGCAGAACCACTCGGGCTACGACACGGGCCTGCTGCCGGTCGACAAGCAGATGCATCTCAACATCGACACAACCGACCTGGACGCCAAGACCGTTGAGGACGGCACGCTGTCCGATGTCGACGAGTACGTCTCGTGCATCGAGCAGTCCGACCAGGCGCTTCGCTACTTCCTCAACGCCCTGAGCAAACTCGATCGCAAGGTGGTCGTGGTGTTCTGGGGCGACCACCAGCCGTTCTTCCCGTCCAAGTTCAATGACAAGTGGTTTACCGGCGAGGACGACGCTACGCATCAGGAGCGTCTGTGGCAGACCGACTACATCATCTGGGCCAACTACGACGTTGCCGGCTGCGACCAGACGAGCGAGGTCGACGACCTGTCCACCAACTACCTGTCCACGCAGCTTATGCAGCTGATCGGCGCACCGCTGACCGACTACCAGAAAGCGCACATGACGCTGCGCGAGTCGCTGCCCGCCATCAACTCGGTCGGCTACGAGGACGCCAGCCTGCGCTGGGCGCTCTCCTCCAACGTCACCGGTGACGACGCCGAGGCCGCAGCCGCCACCAAGGCGCGCGAGGATTACGCCAAGATGCAGTATTACGAGATGTTCCGCGACGGCAAGAATGTCTACACCGAGCACTTCCAGACCGAGGCCAACGAGACCGACCCCAACCTGGCACCGGGTACAACCAAGATCAAGTAGCGGGACGCATCCCGATTCGCCTACCCGGGCAATCCCCAACGAGGGCGGACGGGCGCCGGGTAACATCTGCTGCTCAGACAGTCCTGCGCAAGACGAAGGCCACATTAAGTGGCCTTCTTTGCGTGCGGAACTCGCGACAGACGTTACCCGGTGCCCGCTCGCCCTCGCCTCACAGCAGAGGCGCGGCCTGTCATGCGAGTCGCGGAAACTGTGTCCCAGAAATCATGCGCAAAGTGGGATGCGGTTTCCGCCTGCGGGCCCGTTGGAAAACTGCATCCCACTTCGGCTACAAATTCCGGGATGCACTTTCCGCCGAGGTCCTTAACCGGAAACTCCATCCCATTCCAAAGGCAAATTCCGGGACGCATCTTCCGCAACCTCATCCATCCGGAAAGCCCTTCCATCCGGAAAGCCCTTCCCACTCTGAATACATCCAGCGAACGTATGCGAGCGTGTTGTCCAGAACAGCCTCGTCATCGGGGTGATGGAAAAAGTCGCCCCACACGCTTGCCACGGAGCGATCTCGTGTCAAGAAAAAAGCCTCGAGAACTTCGAGGCTTTCACATTTGTATTGTTTTGCACGAAGGACCGCGAACGGCGAAGCTACTCTCCCAGCACGGCCTTCTTGGCAGCTGCGGCCATGTTGTCCAGGTCCTCCTTGGTGGGATGGTCCTTTGCGGCAAACCAGTTGTCGAGCAGCATCTTAAATCGGGCGTTTTCGGGATCTTGCTCGAGCATGGCCTCGTAGCGCTGCTTGACCGCGGGGCCCATCTTGCCCTGGCACATCGCCCAGCCCGCAAGCTCGGCATCCCCAGCCAAATTGGAAGTTACGCGGTCGATAATCTGCTGATAGTAGCTCTGGTCGGCCCCAAAGCCGCAGGTGCCAAACAGGAACACGCGCTTACCGTGCAAGGCGGAGAGCAACGCCGCGACCGAAGGCGTGCACGCGCCCTTGTCGCACCAAAAACCGACGAGCACCGTGTCGGCCGCGCAGGCGCCCTGCGCCTCGAGCGCAACCTGATCTGCATCCGCATCGTCGCTCAACGCCGCGGCATGGACAAACTCAACACCCGCAGCCTGCAGAGCGCGCTTGATCGCGCCCGAAACCATCCTGGTATTACCGCTCTTGCTGTTAACCACCAAAGAGCACGTCATAGTCACGTTGCCTCGTATCCCCCAAAACTAAAGCCACTAATGCAATTTATTAGATGACTATCTTAGTACTAACGTGACAGATGTAAACCACCGTCTGTCGATTGATTAATTTGCCCCACGGGCTTGCTCACTGGGCAAACTGGCTGCGGTAGAGCTCGGCATAGAAGCCGCCTGCCGCTAGCAGCTCGTCATGCGTGCCGCGCTCGATAATCTGGCCGTCGCGCATCACCAGAATGCAGTCGGCGTTGCGGATCGTCGACAGGCGGTGCGCCACGACAAAGCTCGTACGACCGGCCATGAGCTCGTCGAATGCCGCCTGCACCTGCAGCTCGGTGCGGGTATCGATGCTCGAGGTCGCCTCGTCCAGCAGCAAAATCGCCGGGTCGGTGAGCATGACGCGCGCGATGCACAGCAGCTGTTTTTGACCCTGGCTAAACGTGCCGCCGTCCTCGCCAATCACCGTGTCGTAGCCGTCTGGCAGCTGCACGATAAACTTGTGCGCGTGCGCGCGCTTGGCGGCTTCGATAACCTGCTCGCGCGTGGCGTCGGGACAGCCGTAGGCGATGTTCTGGGCAACCGTGCCCTCAAACAGCCAAGTGTCCTGCAGCACCATGCCAAAGGCACGGCGCAGGCTTGCGCGCGTGTAGTCACGCGAGGAACGGCCATCGACCGCAATGCGACCGGCATCGATATCGTAAAAACGCAGCAGCAAATTGATGAGCGTTGTCTTGCCACAGCCCGTAGGACCGACCAGGGCAAAGCGCATGCCGGGTTTGGCGTCAATGCAGATGTCCTGCAGCAGCTTGCGGTCGGGCACGTAGCTAAAGTCCACATGCTCAAAGGCGACCTCGCCCTGCGGGGCGGCAAGCTCTACGGCGTCCGACGCGTCGGGCTCCTGCTCGCGGGCATCGAGCAGCGCAAACATGCGGCGCGCCGAGGCATAGGCCGTCTGGATCTGCGTAATGACGTTGGTGACCTCGTTGAACGGCTTGGTGTACTGGTTGGCATAGGACAGGAAGATCTGCACGCCGCCCACCGTAAGCGCCGCGGGCACGCCCGTGATCACGCCCACGCAGCCGATCACAGCGACCACGGCATAGATGATGTTATTGATAAAACGCGTACCGGGGTTGGAGAGCGAACCCATGAACTGCGCGCGCTCGCCCGCGGTGTAGAGCTCGGCATTGAGGGCATCGAAGCGCTGCTGGGCGTTGGGGCCATAGGCAAAGGCGTCGACAAGTTTCTGCTCGCCTACGTACTCCTCGATATGACCACCGAGCTGACCCTGAATGCGCTGCTGTGCCGTAAAGCTTTTGTTGGAGAGCTTGGCAATAGCACCGGCTGCAAAAATGGAAAGCGGCGTGACGAGCACCACCACGAGCGTCATGGTCAGGTTGATGGAAAGCATAAACGCGAGCGTGCCAACGATGGTAATAACACCGGTGAAGAGCTGCGTGAAGCCCTGCAGCAGACCGTCGCCCACCTGGTCGACGTCGTTGACCAC
>OBKN01000755.1_pt1 | contig 13323 bp, 7 predicted proteins | sample 1519931 | NCBI WGS metagenome assembly OBKN01 (sample SAMN04209254, study PRJEB22552) | human gut metagenome | biome: gut; material: feces | host: Homo sapiens | place: USA: Oklahoma
TGTCATAGGGAGTCTTTTTTGTGCTGTCTGTATATTTTGGGGCAGTTCACTCGGGGAGGTCTTTTAATATAATAAGGGTTGTTGAAATCAGTTCTCGCCGTCGCCGTTTATAGTCGATATCTCGGGGGTTATCTCTTCGAGAACATCGAGGACTATCTTCACGGTGTCGAGGGAGGTGAATATCGTCACGCCGTTCTGGACGGCACAGCGGCGGATCTCAACGCCGTCCTCAAAGTGGACGCCGGAGAGAATGGCGCGCGTGTTTATAACATAGCTGACATAGCCCGCGCGGATGGAATCGAGGATCTCGGTGCTGCCCTCGCTGAGCTTGCCGCGCACGCGGGTGCGTATGCCGTGCTTCTTGAGGAACGCCGCGGTTCCGGCGGTCGCCTCGATATTGAAGCCGAGGTGATAGAAGCGCTTGACGAGCGGCAGAGCCTCTTCTTTATCCTCATCGGCAAGGGTGACTATTACAGTACCGTATTCTTTCATCTTGACTCCGGACGCCTGAAGAGCCTTGTAGAGCGCACGGTTCAGGCGCTTGTCGTAGCCTATCGCTTCGCCGGTCGATTTCATCTCGGGCGAGAGATACGCGTCCATGCCTGTCAGCTTCTCGAACGAGAACGCCGGGGCTTTGACATACCAGCGCTTGCCGTCGGGCAGGCGCATATCGGTTATGCCCTGATCGTGCAGGCTCTGGCCGAGCATGACCTTTGTCGCGATGCGGACAAGGTTGCAGTCGATGGACTTTGAAAGGAACGGCACACTTCGCGAAGCGCGGGGATTGACCTCGATAACATAGACGCTCTCGTCGCTGTCAACTATAAACTGTATATTGAACAGACCGACTATGCCTATGCCGAGTCCGAGCTTTGTGGTGTATTCGGCTATCGTGTCTCTGACCTTCTGAGAGATAGAGAACGGCGGATACACACTCGTGCTGTCGCCCGAGTGGACGCCGGTACGCTCGACGAGTTCCATTATGCCGGGGATGAACACCTCGCTGCCGTCGCAGATGGCGTCTATCTCGACTTCCTTGCCCATAAGATATTTATCTATGAGCACGGGCTTGTCCTCATCGACCTCAACGGCGTTCTTGAGATATTTTCTGAGCATCGTCTCGTTAGCGACTATCTCCATCGCTCTGCCGCCGAGCACGAAGCTCGGGCGCACAAGCACGGGGTAGCCTATGCGCGCGGCAACAGCCGCACCGGTCTCGATATCCGTAACAGCCTCGCCTTTCGGGTTCGGGATACCGAGGGATTTTATAACGGCGTCAAACGCGTCCCTGTTCTCAGCACGCTCAATGGCGTCACAGTCGGTGCCGATTATCTTCACGCCGCGCCTTGCAAGCGGAGCCGCGAGGTTGACGGCAGTCTGACCGCCGAGGGTGACTATAACGCCCTCCGGCTTTTCAAGATGGACTATATTCATGACATCCTCTGTCGTCAGGGGCTCGAAATAGAGCTTGTCGGCAGTGGTGTAGTCGGTCGAAACGGTCTCGGGGTTATTGTTGATTACTATCGCCTCATAGCCGAGCTGCTGAATGGCATGGACGGCGTGGACGGTCGAATAGTCAAACTCAACGCCCTGTCCTATACGGATAGGACCTGAACCTAAGACTATTATCTTCTTTTTATCCGACACAACGGATTCGTTCTCGCTCGCGTAGGTCGAGTAGAAATAGGGCACATAGCTGTCGAACTCACTCGCGCAGGTATCAATCATCTTGTATGTCGGGAAGATATCCTCTTTGCATCTGCGCTCATATATGCTGTCCTCGCTCTCTTTCCAGAGCTCGGCGATATACGAATCGGAGAAGCCGAGGCGCTTTGCCTCGCGCAGAAGAATGTCGGAGCCGGGATTCGCCTCCATCTCCTTCTCGAAATCGACTATCTTCTTTATCTTGTCGAGGAAGAACATATCTATATGCGTTATATCGCAGATAAGCGACGGGTCAACGCCCATCCACATCAGCTGGGATATTGCATAGAGACGGTCGTCCGTGCCCTCTTTGATATATTCGAGCAGCTCGTCAACGCTCATATGCGCCGAGTCGAACTTCTCCATATGCAGGTGGTTCTTGCTCTCCTCGAGCGAGCGTATCGCCTTGAGCAGGCTCTCTTCAAAAGTGCGTCCGACGCTCATGACCTCGCCGGTCGCCTTCATCTGGGTCGAAAGCGTGTTGTGCGCGGCGGGGAACTTGTCGAACGGGAAGCGCGGCATCTTGGTCACGACATAGTCGAGCGAGGGCTCGAAGCAGGCAGGGGTGTTTGCAAGCTGTATCTCATGCAGATCCATGCCGACCGCTATCTTCGCCGAGACGCGCGCTATCGGATATCCGCTCGCCTTTGAAGCGAGGGCGGACGAGCGCGAAACTCTGGGGTTGACCTCAATGACATAGTAGCGGAACGAATGGGGGTCGAGCGCAAACTGAACGTTGCAGCCGCCCTTTACTCCCAGGGCGCGGATAATTTTGAGCGCGGAATCCCTGAGCATCTGATATTCTTTATTCGTCAGTGTCTGGCTGGGCGCGACGACTATCGAGTCGCCGGTATGAATGCCGACGGGGTCGAGGTTTTCCATATTACAGACGGTGATAGCGGTGTCATTCGCGTCGCGTATCACTTCGTATTCTATCTCTTTGTAGCCCTTTATGCTCTTTTCGACGAGCACCTGATGCACGGGCGAGAGCGCAAGCGCGTTCTTCATCATGTCGCGCATCTCGTCGGGGTCATAGGCAAAGCCGCCGCCCGTTCCGCCGAGCGTGAACGCGGGGCGCAGGATAACGGGATAGCCTATCTTCTCCGCCGCCTCAAGACCCTCTTCGATACTGTAGGTTATCTGCGAGGGGACTATCGGCTCGCCGATGCTCTCGCAGAGCTCTTTGAAAAGCTCTCTGTCCTCGGCGCGCTCAATGCTCTCGGCATCCGTGCCGAGCAGCTCTATCTCGCACTCCTTGAGAACGCCTTTCTTCGCAAGCTGCATCGCAAGGTTGAGTCCGGTCTGACCGCCGATGCCGGGGACTATCGCGTCCGGGCGCTCATAGCGGCAGATACGCGCGAGGTATTCGAGCGTCAGCGGCTCCATATAGACTTTATCGGCTATGGTTGTGTCGGTCATTATCGTTGCGGGGTTCGAGTTCGCGAGGACGACCTCGTAGCCCTCCTCACGCAGGGCGAGGCACGCCTGAGTTCCCGCATAGTCGAACTCGGCAGCCTGACCGATGACTATAGGACCCGAGCCGATAACGAGCACCTTTTTTATATCAGTTCTCTTAGGCACGCTCCTTCGCCTCCTTCATATAGTCGATAAACTGACCGAACAGATAGCTGCTGTCCTGCGGACCGGGCGCGCTCTCGGGGTGATACTGCACGCTGAACACAAGGTCTTTCCTGCATCTGACTCCCTCGACGGTGTTGTCGAGAAGATTTATGTGCGTCACTTCGAGGTCGGTGCCCTCGACCGTTTTCGGGTCAACGGCGTAGCTGTGGTTCTGCGAGGTTATCTCTATCTTGTTGGTGTCGAGGTTCATGACCGGGTGGTTTCCGCCGCGGTGGCCGAACTTGAGCTTATATGTCTTTGCGCCGTAGGCGAGGGATATCATCTGATGTCCGAGGCAGATGCCGAAAATCGGATATTTGCCGCGAAGCGCCCTGACCGTGTTTATGACGGGAGTCACATCCTCGGGGTCGCCGGGACCGTTTGAGAGGAACACTCCGTCGGGCTTCATGAACTCAATTTCATCCGCCGGCGTGTCATAGGGCACGACAACGACGTTGCAGCCGAACTTGTTGAGGCTGCGCACGATATTGAGTTTCATGCCGCAGTCTATGGCTACGACGTTGAACTGCGGGTTCGAGGTGCGCGAATACCAGCGCTTTTTGCAGCTGACGCGGCTGACCGCATCGTGGGCGACGGGGGTATTTTTGATTATCTCCACCGCGACCTCAGCCGGGATATCGGGCGAGGTTATGAGCACGCGGCGCGAGCCCAAGTCGCGTATGCTGCGGGTGAGCTTTCTCGTGTCAACGCCGGAGATGCCGGGGATACCGTTCTCTTCGAGCAGCTCCGAGAGCGTCTTTGTGTATCTGAAGTTCGAGGGCATATCGTTGTAGTCATACACGATAAGGCCGCCGATGCTCGGGTTTTTGCACTCGAAATCGTCGTCGGTTATGCCATAGTTGCCTATGAGCGGATATGTCATAACGACCATCTGATCGGTATACGACGGGTCGGAGACTATTTCCTGATAGCCGACCATCGAGGTGTTGAAAACTATCTCGCACACCCTGTCGGCATAGCTGCCGAAGCCGTATCCGTAGTACTCGCTGCCGTCCTCAAGGACGATCTTGCGGTCTATGAGTCTCATTTAAAAATACACTCCTTGATTTATCAGATAGAGCTTTTAAGTCTTTCGAGCACATCTCTGTAGCCGCCGAGAACATCGCCGAGGTCGCGGCGGAATCTGTCCTTATCGAGCTTTTTGTTTGTCTCCATATCCCAGAGGCGGCAGGAATCGGGGGATATCTCATCGCACAGGACAAGTCCCTCGTCGGTGCGGCCGAACTCGAGCTTGAAGTCGACAAGGCGCACGCCGCCCTTTGTGAACAGCTCGGTCATCAGCTCGTTTATGCGCTTGGACATGGCTCTGAGCTCGTCGAGCTCCTCCTGCGTGGCGAGACCGATGGCGGTTATCTGGCTGTCGTTTATCATCGGATCGCCGAGCTCGTCGCTCTTGTAGCTGAACTCAACGACCGTGTTCTTCAGGGGTGAACCCTCCGGCACGCCGTATTTCTTTGAAAAGCTTCCTGCTGCGATGTTTCTGACTATGACCTCAACCATAACGATCTCAGCCTTCTTCGCGAGGACGGTGGTTTCGTCGATGACCTTGAGAAGATGGGTCTTGACTCCGTTCTTCATGAGGTAATCAAAGATGATGTTGGAGATTGCCGCGTTGAGTTTTCCTTTTCCGGGCAGATCCTCTTTCTTGACGCCGTTGCCGGCAGTGGCGGTGTCCTTGTACTTGATGATGCAGGTACCGGGCTCCTCCGAACTGTAAACGACCTTGCTCTTGCCTTCATACAACTTTTCCATACCGCAGTTTCCTTTCGCTTTTCGTATTTTTATTTATTTGCTCCGCTCGGAGAGTTTCCCCTCAAAGCGGTCTTTGGTGATAACATCCGGGATAGGGGTCGGATAGACTCCGTTGAAGCACGCGCTGCAGAAGTTCTCGCTGCCTATCAGATTTTTAAGCTCCGACTCCGGCAGATATCCGAGGGAATCCGCGCCGATTATGTCGGCAATCTCCTCCACCGAGTGGTGGCAGGCGATAAGATTTTCGCGCGAGTCAACATCAGTGCCGTAGTAGCACGGATGCATGAACGGCGGCGAGGAGATGCGCATATGCACCTCTTTTGCCCCCGCTTCGCGCAGGAGATTGACTATCTGGCGGCTCGTCGTGCCGCGCACTATCGAGTCGTCGATGAGCACTATTCTCTTATCCTTTACGGATTCGCTTATCGCGCTGAGCTTTATTCTCACCTGATCGATTCTCTTGTCCTGACCGGGCGAGATGAAAGTTCTGCCGATATATTTGTTTTTTATGAAGCCCATTCCGTAGGGTATTCCCGACGCCTCGGCATAGCCCAAAGCGGCGTCGATTCCCGAATCCGGGACGCCCATAACAACATCGGCTTCAACCGGATGGGTCTTTGAAAGTATCGCGCCGGCATTTTTGCGCGCCGCGTGGACGGATACACCGTCAATGACGGAGTCCGGTCTTGCAAAATAGATATACTCAAAAATGCATGAGCGCCTCGGCTTTTCGCCGCAGTGATCCCTGTTCGAGCGCACGCCGTTTTCGTCAAAGACGAGTATCTCGCCGGGGAGTATATCGCGCTCGAATTTTGCGCCGACCGCGGAGAGCGCACAGCTCTCGGACGCGACGACATATGTGCCGTCGAGCGTCTTGCCGTAGCACAGCGGGCGGAACCCGTAAGGGTCGCGCGCCGCGAGCAGCTTTGCGGCTGACATGAGCACGAGGGAATACGCGCCCTCGAGCCTGTTCATCGCGCTGCTCAGCGCATTTTCTATCGAAGGACTGTTGAGGCGCGCCTGCGTGACGATATAGGCGATTATCTCGGTGTCGCTCGTCGTGTGGAAGATAGCGCCGCCGAGCTCAAGCTCGCTGCGCAGTTCATAGGCGTTGCTGAGGTTTCCGTTGTGGGCAAGAGCCATCTTGCCCTTCTGATGGTTGACCTCGATGGGCTGGCAGTTCGCTCTGCTGTTGCCGCCGGTCGTGCCGTAGCGCGCGTGGGCGACAGCCATCCTGCCCTGCGGGAACTTCATCAGGTCGTCGCGCGAGAAGACTTCGTTGACAAGTCCGATATCCTTGCGCGAAGCGAACACTCCATCGTCGTTGACGACTATGCCGCAGCTCTCCTGCCCTCTGTGCTGCAGGGCATAGAGACCGTAGTAGGCGAGATCCGCCACGGGACCGGGCTTGGGTGAATAGACTCCGAAAACGCCGCACTCTTCATGCAAGTTTGCCATAGGTATTTATTCTCCGATCTCAGATTTTTCAAGCGCTGCGGCTATAAAGCCTTTGAACAGCGGGTGAGCCTTGTTGGGACGGGACTTGAACTCGGGGTGATACTGCACTCCGACATAGAACGGGCGGTCGGAAATTTCGACCGTTTCAACGAGTCTGCCGTCGGGCGAAAGGCCCGAGAGGGTGAGTCCGTTCTGGGTAAGTATATCGCGATAATCGTTGTTGAACTCGTAGCGGTGGCGGTGGCGCTCGGAAATTTCGGACTTTCCGTAGCAGCGCTCCATTGTTGTGCCGGGCTTGATAACGCAGGGATATGCGCCAAGGCGCAGTGTGCCGCCCTTGTCTATATTATCGCTCTGACCGGGCATAAAGTCAATGACCTTGTTCTTGCAGAGCTCATCGAACTCGCCCGAGTGGGCGTCTTTTATACCCGCGACATCGCGCGCGTATTCGATAACCGCAATCTGCATTCCGAGGCAGATTCCGAAATAGGGAACATTGTTCTCTCTGGCATATTTCGCCGCGAGGATCATTCCCTCGATTCCTCTGCCGCCGAAGCCGCCGGGGACGATTATTCCGTCGAGGTGCGAGAGCTCCTGCTCGTAGTTCGCCTCGGTCAGATTCTCGGAATCGATCCAGTCGATGCGGATATGGGTGTTGAGAGTGTAGCCCGCGTGGCGAAGCGCCTCGGCAACGGACAGATACGCGTCATGGAGCTGGACATATTTGCCGACAAGACCTATCTTGACTTCCTTTTCGCGGTTCTTGATGCGGTGGACAAGCTCCGTCCACTCGTCGAGATCCGGTTCGGGAGCGTCTATATTCAGCTCGCGGCAGACGACGGACGAGAAGTTCGACTTCTCGAGCATCAGCGGAGCTTCGTAGAGATAAGGCAGGGTGATGTTCTCGATAACGCAGTCGGGCTTGACGTTGCAGAAGAGCGATATCTTCTTGAAGATAGCCTCCTCAAGCGGCTCGTCACAGCGCAGGACGATTATGTTCGGGTTGATGCCCATGCCCTGCAGCTCCTTGACCGAGTGCTGGGTGGGTTTGGACTTATGCTCGTCCGATCCACGCAAAAACGGCACCAAAGTGACATGGATGAAGAGGCTGTTCTCACGCCCCACCTCAAGAGATATCTGTCTTACAGCTTCGAGGAAAGGCTGGGATTCAATGTCACCTATAGTGCCGCCGATCTCAGTGATGACCACGTCAGCATCGGTTTTCTTGCCGACACGGTATACGAAATCCTTTATTTCATTTGTTATATGGGGTATGACCTGAACGGTCGAACCGAGATACTCGCCGCGGCGCTCTTTGTTGAGCACGTTCCAGTATACTTTACCGGTGGTGAGATTCGAGTATTTGTTAAGATCCTCGTCGATGAAGCGCTCGTAGTGGCCGAGGTCGAGATCGGTCTCCGCGCCGTCTTCCGTGACGTAAACTTCGCCGTGCTGATAGGGGCTCATGGTGCCCGGGTCAACGTTGATATAAGGATCAAGCTTCTGCGCCGCTACCTTGAGTCCGCGCGCTTTGAGTATTCGTCCGAGCGACGCCGCAGTTATCCCCTTTCCGAGGCCGGATACGACGCCTCCGGTCACAAAGATGTACTTTGTCATTAATATCCCTCCGTATTTTATCTTTTTCTTTTTTATATACTTCTCCGGTTAAGGTTTCACGCGTACTTTCATTATATCATATTATAACACACCTTTCCTGCCGACTTCTACGGTATTCTGTACTAAAAGCGAGTGCTTTGGAACCGAAAAATATGACAACGCGGTCAACTGCCCGCAAAACCCGATGAGATGCGGGGCGCTCGATTCCGAAAAAGCAAAAAGCAAAGGCGTCCTCCGATGGGGGGCACTGTCCCCGGCGGAATGAACGCCTTTGCTCATTTGAGGCGTATTTTATCATATTAAAAGACCCGTGTCAATTGTATTTTATATATGTATCGCACTTTATTTTTAAAGCCGTCCGGGAGAACCGCGCCGCCGAAAATTTTTTTGGTGAGAGTTCAAAGCCCCCGCATTTTCTCAGAAAAGCGGTTACATCTTGCTCATAAAATTGCTTTTCAAAAAGCCCCGATTGCGGCTATTTGCACAAAAATAAAGAATTGTCCGAAAACGCCTTGACAAACGATTTTGCTGCGCGTATAATTCAGCGCATAAAGGCAATGGCGTCTTTGAACCGAACGGGTTCATTGACGCCATTTTTTATTTTTCGCCTTAAAATATGAAAAAGGAGCGCTAACTTATGAGCACAGTATCTGATTATTTCGGAAGTCTCGTTTTTGACGACAGAGTGATGAAAGCAATGCTTTCCGCCGATGTTTACCAGTCTCTCAAGAAGACTATTGACGAAGGAGCAAGTCTCAATAATGACGTCGCCAACGCAGTTGCCGCCGCTATGAAGGACTGGGCCGTTGAGCATGGCGCGACCCATTTCACCCACTGGTTCCAACCCCTGACCGGCATCACCGCCGAGAAGCATGACAGCTTCATAACCCCCGCATCCGACGGACGCGTTATCATGGAGTTCTCGGGCAAGGAACTGATAAAAGGCGAGCCGGACGCATCGTCCTTCCCCTCCGGCGGACTCAGAGCAACCTTTGAAGCCCGCGGCTACACCGCGTGGGATCCCACTTCCTACGCATTTATAAAAGACAAGACCCTCTGCATCCCCACGGCGTTCTGCTCTTACGGCGGCGAGGCACTCGACAAGAAAACGCCTCTTCTCCGTTCCATGCAGGCTCTCAACAAGCAGGCTCTTCGTATTCTCAGACTCTTCGGCAACACCGATGTAAAGTGCGTGCGCACCTCCGTCGGCCCCGAGCAGGAATACTTCCTTGTTGACAAGGCTCTCTATGAGCAGCGCAAAGACCTCGTCTTCTGCGGACGCACTCTTTTCGGCGCAAAGGCGCCCAAGGGTCAGGAGATGGACGACCACTATTTCGGAGTTATCAAGCCGAGAGTCGCCGCTTACATGGCAGACCTCAACGAAGAGCTCTGGAAGCTCGGCGTTCTTGCAAAGACCGAGCACAACGAAGTCGCACCGTCTCAGCATGAGCTTGCACCCATATACACCACAACGAACATCGCCACCGACCACAACCAGCTGACTATGGAGATCATGCAGAAAGTCGCCGCGAAGCACGGACTTGTCTGCCTGCTCCACGAGAAGCCGTTCGCCGGAGTCAACGGTTCGGGCAAGCACAACAACTGGTCCATGGCTACGGATACCGGAGTCAACCTCCTCACTCCCGGCGAGACCCCCTATGAGAACGCACAGTTCCTGCTGTTCCTCTGCGCGGTCATCAAAGCCGTTGACGACTATCAGGATCTGCTCCGCGTCTCCGTCGCGACCGCAGGCAACGACCACAGACTCGGCGCAAACGAAGCTCCGCCCGCAGTTGTCTCTATGTTCCTCGGCGACGAGCTGACCGCAGTTCTCGACGCTATAGAGAACGACGCGCCCTACAGCGGCAGCGAAAAGACAACGATGAAGCTCGGTGTTCATGTTCTGCCGAAGTTCACCCGCGACACCACCGACCGCAACCGCACATCGCCCTTTGCCTTCACCGGCAACAAGTTTGAGTTCCGTATGCTCGGCTCGTCGAACAGCATCGCCTGCGCGAACATCATGCTTAACGCCGCCGTTGCGGAGTCGCTCAAGATATATGCGGACCGCCTCGAAAATGTCGATGACTTCGAGACCGCTCTGCACGACATGATAAAGAAGACCATAAAAGACCACAAGAGAATCATCTTCAACGGCAACGGCTATGACGACGCGTGGATAAAGGAAGCTACCGAGGAGCGCGGACTGCTGAATCTCCGCACCACTCCGGACGCTATGCCCGCGATGATTGCCGACAAGAACGTGAAGATGCTCACCGCTCACAAGATATTCTCACCCGCAGAGCTTCACAGCCGCTATGAGATACTTCTTGAGAACTACTCAAAGACCGTCAATATCGAAGCTCTGACCATGGTCGACATGGCGAGAAAAGAGATTCTCCCCGCAGTCGAGGGCTACACAAAGTCGCTCGCAGAGACCCTCGCCGCGAAGAAAGCGGCAGTCGCAGGTCTCCCCTGCAAATACGAAACCGCGACCATCACAAAGCTCTCCGAGCTGTCCGATGAAATCGCCGACGCGACCGCAGACCTTGACGGCGAGATAGCGAAGTTCCAGGCCATCGAGGATGTCACCGAAGCGGCGAATGATATCAGAGACGTTATCCTCGGCAAGATGGACGCCCTGCGCGCCGTCTGCGATGAGGCTGAGACGATAACCGCCAAGGAGTTCTGGCCGTTCCCGACCTACAGCGACCTGCTCTTCAGCGTAAAATAAAAATCCACAACCCTTTTTACAATAACAAAAGCACCCGAGTCGGGAGAAGTAACGCGGAATACCGCTCAAAGCGAGCATGGGACGGTGAGAGCCATGCAGCACAGGAGCCGCGCAAATAACACCCGACGAGCTGCAAGCCGAAAGGACTACCGAGTAGGTGCGCCGGACACGCCGACCGTTACAGCGGCGAGGCTTTCTTCGAAGCCGAAAAGAGAACAAAGATAGGTGGCACAGCGAGTTGGCACTTGCCCTATCGAATGCTGAAACTAACCGAAAGGAAAGATTACTATGTGTTCGATAATGGGTTACTGCGACTGCTGTGCCGCTTTTTCCGATTTTGAGGAAGGATTCAAAAAGACCGTTTCAAGAGGACCGGACGACAGCCGGATAATAGACACCGGCAAAGGTCTGCTCGGCTTCCACCGCCTTGCGATAATGGGGCTGACTCCCGACGGAATGCAGCCGTTTGAATTGGACGGCAGCTATGTCGTCTGCAACGGCGAGATATACGGCTACGAGAAGATAAAAGAGGAGCTTGCAAAGAAATACACATTCAAAAGCGGCTCCGACTGCGAGATACTTCTCCCGCTCTACCGCGAATACGGCGTGGATATGTTCAGGATGCTCGACGCCGAGTTTGCGCTGATTATCTATGACGGCGAAGAGAAAAAATATATCGCCGCAAGAGACCCGATAGGCATTCGCCCGCTCTACTACGGCTATGACAAAAAAGGTGTTATCATGTTCGCGAGCGAGGCGAAGAACCTCGTCGGAATGTGCAGGCATGTTATGCCCTTCCCGCCCGGACACTACTATAAAGACGGCGAGTTTGTCCAGTACTGCGACATAGCGGCGGTCGACGAAGTCTGCCATGACGACCTTGAGACAGTTTGCAAAAACATCCGCGAAAAGCTCATCGCCGGCGTTGACAAGAGACTCGTTGCGGACGCAAAGGTCGGCTTCCTGCTCTCCGGCGGGCTCGACTCCTCCCTCGTCTGCGCCATAGCGGCAAGACAGAGCAAAAAGCCGATACGCACCTTTGCAATAGGCATGAGTGAGGACGCTATTGACCTCAAATACGCAAAGGAAGTCGCCGACTACATCGGCAGTGACCACACCGAGGTCATCATGACAAAAGAACAGGTCTTAGACTCGCTCGAGGGTGTCATCCGTATGCTCGGCACATTTGATATCACAACTATCCGCGCGAGCATGGGCATGTATCTGCTGTGCAAATGGATACACGAGAACACGGATATCAGAGTTCTTCTGACGGGCGAAATCTCCGACGAGCTGTTCGGCTACAAATACACCGACTTTGCGCCGAGCGCGGAGGAGTTCCAGAAGGAGTCGCAGAAGAGAATAAGAGAGCTGCACATGTACGACGTTCTGCGCGCCGATCGCTGCATCTCCGTAAACTCGCTTGAAGCGCGCGTGCCGTTCGGCGATCTCGACTTTGTAAAATATGTCATGTCCGTCGACCCCGCGAAGAAAATGAACACCTACGGCAAGGGCAAATATCTGCTCCGCCACGCGTTCGAGGGCGATTATCTGCCCCACGATATACTCTTCCGCGAAAAGGCAGCGTTCTCCGACGCAGTCGGCCACTCGATGGTCGACTACCTCAAGGAATACGCCGAGGGGCTCTACACCGAAGAGGAATTCAAGGAGAAGTGCGAAAAATACACCCACGCAAAGCCGTTCACGAAAGAATCCCTGCTCTACCGCGAGATATTTGAAAAGTACTATCCCGGTCAGTCCGAGATGATAGCCGATTTCTGGATGCCCAACAAGTCATGGGAGGGCTGCGATGTCAACGACCCGTCCGCCCGCGTGCTCTCAAACTACGGCGAAAGCGGAAAATAAAAAATGTCCCCCGCGCGGAAATTTGCCGTGCGGGGGATTTTGCGGATTGACTGTAAATTGATTTGAATGAAGCGTTTGCATCGCAAACATGAAACGGCAGTTTCGCTGCCGTGAAGCACTCGCTGACGCTCGTATGAAGTGAAGCGCATGACAGACTTTCGGCGTAATGCCGTCAAACTTCATATGGCGAAGCCATACTTCATTTTTCATGCACCGCAGGCGCGCTTCATTTGAAAAAAGCAGCCTGGCGGCTTGGCAAAAGTGCCGTTTTTAGACTAACTTGCCAAATGATGACAGAGACGCAAAAAAATTGTCCTCTGACTTCTATTATAATTGGAATATCTGCATCAATACCTGCTCAATTACAGCAAAGCATTTATATTGTAATAATGAAGCATTTGCCCCGCAAACATGAAACGGCAGCTTCGCTGCCATGAAGCACTCGCTAACGCTCGTATGAAGTGAAGCGCATGACAGACTTTCGGCGTGACGCCGCCAAACTTCATATGGCGAAGCCATACTTCATTTTTCATGCACCGCAGGCGCGCTTC
>OBKN01000759.1_pt1 | contig 13280 bp, 13 predicted proteins | sample 1519931 | NCBI WGS metagenome assembly OBKN01 (sample SAMN04209254, study PRJEB22552) | human gut metagenome | biome: gut; material: feces | host: Homo sapiens | place: USA: Oklahoma
AGAGCGTCTTCAACCTGGCGCGCAAGGCCGGCCGCGTCATCGGCCGCTACGATCTGCACCCCCACACTCTGCGCCACTCGTTTGCCACCCACATGCTGAAGGGCGGCGCCGATCTGCGCGTGCTGCAGGAAATTCTGGGCCACGCCGACATGTCCACGCTGCAGGTGTACACGCACCTCGACCGCACCCACCTCCACGAGGAATACGCCCACGCCCATCCCCGCGACAAAATGAATATCTAGACCGTCATCTCCCCGGCGAGGGGGCGCGCCACGGCGGCGGCCACCTCGGCCGCCGTGAGGCCCTGGCCGAACAAATGCATGAGCTTGGTGAGGGCCGCCTCGCAGGTCATGTCGTAACCGGACACGACGCCGGAGCGCGCCAGAGCGTCGCCGGTGGCGTAGCGTTTCTCCTCCACACCGCCCGCAGGGCACTGGGTCACGTTCACGACCACCTTTCCCGCGCGCACCGTATCGGTGATAAGCTCGGTGAACCACGACTCGGTGGGCGCGTTGCCGGCGCCGAACGTGCGCAGCACGACGGCCTTCACGGCCTTCGATTCCAGCTGGGGCCGCAGCACCGCCTCGGTGATGCCGGGATACAGAAACACCACCGACACCGCATCGTCCATGGAAAGCGCCGGCGCCAGCGACCCTCCCGCAGCGGGCCGGGCGAGCAGGCGCTCGCGGAACACAATGTGCAGGTCCATGTCGGCCAAGGGCGGATAATTGAACGATTGGAAGGCGCCGAAGTTCGTGGAGCTGACCTTCGTCGCGCGGTTGCCGCGCCACAGATGGCGCCCGAACGAGATGGTCACCTCCTGCACCATGGGCGCGCCGGCCTCGGTGCGGGCCGCGGCGATCTGCAGCGCCGTGATGAGGTTCTCGGTGCCGTCCTCGCGGATCTCGCCGATGGGCAGCTGGCTTCCCGTGAGCACCACCGGTTTGGCCAGACCGGGCAGCATGAACGAGAGCGCCGAGGCGGTGTAGGCCATGGTGTCGGTGCCGTGCAGCACGACGAAGCCGTCGAAGTCCTCGTAACGGTCGGCGATCACACGCGCTATTCGGGCCCAGCAGGCCGGGTTCATGTTCGAGGAATCGATAGGCGGATCCATCTCCACGTGATCGAGGTTAAAGCCGAGACGCCCGATCTTCGGTACGTTCTTCATCAGATGATCGAAGCTGAAGGGCACGAGCGCACCGGTGGAGAGATCCTCGGTCATGCCGATGGTGCCCCCGGTGTACACGATGAGAATGCGCGGTTGCATAAGCTAATCCTTTCGATGGCGAAACCACGAGGCGCGGGTAGCGGGCTCCTTCTTGCGATGCAGGGTGGCGCGGCGAAACAGCTCGGCGCAGAAGTGCTTGGCCGTTCGCGCGCCACGGGCCACCTTCGGCGTGAGGTCGGCCTCGTCGGAGGTCTTCCAATCGTAGTACACCGACAGGTAACGCAGAAACACCACAGTGAACACGCAGGCTGCCGCCGCCAGCACAAGCGGTGCCTTCGCGAAAGCCATGGCCGCGAACACGAACGCGCCGCCGAATCCGGCCACCGCGTAGAAGTTCGAGCGCTGGAACACGCCCGGCGTCTCCCCCACCGAGATATCGCGCAGAGCGCCGCCGCCCACGCTGGTAAGCGCGCCCAAAATGACCACCATCACGAAGCCCTCCCCGCAAGCGAAGGCCTTGTTGGCCCCGGCCAGAGCGAACAGGGCCACCGAAAGCGCGTCGGCGAAGAACAGCACCTGGCCCGTGTGGCGAAACAGCCCCCGGAAGTAGAACACGAACACCGCCAGGCAGATGCATATGAGGATGACCTCGGGATATTCCATGAAGTAGACCCCGTGATCCTGCAGCAGCAGATCGCGGATGATGCCGCCGCCGTAGGCCGTCACGAGCCCCAGCACAATGGTGCCCACGATGTCCAGCTTGCGATCGCAGGCGAAGATGGCCCCGGTGAGAACGCCCACGGCGACGCTGAAGAAGTCGGCCCCGAAGGGCACCTGCAGGGCGCCTCCCCCGGCGAAGAGCTGCTCCATGGCTTACTTGTGGTAGTAGCGATGCTGCTCGTACTTCGGCTCGCAGCACACGTTGATGCCGAGCGTGCGGTAGAGCTTCTCGTCGGCCGCCGAAATGATGACCGAGAAGTAGGCGTCGCAGCCGCGCAGCTTGTCCACGTTGTCGATGAGCCTCTCCGCCAGCGGGTTGTGCACCGAGGAGATGGACAGCGCCAGCAGCGTCTCGTCGGAGTGCAGGCGCGGATTGTGGCTGCGCAGATGAGCGGTCTTCAAGTGGCAGATGGGCTCCAGCACGTCGTCGGAGATGACGTACAGCTCGTCGTCGACCCCCGAGACACCCTTGAGCGCATTCATGAGCAGAGCCGACGCCGCGCCGAGCAAATTGCCTGTCTTGCCCGTGACCACGCGCCCGTCGGGCAGCACCATGGCGCCGGCGGGGCCTCCGGTGGTCTCCTCCTTCAGCAGCGCCGCGGAGCGGGCCGGCGAGAGGTTCTGGTTGATGCCCGCCTGGTTCATCAAAAGCTCGATCTTCTTCAGGGCCGCCTCGCCCACGCCCGTGCGCTTGATCTCCTCGGCCGTTTGGAAATAGCGGCGCACGATCTCGTTGTTGCCCGCCTCGCGGCACACCGCATCGTCGGAGATGGCAAGCCCCGCCATGTTCACGCCCATGTCCGTGGGCGACTGGTACGGGCAGGCGCCGGAGATGCGCTCCATGGTGGCGCGCAGCACCGGGAAGATCTCCACGTCGCGGTTGTAGTTCACCGTGGTCTCGCCATAGGCCTCCAGATGGAAGGGATCGATGATATTGTCGTCGTCCAGATCGGCCGTGGCCGCCTCATAGGCGATGTTCACCGGATGGGTGAGCGGCAAATTCCAAATGGGGAACGTCTCGTACTTCGCATAGCCGGCGGTGACCCCGCGCTTGTGCTCGTGATAGAGCTGCGAGAGGCAGGTGGCCATCTTGCCCGAACCCGGACCGGGAGCCGTCACCACCACGAGCGGACGTTCGGTCTCGATGTACTCGTTCTTGCCGAAGCCCTCATCCGAAACGATGTGATCGATGTCGTTGGGGTACCCCGGAATGGGATAGTGCAGATAGCTCGTGATGCCCATGGCCGTGAGGCGGCGGCGGAACAGGTCGGCGTTGGGCTGGTTGGCATAGCGGGTGATGACGACCGAGCCCACCTTGAATCCCATGGAGCGGAAGATGTCCATGAGGCGCAGCACGTCCTCATCGTAGGTGATACCCAAGTCCCCGCGCACCTTCGAGCGCTCGATATCGTTGGCGTTGATGGCGATGACGATCTCCACCTCGTCCTTCATCGACTGCAGCATGGAGATCTTCGTGTCAGGCTTGAAGCCGGGCAGCACGCGGGAGGCATGGTAGTCGTCGAAGAGCTTGCCGCCGAATTCCAGGTACAGCTTGCCACCGAACTGGTTGATGCGCTCGCGGATGCGCTCCGCCTGCAACTCGATGTACTTGTCGTTGTCGAAACCTTCGCGCATGGGCGACACTCCTTTGACGACCGAGATCCCACCACCGGCGCCACTCGCTGGCAGCGCCCCGATAACCGATTCAGTATAGCGCAGGGCCCATCGCCGTCGCCGCGAAATCACCACGTTCGCCGCTTCTGCACAGACACCGCAGAGAGGCCCCGGCCGGGCACATACAAAGAGCGCCGGCACGGGGCCGGCGCATCGAATCAACGATTCACGCGGAAGGAAGTGGTTAGCACTTGCCCAGCTCGCACTTGAGTTCTTCCTCGTCCTTGATGGAAAGAGAAGTCTGCAGCACGTCGCCGCCGAAGGGGCGCATGGCGTCGACGAACTTGTCCTCGGTCATCTCGTTCACCACCATGAACACGGCGGCCTCGTCCTTTTCGGTCAGCAGATTGCGCACGCGGTTCTGGAAACCCTCGTCCACGCCGCGCTTCACGAAGAACCCGGTGATGGCTCCCAGGCCGGCGCCGATGGCCGCGCCCCAGAAGGGAATAAGGAAGATGAGGCCGAACAGCATGCCCCAGAACAGCCCCCACACGGTGGAGTTGCCGATGGGCTGGCCGGGCGTGACCACATCGAACTTGCCGTTGTCGCGCTTGGCCACCACGGCGACCGACTGCAGGTTCACGATAAGATCGTTGTCGAGATTCAAGACTTCCTGGTAGGCCTGCTTGGCCTTATCCTCCGTGGGGTACCCCAGAACAAGCAAAGTTGACATGAGCGCGTCCTTTCTCTGATGTATCAGCGACTCCCTCACTGTAAAGAAAGCCCGCTCGCCTTTTTCGCGCGGAGGGCTCGCCGTTGCCGCCCCTCCCCCATTCAGTCAACGCCGCGTCACCTATCCCTCCATGCCCCGCGGCTCTAAGCCCCGAGAGCGGAGCTCACCCTTCGTTCGAGCCGTTTTCGAATTTCCGTGAGAAAATGCCAGTTCGACCCCGAAATGGCACGAAGCCCCCTCGTTCGTCCGGCCATTTCTGGGCTCAACTGGCAATTTCTGCCATTTCGGCCCCCAACTGGCAGCTGTTCCTTGCCATTTCGACCCTCAACTGGCACCTACTTCGGGAAATCCAAAAAAATGGAGGACAAAGCGCTCTCCAACACAGGAAAGGCCCGCGACGCGGGAGGAAAGCCATGGGAATTCGGAAAGACGCGAGAAGCCGTGGGACTGAAGCAACATAAGAAAGCCACGGCAGAAGAAATACCCTGTAAATCCGTTTCCTGTTGGAAACATTTCGGGGCTATGCTGGATAAGCGTTGGGAAGTTGCGCGGGCGCGCGGCTTCGGGCGCATTTTTTATGCCCGGAGCCCGCAACAGGCGCGCTGTCCCATGGCAAGAGATTCGCTCGCAATGATAAGGAGACTCGTATGGCCAAGCACATCTTCGTTACCGGAGGCGTCGTCTCGTCACTGGGCAAGGGCATCACCGCCGCCTCGCTGGGCCAGCTTTTGAAGGCGCGCGGCTACAAGGTGACCATGCAGAAGATGGACCCGTACCTGAACGTTGACCCGGGCACCATGAGCCCCTTCCAGCACGGCGAGGTGTTCGTCACCGAAGACGGCCACGAGGGCGATCTGGATCTCGGCCACTACGAGCGCTTCATCGACGAGAACCTCTCCCGCGAGAGCAACTTCACCCAGGGCTCCATCTACCAGACGCTCATCGCCCGCGAGCGCCGCGGCGATTTCCTCGGCGGCACCGTGCAGGTCATCCCGCACGTGACCGAGGCCATCAAGGAGCGGATCCGCCGCGCGGCCGAGCAGTCCGGTGCCGACATCGTCATCTCGGAGATCGGGGGCACCATCGGCGACATCGAGGGCCTGCCCTTCATCGAGGCGGCGCGCCAGTTCAAGAAGGAGATGGGGCCGGGCAACGTGCTGTTCGTCCACGTGACGCTCGTGCCGTATATCGCCGCGGCTCACGAGGTGAAGACCAAGCCCACCCAGCACTCCGTGAAGGAGCTGCGATCCTTAGGCGTGCAGCCCGACTTCATCGTGTGCCGGTCCGATCACGAGATCACCGACGGCGTGCGCGAGAAGATCGCGCTGTTCTGCGACGTCGATACCGACGACGTGCTGGCCTGCCCCGATGCGCCGTCCATCTACGAAGTACCCATCAGCCTCTACGAGCAGGGATTCGACATCTCAGCCCTGGCGAAGATGGGACTCGCGCCCCGCAAGATAAAGCTCGCTCCCTGGCGCGCCTTCCTGAAGGCGAAGGACGCCTGTTCGGGCGAGCTGGACATCGCCGTGGTGGGCAAGTACGTGAGCCTGCCGGATGCCTACCTCTCCATCAACGAGGCGCTCGTGGCCGCCGGCATCGCGGCGGGGCGCCACGTGAACGTGCACCTCATCGACGGCGAGGAGCTCACCGACAAGAACGCTGAGAAAGTGCTCGGCGCCATGGACGGCATCCTCGTGCCGGGCGGCTTCGGCGCCCGCGCCTTCGAGGGCAAGATCGCCGCCGCCCGCCACGCCCGCGAGAACAATGTGCCGTTTCTAGGCATCTGCCTGGGGCTTCAGGCGGCCGTCTGCTCCTTCGCCCGCGACGTGTGCGGCCTGGAAGGCGCCACTTCCGCCGAGTTCGCCGACGCGGCACCGGAGGGGACGCCCCTCGTCATCGACCTCATGCCCGAGCAGGAGGACGTGGAAGACAAGGGCGGCACCATGCGCCTCGGGGCCTATCCCTGCAAGGTGGTGCCCGGCACCCGCGCGGCAGCGGCCTACGGCGAGCCCATCGTCTACGAGCGCCACCGCCACCGCTACGAGGTGAACAACGCCTATCGCGACGCCCTTGTGGAAGGGGGTCTCGTGATTTCGGGCCTCTCCCCCGACGAGCGCCTGGTGGAGATGATCGAGCTGCCCGACCATCCCTTCTTCGTCGCCAGCCAAGCCCACCCCGAGTTCAAGAGCCGCCCCACTAACCCCCATCCCCTGTTCCGCGCTTTCGTGGAGGCCGCCAACGAGCGCAAGGGGGCATAAGCCTACACGGGTCGCTCGTGGCCTTCCTCGGTGGTGAGGACGACCGGGCCGTCCTCGGTGATGGCGACGGTTTTCTCGAAGTGCACCGAGGGCTTCCCGTCGCGAGTGCGCACAAGCCAGCCGTCAGAGCATTGCTTCACCTTGCGAGTGCCCGCATTCACCATGGGCTCGATGGCGAGCACCATGCCCGGCAGAAGCTTCAACCCCGTGCGACGACGCCCGAAGTTCGGGACGTTCGGATCCTCGTGCATCTCGCGGCCGATGCCGTGGCCCACATAGTCGCGCACCACCGAGTAGCCGGCCGCCTCGGCCAGCGACTGCACCGCGTGCCCGATATCGCCGAGGCGCTTGGTGGGACGCGCGTTGTCGAGTCCCTCCCACATGCAGCGCTCCCCCACCTCGAGCAGGCGCTGCACCTCGGGCGCCACCTTCCCCACCGGGTACGTCCAGGCGTTGTCGCCCACCCAGCCGTCCACGATGGCGCCGGTGTCGATGGAGATGATGTCCCCCTCGCGCAGGACGAGCTTCCTCGAGGGAATGCCGTGCACGACGGCATCGTTCACCGAGGCGCAAATGGAGCCGGGGAAGCCGCCGTAGCCCTTGAAGGCGGGAATGCCGCCCTCGGCGCGGATGACCTTCTCGGCGATGGCGTCCAGCTCGGCGGTGGTGATACCGGGCTCGACCGCCTCGCCCACACGCCGCAGCGCCAGCGCCGACACGCGGCCCGCCTCCTTCATGGCCTCGATCTGAGCCGGAGACTTCAACTTCACTGCCATGGAATCACGCTTTCTCGTTGTTACCGCTTCAGCTTCCGGGCGACCTTCCGCACTGCACCGGAGATAAACGACGCCTCGGGCCAGTTGCCACGCACGGCAGGGCCGAACGTCACGGCGAGGGCCGCCATGCCGCCGGCGACCACGTAGGCGAAGGCGCGGGCGACGCTGCCGTCCATAGGACCGAAGCCGAGCGTAAGCGCCACGAGCACTCCGTAGCCCACCACAGCCCCCGCGCCGCCCAAGGCGAGCGCCACGAAGAACGAGCGCATCACCGCGCCGAGCCCCATGGGGCCGAAGTGACGCCGCAGGTACGCGAAGGCGATCACGTCGCCGATCACATAGGAGACGATGGTCGAGGCCGCGATGGACTCCAGCGTCACATCCAGCCCCTGCTGGTAGGCCCAGGCCGCCCCCAGCGTGACCGCCACCTGGGCCGCCACGGCGACAAAGTTGATGACCGAGAAGACCCCCATGCGCCGGATGGAGCTGAAGATCTTGTTCAGGTAGGCGTTCACCCCGTAGAACGGCAGCGCCACGGCCATGACAGCCAGATAGCTCGCGATCTGCCCGATGGCATCGGCGGTGAACGCGCCGATATGGTACAGCGTCACGAGCGGTGTGGAGAACACCACGAGGTAAAGCGCCATGGGGATCATGAGAAAGAGAATTTGCCGCGTGCCGTCGATGATGCCGGCGACGACGCCGCGAGTATTCCCGTCGGCCTGCATGTCCGACAGCTCCGTGAACAGCGTCGTGGTCACGGGCACCGCGAGGAACGAGTACGGGAACGTGAACCACAGCCGCGCGTAGGCGATGACCGAAGGGCCGTTGTCGGCGAACACGTAGGAGGCGGCGTTCTGGGCGGACACCGTGGCAAACGAGCACACGGTGACGAACACCGCCGGCGCGCCGAGGCGCAGCGTGTCGGCCAGCGCCGGGTCGTGCCAATCGATACGCGGCCGCAGACGGATGCCCACCTTCTTCAAGGCCGGAATCTGGAAGGCCATCTGCACGAAGACGCCGAGCGGATTGCCAATGGCGATGGCGAGGAAGGCCAGATTCTGGTCGGTTTGGGCGATGATGGCATACAAGATGAACGAGGCGATGACGATGAGGTTGTTGAACACCGGCGCAAAGGAGGACCAGAAGTACTCGCGGTTCGCGTTCAAAAGGCCTGACACGATAGACGAGGCGCCGTAGAAGACGATCTGGATGGCGAAGAATTGGAAGAAGAACACCGCGAGCGCCATCTCGTCCTGGTTCGAGTAGAAGCTCTGGGTATAGATGATCTGCCCGGCGAACACCATGCAGAGCACCGAGACGATAGCGAGCAGCACCACGACGATGGTGAGCAGATTCGATGCGTACTCGTTGCCCCGCCTGTCGCCGAGCTGCTTTTTCACCGAGAGGTACACCGGCAGAAACGCCGTGATGAGCATGCCGCCCATGACCAGCTCGTAGAGCATGTTCGGCAGATTGTTCGCCACCTGGTAGGAGCTGGAGACGAAGGTTGAGCCCAACGCGAAGGCCATGGCCCAGGTGCGGGCGAAGCCGGTGATGCGGGAGATAATGACGCAGATGGAAATGAGGGCTGCGCTCGCCCCCACCGATTCGGCCGACAGCGCGCCGCTGCCCTCGCTGCGCCGGTTCGCGACCTCATCCTCGGCGGCCTCGGCGACGATCACCTCCTGCTGGCGGATGGACCCCTCGGCGGTGGCGCCGGGGATGGTGCGGTCGAGGCCCGCATGGGAGCCGACGACGGGAATGAGCCCTGTGGCGCCCGGGTCGGTCGGAGGACGCAGGAGCGTCTTGTCCGCGCCGCGATGGCGACCGCGGGCGGGAATGCGCGCCTCAGCGTTCGCCCGCGGGTTGTTGCGGGGGGCTCCCTGGGCCTGGGGCGCGTCGCCGTCGCCGCTCGCCGACGGCCGGCCGTGGCGGCCCAAAGGCGCAGCATTCCTATCCGTCGGGTCGGGCGGATTCGGGCGTATATGACGGGCTCGTTGGAGCTTGTCGGACATGGGCGAACTCTTCGATGATGAGCGGTATAATTCATCTATCATAGCAAACTCGGAAAGCAGAGCCCCATGCACATACTTGTCGTACGCAATAACTCCAACCCGCAAGCTGTTGACGCCTCGCTGCTGCTCACCGCCTATCTTACGAGCCAGGGAATCGAGGCGCTGCTCGTCGATTCCTCATCGCTGGGCACCGATGCGGGACGCCGCGAAGTGCGCGCGCAGCTGCCCGGGCAGCTGGCGCTGGTCGTCGTGCTCGGCGGCGACGGCACCGTGCTGCATACCGTACACCTGCTCCATGACCGCCAGGTTCCCATCCTGCCCATCAACTTCGGACGGCTGGGGTTTCTCGCCAACGCCGATACCGATGGCGTGGTGCCGCTGGTGGCCGAGGCCCTGGCCGGCGACTTGCGCGCCGAGCGCCGCAGCATTCTCTCCATCGAGGTGGTTTGCGAAGGCGAGCACGATCCGTACGGGGAGGCGAACGGGGCCGGAGAAGGCGCCGCCTGGGACAGGCCCGACGTGAACGCGAAGCCGAGCGCCGCCACCCCTCCTTCGGTTCGCAGGCCCGGGGAGACCGAAGGCGCCCCCTGGACGCCCGTCCCGGGCCGCTTCGGCGTCAACGGCCGGGGGCTCTCCGGCGCACGGCAGTTCTTCGCCCTGAACGAGGCGGCCATCACCCGCGGTGCCATGGGACGCATCATCGAGCTGACCCTGAACGTCTCGGGGGTGGACGTGGCCCGCATGCGCGGCGACGGCCTCGTCGTCTCCACGGCCACCGGCTCGACGGCCTACGCGCTCTCGGCCGGCGGCCCTTTGGTCTCCCCCGGCTTCAAGGGTATGATCGCCGTGCCGCTTGCGCCCCACACCCTGCGTTCCCGCGCCGTGGTCACCGATGCCAGCGACGTTATCGAGGTAGGCTTCGACGACACCGACGAGTTCCGCGAGGCGACCTTGTTCGTCGACGGCGATATCGTTCCGTTCGACGCGCCCCTGCGGAAGATATACGTGCAGTGCGCGCCCTTCGACGTCACGCTCCTGCGCGCCGACGGCGCCTCCTTCTACGAGCGCATCAGCACGGATTTCTTCGGGGAGTAAAGAAGCATTCGCAGGCTGACCCGTAGGGGGCGACCTCGGTCTCCCCTCGCCGCAAGCAAGATCAATCCTGTCGGGAGGGCCGACCAAGGTCGGCCCCTACGGAACAACCTGCATGGCGCTCGCAGAATGTCCTAACACGCAAAAGGACCCCGCCGAAGCGGGGCCCTTGCTCTTCGATAGAGAATCGTCGATTTACTCGGCGGACTCGGTGTAGGCGCGGGTCACAGAGGAGTCCACGGAAACACCGGGAGTCATGGTGCCGGACACGGTGATGGACTTGACGTACTTGCCCTTGGCCGCGGCGGGCTTCATGCGCAGGATCTCGTCGTAGACAGCGCCGTAGTTCTCGGCGAGCTGCTCGGGGGTGAAGCTCACCTTGCCGAGGACGACGTGCGCGATGCCGTAACGGTCGGCGCGGTACTCCACGCGGCCGCCCTTGAGCTCCTTGATGGCCTTCGCCACATCGTTGGTGACGGTGCCGAGCTTCGGGTTGGGCATGAGACCGCGGGGGCCGAGGATCTTGCCGAGACGGCCGACCTTGCCCATCTGATCGGGCGTGGCCACAGCGGCGTCGAAGTTGAACTCGCCGGCCTGAATCTGCTGCATGAGCTCGTCGGTGCCCACGATGTCGGCACCGGCCTCCTCGGCGGCCTGGGCAGCGGCGCCCTCGGCGAAGACGGCCGCGCGGACGGTCTTGCCGGAGCCGTTGGGCAGGCTCACGGTGCCGCGCAGCTGCTGGTCGGCCTGACGGGTATCGATGCCCAGGCGGAAGTCGCCGGTCACCGTCTCGTCGAAGTTGGCCACGGAGATCTCCTTCAGCAGCTTCATAGCGGCGAGCGGGCTCACCGGCTCGGCCGGAATCTGCTTCTCGGCCTCAACGTACTTCTTTCCGTGCTTAGTCATTGCATTTCCTTTCGTGGTAATGGCGGGCGCTTCTCACCCTTCCACTGTTGAATCAAACTTAGTCGACGGCCTTGCCCTGAAGCATCGCGGCAACCTTGCGGCTGGGCACGTACTTCTTTTTCATCTCGCGACCCTCGATGCGCACGCCCATGGAGCGGGCGGTGCCGGCCACGATCTCCATGGCCGCCTCGATGTCGTTGGCGTTCAGGTCGGGCATCTTGATCTCGGCGATCTCGCGGAGCTGATCCTCGGTCAGCGTGCCGGCCACCTGAATCTGCGGAATGGCGGCGCCGCTCTTAATGCCGAGCTTCTCCTTGATGAGCACGGCCGCGGGCGGGGTCTTGCACACGAAGGTGAAGGACTTGTCCTCGTACACCGTGATCTCGACCGGGATGATGGTGCCGGCCTGGTCCTGCGTCTGGGCGTTGAACGCCTGGCAGAACTGCATGATGTTGACGCCCTGGGCGCCGAGGGCCGGGCCTACCGGCGGGGCCGGATTGGCAGCGCCGGCGGGGATTTGCAGCTTTACAAATCCAGTGACTTTCTTGTCAGCCATCTGTGACTACCTTTCAGATGAATCGACGTTTACTTCTCTATCACTCAAAACTCGAAGGCCGCGAGAAGCCCCGGTCCACGCGGGCGCGACGATCGAGTCAAAGTGCTTGCAAAATTAGATCTTGGCCACCTGGTCGAAGGAAAGCTCGACGGGGGTCTCGCGGCCGAAGATGGAGACCATGACCTTGACCTTGCCCGCGTCGGGCATGACCTCGGAAATCGTACCGTCGAACTCGGCGAGAGGACCGTGGGTCACCTTCACCGACTGGCCGACCTCGAGGTTCGTGGAGGTCTTCTTCGGAGCCTCGCGGCTCGTGCGCTTCATGATCTTGTTGTATTCGTCGCGGGTCAGCGCCTGGGGGTTGCCCTGGCTGCCCACGAAACCGGTGACGCCCGGCGTGTTGCGAACAGCGGCCCAGCTGCGGTCGTCCAGCTCCATGCGGACGAGCACGTAGCCCGGGAACACCTTCTTCTCGCTCTCCACGCGACGGCCGCCCTCCTTGATCTCGGTGACCATCTCCGTGGGGATCTCGATGCCGAAGACGTTGTTCTCGAGACCCATGGCCTCGATGCGCTGCTCGAGATTCGACTTCACCTTGTTCTCGTAGCCCGAGTAGGTGTGCAGCACGTACCATTTCTTAGCCATCGATTACGCCCCAATCCCAGAGATGAACACGAGCAGCGGCGTGATAATCACGTTATCCAGCAACGCCACGAAGATACCGAAAAACAGCAGGGCCACCACCACGACGCCGCTCCAGCGGAGCACATCGGTGCGGGTCGGCCACGTCACGCGCTTCATCTCGGACTTCACGTCGCGGAAGAACTGGAAGCGCTTCTTCTTCGGCTTGTCCTCCTTCTTGGAGGACTTCGCGGTATCATTGGAAGACGCAGACTTGTCCTCGGAGCCCTTCTTGAACAGGCCGCCCTTCTTCTCCTCCGTCGCCTCGGCAACGGGGGTCGGGCTCTGCTCTTCCAGCTCGCGGTTGGCCTTGCGCTGCTGACGGGCGGCGGAGGCCTTGGCCTTCTGTGTCTTGGATTTCTTTGCCATGGAATTCCTTATGGAAAGTCTCTTGTCTAATCGCCAAAAAAGCAGCCTCTAGGCTGCTCACGAAAACAAGCTGGCAGGCCAGGAGGGACTCGAACCCCCAACATGCGGTTTTGGAGACCGCCGCTCTACCAATTGGAGCTACTGGCCTATGCCTGTTTCTTCCTTAACCTCTTATCGGGTCTCTTTGTGCACCGTGTGGGCGTTGCACCACTTGCAGTACTTCTTGAGCTCGATGCGGTCAGGATTGTTCTGCTTGTTCTTCTTGGTCGTGTAGTTGCGGCGCTTGCACTCGGTGCAGGCCAGAGTGACCAGAGTACGCATGAATTCTCCTTTTACCTATAAAGCGAAACGCAGGGTTGATCATACACATGAAGCGCAGGGGGCGG
>OBKN01000762.1_pt1 | contig 13253 bp, 10 predicted proteins | sample 1519931 | NCBI WGS metagenome assembly OBKN01 (sample SAMN04209254, study PRJEB22552) | human gut metagenome | biome: gut; material: feces | host: Homo sapiens | place: USA: Oklahoma
GAGCAGCGGTCTCCAAAACCGCGTGCCGAGGGTTCGAATCCTTCTACCCCTGCCAAGGTAAGCCGTACACCTTCGGGTGTGCGGCTTTTCTCGTTGGCTGTTCGGCGTGAGCTCCAGTGGCGCTGTAAAAGCATACAATTCAGCCGCTGCTTTGGGGAAATATATTTTTCTTTGCAGCCCACTTGATTTTTTGTTTTGTTATAGTATAATTAACTCCGCGCTTGAGCAAAACAGGGTGCCAACCACCCTCTTTTTTACTTTTGCGCGTTGTTTTGTGTGGAAAAATGATCTTGTTGAGGGAACGCATATGACCAAAGATTTAACGAGCGGAAATCCGTTCAAAATCATCCTGTTGTTCACCCTGCCGCTGATGCTGGGCAACCTGTTCCAGCAGTTTTACAGCCTGGCAGATACCATCATTGTGGGCCGTTTTGTCGGTGTCAATGCGCTGGCGGCAGTTGGCGCTACCGGCTCGGTCAACTATCTGATCCTGGGTTTTGTTATTGGCATGTGCAACGGCTTTGCTATCCCCATCGCACAGCTGTTTGGTGCCCATGATGACAGCGACCTGCGCCGCCATGTGGCCAATGCAACCTGGCTGTGCATTGCCTGGGGTGTTGTGCTTACCGTTGTCACGGTGGCGCTGACCCGCCCCATTATGGAGCTGATGCAGACCCCGGCGGACATTATTGATGGTGCCAGCACCTACATTGGCTGGATCTTTGCGGGAATTCCCTTTGTTTTTCTCTATAATATGGTTTCGGCCATCATGCGCGCTTTGGGCGACAGCAAAACCCCGCTTTACTTCCTGGTGCTGACCAGCGCTGTCAACATTGTGCTGGATCTGGTGCTCATCATCAACTTTAATATGGGCGTTTTGGGTGCCGCTGTGGCAACCGATGTTTCGCAGGCAATCTCCGGTGTGATCAGCCTGATCTATCTGATCAAAAAGTTCAAGATCCTGCATATGACGCGGGATGAATGGAAATACAGCCGCTCTACCTGCCGCCGCCTGTCTGCTATGGGCCTGCCCATGGGCCTGCAGTGTACCATCACGGCCGTGGGCGGCGTTATAATGCAGTGGGCCGTCAACGGGCTGGGCAGCTCTGTGGTTGCCGCCATTACGGCTGCGGGCAAAACCCAAAACCTGCTCTCCTGTGCGTTGGAAAGCATCGGCACCGCTATGGCAACCTATGCGGGCCAGAACCTTGGCGCGGCCCGGCTGGACCGTGTGCGCAGCGGTGTAAAAAGCTCCTACATTATGGTGGTTGCTTATTCCGTCCTTGCTTTTATTGCCCTGCACTTTGGCGATGTCGTGATCATCGGCCTCTTCCTGGATACCAAGACCGAGGTTGAGATCGTGGCGATGGCGCGGGATTATATGTTCTGGAACAGTCTGTTCTTTATCCCGCTCGGCGCGCTCATCGTATGGCGCTATACCATTCAGGGGCTGGGCTATTCCACACTTGCCATGATGGCCGGTGTGGCCGAAATGGTGGCGCGTACCGTTATCGCCCTGGTGCTGATTCCGGTGCTGGGCTATTTTGGCGCAGAGCTGTCCAACCCGGTAGCCTGGGTGGCGGCCTGCCTGTTCCTGTACCCGGCTTACCTGTGGACGGTCAAACACCTGGAAAACCGCCTGCTTGCCGGCCACCTTGCCATGCGGCACAGCGCGGTAGGGGATTGACCCCCTGAATTTTTATCACGATCCATGCTTTTGCCCTGCATGCCCTGCGGTATGCGGGGCATTTTTGCACCATTCCGGCATTTTTTCAAAAAGCTCTTGCCCTGCGGCGGCAAAAGCAATATAATAACTGTATATTTATTCATAGAGGGTCAGAGCGTATCGAATAAGCAAACAAGCGGGTGGAATATTTTCACCACGTTTGCTTTACGGTACGCCCCAGCGGGCCGCATACGCCCTGTATGTGCAAAAAAGGGCAGGGGAAGTGCCGCGCCGCGCAACAAGAGGGAAGGAAGTATTATTATGCCGGAAAAGAAACCGTTCATCACCCTTGAGCAGGCACAGGAAATTATTGCCGATGTGCCTACCCCATTCCATCTTTATGACGAAAAAGGCATCCGCGCCAATGCACGCCTTGTCAACAAAGCTTTTGCATGGAACAAAGGTTTTAAGGAGTATTTTGCCGTTAAGGCAACCCCCAACCCGTACCTGCTGCGCATCCTGAAAGAGGAAGGCTGCGGCGTGGACTGCTCCAGCTACACCGAACTGCTGCTGAGCGAAGCCTGTGGCTTCAGCGGCAGCGATATCATGTTCTCCTCCAACGAAACGCCGGTGCAGGACATGAAGAAGGCGTATGACCTGGGCGCTTACATTAACCTGGACGACCTGACCCATGTGGATTTCCTCAAGAATGTGGCAGGTATCCCCGAAACGATCTGCTGCCGCTTTAACCCCGGCGGAACCTTTGACCTGGGCAACGGCATCATGGATAACCCCGGCGATTCCAAGTACGGCATGTCCGAAGAGCAGATGACCGAAGCTTATACCCGCCTGATGGCACTGGGTGCAAAGAACTTCGGCATCCATGCTTTCCTGGCCAGCAATACCGTTACCGATGATTATTACCCGGAACTGGCCGGTATCCTGTTCAACCTGGCTGTGCGTCTGCACCAAAAGACCGGTGCACACATCAAGTTCATCAACCTGTCCGGCGGCGTCGGCGTTGCCTACAAGCCGGAGCAGCGCTCCAATGATATCCTGGCCATTGGCGAGGGGGTCCGCAAAAAGTTTGAGGAGATCCTGGTGCCCGCCGGTATGGGCGATGTTGCCATCTTTACCGAGATGGGGCGCTTTATGCTGGCTCCGTATGGCTGCCTGGTTGCCACAGCCATCCACGAAAAGCACATTTATAAAGAGTATATCGGCCTGGATGCCTGCGCTGCCAACCTGATGCGCCCGGCCATGTACGGCTCCTACCACCACATCACCGTGCTGGGCAAAGAGAACGCCCCCTGCGACCATAAATACGATGTGGTCGGCGGTCTGTGCGAGAACAATGATAAGTTTGCCATTGACCGTATGCTGCCCAAGATCGATATGGGCGATGTGCTGGTCATCCACGATACCGGTGCCCATGGCTTCTCGATGGGATATAACTACAACGGCAAGCTGCGCAGCGCCGAAGTGCTGCTGTGCGAGGATGGCTCCCACCAACTGATCCGCCGCGCCGAGACCCCGGCAGACTATTTTGCCACCTTTGATTTTACCCCATTCTACAAAAAAATGGGCCTGTAATATACAGCTCAAAGTGAGGAAACGCTATGTTCCAGTTTATGCTTGTTGTCGGCCTTGTGCTGGCGTATTACGGTTATGCCGTTACCAAAAATCCCCGCATCTGGGGGGACCAGGGGCGGGATGCCATAAAAGAAGAAAACTGGAACCGCTATGTCCGCTATAACGGGCAGTTCGCCATGTATGCCGGCTTTTTGATGGCGGCCCTTGACGCGCTGGATATGGCGGTCGATCTGTCCGCCGCCATCTACCTGCTGATTCTGCTGGGCGGCTTGGCCATCCTTTTGTATCCCTTCGCCCACTGGATGCACGAAAACGAGGGCACCTGGAACCCCTGGCCCCGCGTGGAAACCGAAAAGCAGAAGCGCAAGCGCCTGATCAAAGAGCAGGAGCGCCAGGAAAAGAAAAACAAAAAGAAATAAGACGGCTTTGGGTCACTTGATTTCCGTTGCTTTTCTCAGACGCTCATCTCATAAAGAACAGAGAACAAAAGAATGGTAAAACAGAAAGGCATGTGCTATGATTCAAGCACATGCCTTTTTCATAATCTCTGAACCATTGGAATCCGCAGCTCTGCATTTCTATCCAAACATCTGCGTTCGTTTGCGGCAATTTATTCCGCGCAGCCGATATCCTGCGCAATTTCCTGCACGGATTCCTTGTCGAATTCACCCAGCGGCAGGATCAGCCGTGCCAGAATTTCCTGTGGCAGAACTTCCAGCAGGGCGGTCTGGTCGCACTCTGCGTGCTCTGGGGCACACAGGCGGCACTCGTCGGCGTCCTGCTCCACGCGGGCATAATGGCCGGTGGAGATAAAACGGCAGTCGAGCTTATCAGCTGTCTGCATCAGCAGCTGGAACTTCAGCAGTTCGTCCGCGGCAGTGTCCGCTGCTTCAATCACGTGCAGGGTTACATCCAGCGCCTTGGCTGCATTCTGTGCGGTCTCCACGGCATCGTCGGCCATCCCGGCAAAATGCACCAGTGCGGCCTGTACGGCAAAGCCCTGCTCCTGCAAAATGCGCACAGTAACGGTAGCGTCCATGCCGCCGTTCAGCCCAACTAGAACCTTATCCTGCTTTTCAAATGTATTAAAACCCAATGCTCCGTCCATAATATCCTCCTGTATCAGCGGTGCGCAGTGCGTCAGGCCTGCTTTCCGCCGTATTTTTTGCTTTGCTCCACGGCCAAGCGGTCGCAACGCTCGTTTTCGGGGTGGCCTGCGTGGCCTTTCAGCCAGTGGTAGTGGATCACATGCTTCTCGCTTTCTTCCAGCAGCGGTGCCCAAAGGTCGGGGTTCAAGGCGGGGGATTTGTCTGCCTTTTTCCAGCCGCGCTTGCGCCAGCCCTTGGCCCAGCCCTTTTCCAGCCCGTTGATCACATACTGGCTGTCGCTGTACAGGTCAATGTCACAGGGCTCTTTCAGCTGGCGCAGGGCTTCCAGCAGGCCGGTCAGCTCCATGCGGTTGTTGGTGGTTCCGGCCTCGCCGCCGGAAATCTCTTTCTCATACACCTTTTCTCCGGTGCGGAAGCGCAGGATCGCGCCCCAACCGCCGGGGCCGGGGTTGCCGCTGCAGGCACCGTCGGTATAAATTTCGATGTGTTTCATGTTACCCTCGTTTTGTTGCGGCAATACTGGAATCAGGGCGTGCCGGAAAATGGCATCCTTTTCTTTGCTTTTCGCTGTACCTTATCGGCCAGCCGCAATGCCCGGAACCCTGCCGCTTTACTATAAAATTAATTATACGCGATTTTGCCCAGCCCTGCAAGCTTTTGTGTAATTTGTCCATAAATGCGTCCGGCATACTATTTGACAATGCCCCCGCTGCGCCTTATAATAGATTTAATTGCAATGTCGTAGTTTGATTCAGGACCCGGTTGCAGCCTTTCGGCTGAACTCTTCGCGTCCAACCTAGATTCAGTAAATCGGCACAGTGCCGTACAAATTTTACATGCGACAAAACATCACGTCCGGGGTACGGTGCTTACCGTGTGTGTAACCACCAACCCTGGCCGAATACAATATGGAGGTTATGCAATGGAAGATCACAATAACGAAAAACGCCCCCGCCAGCAGGGCCGCAGCAATTACACCCGCCGTGCCCCGCGCGCAAATAATAATAACCAGAACCGCAAACCCGGTGCGCCTGCCCCCGCGGCCAGCGCCCCGCAGGCAGCGGCGGAAAAACCACAGCCCCAGCACCGCAAGCCGCAGCGCCGCCGTGCCCCGCAGCCCCAGCAGGCTGCAGCGAGCAATGCGGTGAATGCAGCAGCTCCGGCCCCGGTGCAGCGCCCCCGCAGCCCGCAGCGCCGCAGCTATAAGCAGCATTATTATGATGCTTCCACCCCGGCTGTTCCCATGCACATCTGCCCGCTGGGCGGCCTGGGCGAAGTTGGCAAAAACATCACCCTGTATGAATGCCAGGGCGATATGATCCTGGTGGACTGCGGCCTGGTGTTCCCGGATTCCGATATGTTCGGCGTGGACCTTGTCATTCCGGATTTCACCTATGTATTGGAAAATAAGGACCGCATCAAGGGCCTGTTCATTACCCATGGCCACGAAGACCATATCGGCAGCCTGCCGTATCTGCTCAAAAAGTTCAACGTGCCCATTTACACTGCACGTTTGACCATTGGCCTGATCAAAAACAAGCTGGAGGAGCACGGTCTTGCCTCCAGTGCAGAGTTCCATGAGATCCGTCCCCGCCAGAAAGTGCGCCTTGGTTGCTTTACGGTGGAGCCCATCCATGTCAACCACTCCATCCCGGATTCTCTGGCGTTTGCCATTGACTGCCCGGCAGGCATCGTGCTGCATACCGGCGACTTCAAGATCGACTACACGCCGCTTTCCGGCGATGCCGTTACCGACCTTTCCACCATTGCGGAGTATGGCCGCCGCGGCGTGCTGGCTTTGCTGGCGGATTCTACCAACGCGGAGCGCCCCGGCTTTACGGCAACCGAGCAGACTGTGGCCGAAGGGGTGCGCAGCCTGTTTGCCCGCGCCAAAAACCGCCGCATTATCGTGGCAACCTTTGCTTCCAACATCTACCGCATCCAGCAGATCATTGACCTGGCCATTGAGTATGGCCGCAAGGTGGCCGTCAATGGCCGCAGCATGGTTTCCAACACCGAAATGGCGCGGGAGCTGGGGTATCTGCATGCGCCGGATAATGTGCTGATCGATATCGAGGAGATCAACAAATACCCGCCGGAAAAGGTTGTCCTTATCACCACCGGCAGCCAGGGCGAACCGCTGTCCGCTCTGTCCCGTATGGCGCAGGCCAGCCACCGTACCGTCAAGGTCGGCCCCACTGACTTTATCATTATCTCGGCCCGCCCCATCCCCGGCAACGAAAAGACCGTGACCAAGGTGGTCAACGGCCTTCTGGCCCTGGGCGCAGAGGTCATTTACGAAAACATGTACGATACCCATGTTTCCGGCCACGCCTGCCAGGAAGAGCAGAAGCTGATGCTGACCCTTGCCCACCCGCAGTATTTCCTGCCGGTTCACGGCGAGTTCAAGCAGCTCAAGCGCCACGCCGAAACGGCGGAGCACCTGGGCTATATCCCCAAGCAGAATATTTATATTGCTGAAAATGGCCAGAACATCCGCCTTTCCCGCGATGGCATGGCAGTAGAGGGCACTGTGCCCGCCGGTGCCGTGATGGTGGATGGCTATGGCGTGGGCGATGTGGGCAATGTGGTCCTGCGTGACCGCCACCACCTGTCGGAGGACGGTATCATCATCGTTACCGCAGCCGTGGATGGCAGCACCGGCCAGCTGCTTTCCGGCCCGGACCTGGTTTCCCGCGGCTTTGTCTATGTGCGGGAAAGCGAGGAGCTGATGGACGGTGCCCGCGTGCAGGTTGAAATGGCCCTTGACCGCAGTATGGCGGATAACATGCACGACTGGGCCAGCGTGAAATCCCGCGTGCGGGAGGCGCTTTCCAGCTATATCTACCGCAAAACCAAGCGCAGCCCCATGATTCTGCCCATTCTGATGGAAGTTTGAGCCAAACCATATCTGACCGTGACCGCCTGCCCCACATTGCAGGCACCGAGGAACGATGATGAAAAACAAGCTGAGACGTGATATCTTTGTCATTATCTTTTTGCTGCTCGTTGCGTGCATCGCTCTGGCTGTGCCGCTGGCGTTCAGCAACCCGCGCTGGCTGCTGGCACCGGCGCTGCTTGTAGTGTTTGCGTTGGTGGTGGCGGTGCTTGGCATCCGCCGGCTGCGGCGCTTTGTGGCCGATATGCTGTGCGGGACCAACTTTGAGGGCAGCAAGACCCAGTATTCGCTGGCGGATTTTTCCATCCCCACTGCCCTGATTACCGAAGGCTCCGTGGTGTGGTATAATCCGGCCTTCCGGGAGCAGATCCTGGCGGGGAAGGATGCCCTGCTGGCTGCACCGGATCGCCTGATGACCGGCATTGACCTTTCCGTCTGTGCCCGCGCCCACGGCCAGGACCTGACCATTGACGAAAACCGCTACACGGCCTATGCCACAACCAGCCGCAGCAGCAAAACGGGCACATTGCTGTTTTTGGTCAACGATACGTTCTACAAAAACACGCTGGATGAATACACTGCCAGCCGCCCGGCTTACCTGATTATTGGGGTAGACAGCTATGACGAGCTGTTCAACGATATGAAGGACTCCGAGCAGGCGCACGAGCTGGAGGCCATCAATACCCTGCTGGAAGAATACATCGGCCGCACGACCGGTTTCCTGCGCAAGGTGTCCAACAGCCGCTATATTGCGGTGGTGGAAGAGCGGGATATCCGCTGGATGATGGAAGAACGCTTTGATATTCTGGATAAAGTGCGTGCGTTGCACCCCGGCGGAATGCTCACCCTTTCCATCGGCGTAGGCCACGGCGGCGCTACTATGCAGGAATGCCAGGAGATGGCCCTCGAAAGCATTGATATTGCCTTGGGCCGCGGCGGCGACCAGGCTGCCGTGAAAACAGTCGATGGCTTTGAGTTCTTCGGCGGCATTTCCCATGGTGTCGAAAAGCGCAGCCATGTGCGCAGCCGCATCATTGCCAACGCCCTGGCAGACCAGATCCGCCAGAGCGACAGCGTCATTATCATGGGCCACCGCCAGAGCGATTTGGATGCCATCGGCTCCGCCATCGGTTTGCTGCGCATGTGCAAAATGTGCGATGTGCCTTCGGTCATCGCAGTGCGCAGCAAGGCAACGCTGGCGGGCCAGCTGCTGGATGTGTTCAACAAGGCGGGGGAGGACCACAACTTTATTGAGCCGGAAGAAACCTATAAGCTCATCACCCCCAAAACCCTGCTGATCGTAACCGATACATACCAAAAGCGCCTGCTGGAAGACCAAAAGATTTACGAAAAATGCAGCCGCGTGGTTGTTATCGACCACCACCGCATGGCGGTAGGGCATATTGATAACCCGATCCTTTTGTATCATGAACCCTTTGCTTCCAGCGCCAGCGAGCTGGTGTGTGAACTGCTGCAATTCATGCCCGCCCAAAACAACATCACTCAGTTGGAAGCCCAGGCGCTGCTGTCTGGCATCATGCTGGATACCCGCAGTTTTGCGCTGCATGTCGGCGTGCGTACCTTTGAGGCTGCCGCCTGGCTGCGCAGCCGCGGGGCCGAAACCGCCGCGACCAAGCGCCTGTTCAATATTTCCAAAGAAGAATACGAAGCCCGCGCCGCTATTGTGGAGGGCGCTTACCTCTACAAAGGCTGCGCTATCGCCACTTCGGATGAGCTTGACCCCGCCATGAGTGTGGTTCTGCCCATGGCAGCCAATGACCTGCTGACCATCAACGGCGTGGATGCCAGCTTTGTGGCAATCGCCAAAAACGGCGGTGTCAACATCTCCGCCCGCAGCATGGGTGCGCTGAACGTACAGGTCATTCTGGAGCCCTTGGGCGGCGGCGGCCACCTGACGATGGCCGGTGCCCAGCTGCGTGATTGTACCGTAAAGGAAGCCGAAGCCCGCATCCGCGCGCAGATCGACGAATACCGCGCCAACCAGGAATGCCAGGAAGAACTGGTGGGTGCAGTTTAACAAATTAAATTATCAGCGAATCCCTGCCAATGGCAGAAAATTATATCAATTACTACATAGAGAGGGGAACCACCACGATGAAAGTTATTCTCAAACAGGATGTCAAGAGCATTGGTAAAAAGGATGAAATCCATGAAGTGTCGGACGGTTACGCCCGCAACTTCCTGTTCCCGCGCGGTTTGGCTGCAGTGGCCGATGCTGACGCTGTGAACACCGCCCGTACCAAGAGCGAAGCCAAAGCCCACCATGAAGCCGAAGCTAAGGCTGCTGCTGAAGAACTGGCTGCCAAGATCAAGAGCCAGATCGTTTCTGTCAAGGTCAAGGGGGGCGCTTCCGGCAAGCTGCACGGCAAAGTGACCGCAAAGGAAGTTGCCGAACAGTTGTACAAGCTGACCAGCACCGAAATCGACAAGAAAAAAATCGAAATGCCCGCCAGCATCAAGGAGTTTGGCAGTTATGATGCCAAAGTCCGCCTGCATGTGGGTGTTGTGGCCGCGTTCAAGGTCAAGGTCGAGGAGGCTCCGCTGTAATTGGCAGGGGGTCTTGTAATTACATTCCAACAAAAACGGCAGGGAGGTGCCTGAATGGCAAACAATGAATTAAGCTTGTCCAGCCTGGGCATTCAGCTGCCGTATAACATGCAGGCGGAACAAAGCGTGCTTGGCGCAGCGCTGATGGATGAAACCATCCTGAACCGCCTGATCACCGAGATGGATCCCGATATGTTCTATTCGGAGCAGAACCGGGCCGTCTATGAGGAAATGCGCCGCCTGTTCAGCGAAAGCGAAGCGGTGGACGTTATCACTCTGGTGGACTCTCTGGCTCAGAACGGTGTGTTCAAGGGCGCAGATGATGCCAAAGTGTATATTACGCGCATTGCGGAAACCGTCCCGGCGATTTCCAACGTCGATTCTTACATTAAGATCGTCAAGGAAAAATATCAAACCCGCCGCCTGATCGAAGCAGCCCGCGATATCCTGCAGCAGTCCAGCGAGGAATCCGATTCTGACCTGCTGCTGGAAAGCGCCGAGCAAAAGCTGTACGATATCCGCAACGGCCAGGATCGCTCCGGCGTTAAAACCATTCAGGAGTCTATCCTGGAAGTTATTGATACCATGCAAAAGCTGTCCGGTGCGGACCGCGATAAATTTGCCGGTATCCCCACAGGCTTCAACTATCTGGATAATATCCTGACCGGCCTTGGCCGTTCGGACCTGATTATTCTGGCCGCCCGCCCCGGTATGGGCAAAACCAGTTTTGCGCTGAACATTGCTACCAATGTGGCCCGCCTGCAAAAGATACCGACCGTCATTTTCAGCTTGGAAATGACCTGCGAACAGCTGACCGACCGCATCCTTTCCAGCACCGCAGGCATTGACAGCCAGGCATTCCGCACCGGCCGCCTGAACAACTCCGACTGGAACGACTTTGCCAATGCAACGTCACTGTTGTATAACGTTCCCATTTACATGGATGATTCCTCCGGTATTTCGGTGCCGGAAATCAAGGCAAAAATCCGCCAGATCAACCAGGACCCCAAACGGGATAAGATCGGTCTGGTCATCATCGACTATTTGCAGTTGATGCAGTCCGCCAAGCGCACCGAAAGCCGCGTGCAGGAAATCAGCGATATCACCCGGAACCTGAAAATTATGGCTAAGGAACTGAACGTTCCTGTCATTGCGCTGTCCCAGCTTTCCCGTGCTGCCGAAAAAACAGCGGGTCGCTCGGACCACCGCCCCCAGCTTTCAGACCTGCGTGATTCCGGCTCTATCGAACAGGATGCGGACGTGGTGCTCTTCCTGTACCGCGCTGCCTATTACAATTCCCAGAACGGCGAAACCGAACAGGCGAACGAAAACGAAGCCGAATGTATCGTGGCCAAAAACCGCCATGGCGAAACCAGTGTGGTCCGCCTTGGCTGGGATGGCGCCCATACCCGGTTCAGCAATCTGGACGAGATCCATGAACAGTACTGACGCAGACAATTCATTGCAAAACCCAGTAAACACGATGGAACAAACCTTGCTGGCCTATTGCCGCCGGCAGGGTTTGTTTCGGTTGGGGGACCGTGTCATCATTGCCTGCTCCGGCGGGGCGGATTCGATGGCGCTGCTCTGTTTTCTGCTGCGCTGCAAAGCGGAACTTGGCATCACCGTTATGGCGGCCCATGTGGACCACGGAATCCGGGGCGAAGCTGCCCATGCGGATGCCCGCTTTGTGGCGGAGTTCTGCCGCACGCATCATGTGCCGTTCTTTTTGTACGATGCCGCTGCCAGCGGGGTGCAGATTCCCCCAAACCCCAGCGAGAACTGGGCGCGCAGCCTGCGCTATACCTGGTTTGATGCGCTGGCCGCACAGCAGCATGCCTGCATTGCCACAGCGCATACGTTATCTGACCAGGCGGAAACGGTGTTGTTCCGCATGGCGCGCGGTACCGGCCTGCACGGCATGGCGGGTATTCCGGCGGTACGGGGCGTGTACCGCCGTCCATTTTTGTGCCTGACAAGGAGCGATACCACGGCATACTGCGCCGCCCTTGGGCAACACTATGTTCAGGACGAAAGCAATTTCAGCGATGCCTATGCCCGCAACCGTATCCGCCATTATGCTGTTCCGGCACTGCAAACCATCAATCCGGCGGCAGAGCGGGCCGTGGGGCGGCTGTGCAACCAGCTGCAGGAGCTGAACATCTGGCTGGAAAACCTGGCCGAAAAACTGCTGGCGCAGGCTGCCTGCGGGGGCGGGTACAGCATCCCGATTCTTGCCGCGGCGGATGCCCCGGTGCTGGCTGCTGCCCTGCGCATGCTGGCAGCCCGCGCGCGTGACCCTGAAGAAAAATATGTGCAGGCTCTTGCGGCCATTGTTCGGCAGGGCAGCGGTGCGGTACAGCTGACGCCGGATGCCTGCTGGACCGCGGCAAACGGCATTTTGTACTGCCGCTCAGTGCTAAAAATGCAGCCGGAAGCCATTCCCGCGCCGCACCAGCTGCTAAAAACCGGCGTTTACTGCCTGCCAGGGGGCTATGAGCTGGAGATTCAACAACTAAATTATGAAGTTTTTTTGAAAAATCCATCATTTTTGAAAAAAGACTACACCTATTGTGCAGATTATGCTAAAATAAATAAGAATATTTTTGTGAGGACCCGCCAACCCGGCGATACGTTCCGCCCGGCGGGACGTCACGTTGGCAAAACGCTCAAAAAATATCTGAATGAGGCAAAAGTTCCTGTGGCTGAACGGACGCTGATGCCGCTGTTGGCCTGCGGTAGCCAGGTGCTTTGGCTGTGGGGGGCAGGCTTTGCGGACGGTTTGTCCCCGGATGATGGGACAAAGCAGATCCTGTTGATTCGGCAAAACCGCCAGCCTGCGGCCCCGGAGCAGGAACAAGATCATAATATTGGAGGAACAGATCATGCATGATATGAACAATGATATCGCCAAGGTTTTGATTTCGGAAGAGCAGCTGCAGGCCAAGGTGGCTGAATTGGGGGCACAGATCAGCCGCGATTACGAGGGCAAAGATTTGTTGCTGGTGTCTATCCTGAAAGGCTCCGTGGTGTTCATGGCCGATTTGATGCGCGCCATCACGGAACCCTGCAGCATTGACTTTATGGTGGTTTCCAGCTATGGCGGTGCCAACACCACTTCTACGGGCCTTGTCAAGATCGTCAAGGACCTGGATCAGGATCTTTCCGGCAAGGATGTTCTGATCGTGGAGGATATTCTGGATACGGGTGTTACGTTGTCTCACTTGGTGCCCATGCTGAAATTGCGCCGCCCCAACAGCGTGCGCCTGTGCACCATCCTCAGCAAGCCCAGCCGCCGCAAGGTGGATATTGAGCCGGACTACTGCGGTTTTGAAGTGCCCGATGAATTTGTTGTGGGCTATGGCCTTGACTATGACGAAAAGTACCGTAACCTGCCGTATGTCGGCGTGTTAAAACC
>OBKN01000765.1_pt1 | contig 13209 bp, 10 predicted proteins | sample 1519931 | NCBI WGS metagenome assembly OBKN01 (sample SAMN04209254, study PRJEB22552) | human gut metagenome | biome: gut; material: feces | host: Homo sapiens | place: USA: Oklahoma
GCTGCGTTGATTTTCGAGATGCCAATGGAGTCCCGAAGGTACACTACACTTACTGCTCTTTCCATGGCAGACTTTTCAACTGCACCTGCTGTACAAAGGCCGAAGCTCAGCGGCTGTGTGAAGATTGGCTTGTAAAACAGGACCGCTGCTACATAAACTAAAAAATACCGCCGAGGATGCCTCCCAACTGGGAAAGCTCCTCGGCGGTATTCGTTTATCGGGTCTGCGTTTTCTCGGTAGTGTCCTTTTCCTCCGCAAAAAATCGCTCCACGTTTTTCTGTGCCCGAACCAGTTCTTGCATCTCGTTCCGTGCCTTGCGGTAGTCCGGGTAGGCTGCTTTCTTTTGGGTCAGTAGTTCTGCAAACTCCGCATCCAACTCCTTGACCTTCGGCAGCTTCTGCAGCCCGGCTTCGTCAAAGGCCGCTTTCGCCGCCTTGTGCAGGGTGATTTCTTCCCGGTGGGCTTCCAAAAACTTTTTGCTGTACCCCGACTTGCGGTAGGCATCATAGACCGGGCGGGTCTTGGCATAGTTGATGATGTGGGTTTTCAGGACGGCAATTTCCGTCAACCTTGTTTCAGCCGCCTTGATGGAATCCCCCATGGCATGATAGCGTTCCGTTGCCGCCGCTGCACGTTCCCGCAGTTCGTCGGCACTGCTGATCTTCTGTTCCTGCAAAAACAGCAGGGTCTTGGACATCTCTTTCAGATTGAATTTGGTTGCCCACCTTTTGTAGCCGACACTTTTGCCCTCTGCCATTTTCCCCTGAATGACCACCAGCAACTGAAAGGGTTGTTCTTTGGGCGGCTCTTTCTGGTACGGTTGGTGCTTCGCCTTTCCCTCCAACACCGCCTTGATCTCGTCCTCGCCATAGCCGGTGCCCAGAGTTCGGAACCGAATAAAGCGTTTCTGTCCCTTGCCCTTCACCGCCGTGTACTTGCCACGCTTCACCTCATATCCATTCTGCTCCAGCTCTTGCAGAAAAACTTCAAAGTCCTTCGGTTTTTCTGCAAGGATGGTGTCAATGATTCCGCACAGACGGTCACGGTTACTTTCCTTGGGCGGATAGACGATGCGATTCTGCCGTTCCCGATAAGGCTTGTACTCGATGGTGGAGAGCTGATGCTCCAAACAAATCAGGTCGCTCAACCGTTGCACCGCAAAGGTGGAAAGCCAGAAATTTTTGAACTTCCGGGTTCCATCCAAGGCGGTAGAATTATAAATAATGTGGTTGTGGATGTGCGCCCGGTCGGTGTGGGTAGCAACGATAAAAGCGTGCTTGCCCTTCAAAAAACGCTCGGCAAACTCGTAGCCGATGCGGTTGGCTTCCTCTGGCGTGACCTCCCCCGGCTTGAAAGACTGCCGCACCTGATAAGCGATTACATCGCTTTTCTGGCTGCGCCCGGTGGTCTGCTCGTATAACCGTTTCGTCAGCAGAAATTCCTCGTCTACGGTTAGAGGGCTACACTGGTAGCTGCTGACCAACTCGCCCTGTTCGGTCTTGTCCGGGTTCTGGATATAGCTGGTATGGTTATGCAGACAAGCCCCGATGGACTTGCCTTTGTTCTTCCGCATGGGAATCAACCGTGTTGCTGCCAGTGCCACCACCCCCTACAAAAAGAAAATGCCGCACATTGGCGGCATCAAAATTATTTGGATAATTTTTCGTGATCGGCAGCACCTGCCAAATACATCGCTTTGTATCGGGCGCACTCCAACTCGTTGCAGATTTCATCTAAGGCAAGATATTGCTTCCACGCTTCTTTGCTGATGACGTTCTGCAATGCTTCCTCGGCTGCTATTTTGATCTTTTTCAGCCGCTGATAGTTTTCATCCTCACCCAGCATTTCAGAAAAAATCGTGCTGCTGTGCTCAGAATAACAAGCCTCCAATTTTTGGTTTTCCATAGCATCCCTCACAATCCGGCAACCCAGCCACTAAAACGCTCTGCTGCATCCACGATCAAAGCGCCCATAAAAATCAACACAAAGCATCCAAACTCTGCCACCAGCAAGATCAAAAACTGCAGTCACTCCCGGCAGTACAGCGTATAAAGACCGCAGCCGAAAATATACAGCATGGGCAGTGCCAGCACAAACGCCGACAGGTTCAGCGTCCATTTCAGCATCAGCGCAAGGAAAGCCGTAAGCAGCCAAAACGGGAAAACGATCATCTTAAAAACGAACCTCATATCTAGCACCTACCTTTCTTTCGCCACCATTATAACGGTATCAACCATTGCGTTGCAAGGATGTCACCCCTTATGTACCCCCCCGCAGTCCTCCAACTGCGGGGGGAAAATTTTAGAGTTCTGCCAGCCGGGAGAGGATTTGCCGACCGATGTCGATCAGCTCATCCAACCGCTGCCGCAGGTCCTCCATGTCGGCGGCGTAGACCCGACCATTTTCATTAGCGGCTTTGGCGTACTGGTTCAAGTTGTTGCTACACATCTGCAAGAGATATGCCATGCGCCGCAGTTGCGGCAGGTCGAGGTTTAGACAGTAGCCGTCCAGTGCCATCTTGCGGATATAGGCACTCAGGCTGCGGATTCCCATGCCCAGCATCTTTTCATAAATGCGGTTCTTTTCGGTCTTTGTGGTTCTCAGCATAATGATTTCATCCCGCTTTTCCCTCACCGGGCATCACCATCCTTGTCGTAATAACTGCGGAAGGGCTTCAACGGCTCTGGTTTGTCCGACTTTTCCTCCAATGCTGCCAGCACCGAGGGGCGAGGGGCATCCTCCTGTTCCTCCTCGTCCTGTTCCGGCTCATGGTTCTTTTCGTCCACATCCAACTGGGCGTTTAGCTCTGCAAGGCGGGCTGACTTTTCAGCCAGTTCTTCTTCCTGCGGAAAGGGCTTTTCCACCTCAATCTGCGCCGCCGCCTGCTGCTGATGCAGGGTGTCCAGTTCGTTTTCTGCGGCGGTGATGCGCTCCGGGAAGTTGTTCAGGGAGTTGTCCAGACGGATAATGTTGCCCAGAGGGTCGGTGCCCAAGGGCACCGTGTACTTCCGCTGTCCTTTCAAAAGTGCCTGATATTCACTGCGGTAGGTGTCGAACCGCAGGGACAGTTCAAAGCCCCGGTAGCTGCCAATCACTTTTTCCTCGGCGTTGGGCAGTTCCGAGCAGGCAAGCACCAGACGCTCACCGGCGGTCTTTTTCTCGTCATAGGTTACACCCTTGATGACCATGCCGCAGAACTCTTCTTTGCCCTGCGGGTGGGCGGCGGCAAGCTGTGCATCCGCTTTCAGCCCGGCAATATAGGCGTTCGTTTCCTGAATGTCAGCTGGGAACTTGGTCAGCAGCTTGTCTTGCAGACGGAATTTCTGGCTCTGGTGGTCGGCTTTCAGAACCTTGAGTTTTGCGACCTGCACATCCAAATCCATCTTCTCCTTGATGAGCGGATTTCCGGCGCACAGCGCCTTGATTTCTGCATAGGAAAGTGCCTGTTCGTCTACATCCTCGCAGGAGCGCACCGGAGATTTGCTGGTCATAATCTGCGAGATAAATCGCTGCTTATTCTCCAAGGTCTGATACAAGTACGAGTCAAATGTCCCTTCCGTGACGTAATTGAACACCTTGACTTCCTTATTCATATTGCCCTGACGGATGATGCGACCATTGCGCTGGGTCATGTCGCTGGGCTTCCAGCCAACATCCAGATGATGCACCGCCACAAGCCGGGACTGGACGTTGGTGCCTGCTCCCATTTTTGCTGTGCTTCCGAGCAAAACCCGCACATCGCCAGAGCGCACTTTGGAGAACAATGCCGCCTTTTTTGCTTCGGTATCTGCGTTGTGGATAAACTCAATCTCGTTTTCCGGCACTCCGGCAGTGATCAGCTTTTTGCGAATGTCATCGTAGACATTGAAATTGCCATCGTTCTTTGGTGTCGAGAGGTCACAGAACAAAAGCTGGGTCAGCTTCTGGTCTTTGCCTTCCTCCCAGATCTTCAGCACGTTCTGAACGCATACGTTCAGTTTGCTGTTGGGGTCGTCCGGCAGCATGGGGTTCATCAGGCGCACATCCAAGCCGATCTTTCTGCCGTCATTTGTGACGCAGAGCATATTGTCCACGGACGCATCCACGATGCCGGAGTGGATATCTGCGGCACGTTTGCTCAGTTCCTGCACCATTTCCTTTTGGATGTCGGACGGCTTTGCCACCACGGTCTCAAACTTCGCCTCTGGCACCGGAAGATGAAGCTGGTCGGAAGTTTTAATGTCCGCAACCTCCTTGAACATGGACATCAGTTCCGGGAGATTGAAAAACTTTGCAAATCTCGTTCTCGCCCGATACCCTGTACCTTCCGGCGCCAGCTCAATTGCAGTGGTGGTCTCTCCAAAAGTGGATGCCCAGCAGTCGAAGTGGGTCAGCTTTTTCTGCTGCAAGGTGCTGTACTGCAAATACCGCATGACCGTGTACAGTTCGGTCATGGAATTGCTCACGGGCGTGCCCGTGGCGAACACCACGCCCCGCCCGCCGGTGATTTCATCCAGATAGCGGCACTTGCCGAACATATCGCTGGATTTCTGTGCTTCGCTGGTGGATAATCCAGCGACATTCCGCATTTTTGTTGTGAGGAACAAATTTTTGAACGCGTGTGACTCGTCCACAAACAGCCTGTCAACGCCAAGCTGTTCAAAGGTGATCACATCGTCCTTGCGCTCATCGGAGCGCAGTTTTTCCAGCTTGGTTTCCAGCGTTTTCCGGGTCTTTTCCATCTGCTTGATGGAGAAATTCTCGCCTGCGTGGACTTTCAGCTCGTTGATGGCGGCAAGCGTTTCATAAATTTGCTCCTGAATGATGCGCTCCTGCCGCTCAAAGGACAGCGGGATGCGCTCAAACTGGCTGTGTCCGATGATGACAGCATCGTAGTCGCCGGTGGCGATGCGGGCGCAGAATTTTTTGCGGTTGGCAGTCTCAAAGTCCTTGCGCCGTGCCACCAACAATTTTGCATTCGGATACAGGTTCAGAAACTCCGATGCCCACTGTTCTGTCAAATGGTTGGGCACTACGAACAACGATTTCTGGCACAAACCAAGGCGTTTCGCTTCCATGGCAGACGCTGCCATTTCGTAGGTCTTGCCAGCCCCAACTTCGTGTGCAAGCAGCGTATTACCGCCATAAAGCACATGGGCGATGGCGTTGCGCTGGTGCTCCCGGAGGGTGATTTCCGGGTTCATGCCAACAAAGTGAATGTGGGAACCGTCATACTCACGGGGTCTGGTGCTGTTGAACAACTCATTGTACTGTTTTACCAGCGCAATGCGCCGCTGGGGGTCCTGCCAGACCCAGTTGGCGAAAGCGTCCTTGATGACCTGCTGCTTCTGCTGTGCCAGCATGGTCTCCCGCTTGTTCAGCACACGCTTCGGCTTGCCATCAGCATCCTCGATGGTGTCGTAGATGCGGACATCTTTCAGGTTCAGAGTTTCTTCCAGAATCTTATAGGCGTTGGCACGGGATGTGCCGTAGGTCTCGGAGGAGATAATATCGCCCCGTCCCGTAGCGGTCTTGCCCTCCACACGCCACTCTGCGGTATACGGAGAATATCTCACTTTGACTGCATGGCGCAGATAGTAGGGGATCTGGAAAGTCTCGGTCATAAATTTTTGAATGATTTCAGGCGCAAGCCATGTGGCACCCAGCCGCACATCAATTTCAGATGCTTCCAGTTCTCTGGGCTGTGCCTTAATCAGCGCATCCACATTGACCGCAAATTCCGGGTTGGTCTCGGCGGCGAACTGTGCCATCCGCAGCTTCGCCCGGACATCGCCGGAAAGGTACTCGTCTGCCATCTGCCAGCCGGCTTCGGGGTCGGTAGGGTCGGCGGCGGGGTCCTTGAAGATCACACCCGAAAGTTCGGTGGTAATGCGCCCATAGTCACCGGGGGTGCCCAGCAGTTCTGCCATATAGGGTAAATCCACCTTGCCGCGTTCTCCGATGGACACCGCCAACGCTTCGCTAGGGGTATCCACACTGGTGACGTTGTGCTCCGGGCGAATGGTGCGCTTGGTGAACATCGCTGCCTTGGATTTAAGCTGCCCCTGCTCGTCCAGATTTTCCAACGAACACAGCAGATAGTAGGAGGAATCCTGCTCAAACAGCCGCCCATTTCTGCGGTCGTTCAGCAAGCCATATTTGGCGGTAAAGGCATCGTAGGCGATGTTCAAACGATCCTGTGTTGCCTTAATATCGGCATCGGGGTAATCCTCCAACTGCTGCTGAATCAGGTCGTTGACGATCTGCCGCAGCTCCACCATGCCGGTGACACGTCCCTTGGCGGTGTCGGACAGTTCCACCTGCGTCATCACGGAATTTTCCCGGTAGAACACCTCGCCGTCCACCACGGTGTAGGAAAAGTTCTTGACCTCCAGGTCAGCAGGGAGCGTCTTGCGCTCTGCCTCGGCATCCGCAATATCTGGCGTTTCCACCTCGACTTCGGTGTACTGACCCTCAATATGCTGTACCGCCTCGGCAAGCTGGTCTGCAAGGTTTGCACCCTCGATGGGAGCAACGGTCAATTCCTCTCGTCCATACTGGGTGCTTTCGGTGGAGAGTACGCCCAGAATCATCTCCGGGTGGTCTGCGAAATACTGGTTGATGGCAAAGCCATCCTCGGTCTTGCCCAACTGCACCCATGCAGGTTCGATGTCCGCAGGGCGGTCACGCTTCTGCAAAAAGATAATATCGCTGACAACATCCGTGCCTGCATTTGCCTTAAACGCATTGTTGGGCAGACGGATAGCCCCCAACAGGTCAGCACGCTCTGCCATGTGTTTGCGGGCGGTACTATCCTTGCTGTCCATGGTATAACGAGAAGTCACAAACGCCACAATGCCGCCCGGACGCACTTGGTCGATGGCTTTCGCAAAGAAATAATTGTGGATGCTAAATCCCAGCTTGTTGTACGCTTTATCGTTGACCTTGTACTGACCGAAAGGCACGTTGCCCACCGCCAAATCGTAGAAATCACGGCGGTCAGTGGTCTCAAAGCCAGCCACGGTAATGTCAGCCTGCGGATACAGCTTTTTCGCAATACGCCCGGTGATGCTGTCCAGTTCCACGCCGTACAAGCGGCTGTCCTGCATGGTGTCCGGCAGCATTCCAACGAAGTTGCCCACGCCCATAGACGGCTCCAAGATGTTGCCAGACCGGAAGCCAATCTTTTCGACTGCATCATAAATAGAGCGAATCACCACCGGAGAGGTGTAGTGAGCATTCAAAGTGCTGGAACGGGCGGCGGCATACTCGTCCTCGGAGAGCAGCCCTTTCAGTTCGGCGTACTCTTTTGCCCAACTATCTTTGCCGGGGTCAAAGGCATCTGCCAAACCGCCCCAGCCTACATACTGGGAAAGCACCTGCTGTTCCTCGGCGGTGGCACCCCGATGCTCCTGTTCCAACTGAAACAGGGTGCGGATGGCTTCAATGTTCCGCGCGTACTTCTGCTTAGGACCTCCGATACCCAAATCATCATCCGTGATGTGGAAGTTCCCGGCAGGCTCCGGCGCAGGTTCAGCATTCAGGGCTTCATCCAAGGCAGCGGCATCTGGGAAGGTCTGCACCTTTCCGTCCATCACGGCAGAAATGGGCAGCGCATCCAGTTCTTCGTCCGTCAGCTCCGGCATGACCTGCCGCAGACCGTCCTCGAATTGTTGCTTATTGATTACTTCGTTATCCCACGACTGTCCCTGTGCGCTGGTGTCAATGCGAACATCCGTTTCGCCCACATAGCCGATTGTTCCTTCGATGGTTTGGGTAGGAAGATCAACGATAACATTGTCACCGACCTTGTAATCAACGGCCTTTTCGGGAGCAGCGTCAAGGGCCTCGTCCTGCTGTTCGTACAATTCCCGGACAACAGATAGCGGTTCTTCCCGAAAAATTGGCATCCGCATCTCTGCCAGTGCTACATCCTGCAGGGACACACTGCCCTTATCGAAGTTGACGTTATCCACCCGGAAAGCGCGTCCTTCCATGTGGACGGTGGCTCCCAGCGGCAGATAATCTTCCCGGCGCAGATACTTGGTCTGGTGGTGGGTGCCATCCTCGTTCAGCCCAGCAAGATAGACGTTCTCGCCACACTGCCACAGTTGTTTGGCACGGTGCGCCCACTGGTCGCGGGGAAAGCCGATGACCGGGACGGTGCCCAGTGCTGTTTCTTTTTCCAGAAGTTTGCCGCCCAGAAGTTCACTGACTTTTTGCGCGTCATCTGCGTAAAACTCAAACTGTCCGTTCTGCTCAAAGCCCACCAGCGCATCCGGGTGCTGCTCCTTCAGGGCGTTGTACTCGGTGGCGGCATCCAGCGGCAGCAGTGCAGGGCGTTCCTCCACTTTGCTGTGGTAGTGCTCCAGTTCCTCATCCGTGACGCTGACCAGTTCCGAAAAGTCCAAAGCTTCCAACTCGGTTTCGGTCAGATCTTCCAGACTTTCATACTGCCGTTCGTCGATCAGCACCTCGCCCAGATACCGCTCCACACGGTATCCCACCAGATCTACGCTGACCTGAATGGGAATCTCCTCGTCGGTGGCGTTGGTGTAGGCGATGCCGATCTTGGACAAATTGGAGAAGTCCGGTTCGGAATCGTATTCCTTCAGGCAGAAATCTCGGATCAGGTTTTTGGCATGGGTCAGGTCGGCATCCGGCTTTGCGTTGATGAGCACAGGAGGCGTGTAATGCTCCTTTTCCTTGTCGGTCAGGTAGCGGTCAGACTGGATCATCAGGTCGATATACTTTTCCACCTGTGTCCATTTTAAGGTGATTTTCTGGTGGTCGGGATAATGGTCGAATTCCAGACCCTTCCAGTCGTGGTTCACAAACCCCCGACTTCCGTCCAGAAAATCGTGGGAGTGCCCACCAACGCCATACTCCTTTGCCAACGCTTTGGCGCGGAGGTTGCGGTCAGTCTGGGTCTGGTACAGTGCCATAATACGCTGCTTGCCGCCCATAAATCCCGAACCGTGCTTACGCAATTCGTTTTCGATTTCAGCCTGCGACAAAACAAAAGCGGAGGGCGTTTTTTCGCTCTCCGCTCGGTCAATCTTTTCGATTTGCTGGGCTTCGGTGGGGAGGACAGCATCCAGAAAACTTAGCTGTAGATCAGCTCCGTCAGCACCAGTTCCTCGGCTTGCGCTTTCAGGCTGTTCATGTGCTGCACCCATGCCATCTGATTCTGCTCCTTGTCCGGGGCCGGGTTCTGTTTCAGAAGCTGCGCCATGGTCTGCTGCATCCGGCTCTCTGCCGTCTGCTCCACCTCCATCAGGTGCGGGTACAGGCTCCCGTTCAGGAGCATCGTGTTGTACAGCACTGGGCGATGGTCTTTCAGGTACGTCCGGCGCAGCCTGCCGTACTTGCCCAGCGGCTTCCGGGGCTGGTTCAGAATCAGGTTCGGGAGCTGGTAGTCCCCGACGGTCGAGTAGGTCACGTTCCTGCTGTTCGTATTCATATTGGCTCCTTTCTGCATTGCGGCGGCGAATGGTTGTTTTTACGGTGCGCTCAATTTGGCGTAAGACCTCCCGGCTCATGTCGCTGACGGCTGCGCCGAGGGCGTAAACACTATCCGGGGTGGAAAAATTGTAGATTGCCTGAAAATCGTCCTTGTCGAACCACCCGGCAGGCTCAAAGCCGCAGCGTTCCAGCAGCGTGTAGGTGACGCTGATGGCGGCAGCGGACTTGAACTGCATCTCCACCCCGGCTTCATCATAATCCATCAGCAGCGAACCGTCAACGATGGCGCGAATGTCGCCGCCGTTGTTGTCCCAGTAATCTGCCACCAGTTTTCCTGCAATGTCCGCAAGCTGCTGGCTGACCCTTTCATGGCTGATGCCGTATGCAGCAGTCAGTGCATCCGAAACAGGTCGTTTCAGATCATCGTTGTACTGCCACAGGTCAGGGTCACGGGAATTGCGGCGCACCCCGGTGTCCGACACATCGAAAACGTAGTGCAGTCGGGGAAATTCGCTGGATTCGTCCAGCAGAGCGATGCCCTTGGCACCCCGGCGCACATAACGGTTCATCCGGTTGTTCCAGATGTCAAAGTCGGCGCAGGCAGTGGCATCCGGGCGTTGGGCGTAGATCATCAATTGGTCCGCAAAGGAATACTTGTACAGCCGGGATGCAGTGGTCAGGTAATCCGTCCAGCCTTCCCAGTACCGGGTCAGACCATTCGCCGTGCGCTGGGCAAGGGCGAGATATTCTTCGGTTTTGCTTGGCATAGCGTTCCTCCCTTCAATCTCGTTGTAAACAAAAAAGCGAACGGCCTTTTCAGGTCACTCACTTATGGAATCTATGGTAGTTTATTCGTGTTTTGCGGCAAACTTTTCTGCCATCTCCAGCAGACGGTCGATGGGTGATCTTTTTGTGGTATCCATTGGCTATGCTCTCTATGGCACCGGGTTCCATGGTGCACTTCGGCCTTCCGGTCTTGCTGCCTGCGGGCTGATACGCCGTCTGCATAAGAGCGACACCTTTGTGCTGGCTGTAGACCTGCCCAGCGGCATCAACACGGATACCGGGGAGGTTGCCGAGGGTGCTGCCCATGCAGATTTGACCGTAACCTTCGACAGTTATAAGCCTTTGCATATGGCAGAAGCTTCTGCGCCGCTGTGCGGAAAAATCATCTGTGCTGACATTGGCATCCGGGATGAATGGCACCCGGAGTTTTGACGAAGGCTTGCCGCTGCGGAATAATACCGTGAAATAAAAATGCCCCCGGAGAGCTTGTTGCGGCTCTCCGGGGGCATCTTATGTGCGTTGTGCCTTGGCGCACACGACCGGCGTTTTACTCGATTGCAATCAGATTCGGGTTCTCAGGCAAAGCCTTCGTCTGCTGAGGAGCAGGCAGCTCGACGTGCAGGACGCCATCCTCGAACTTTGCGTGGATGTCTTCCTTCTTCACATCGCCCACGTAGAAACTGCGCGCGCAGGTGCCGGAGAAGGATTCGCGCCGCAGATAGCGGCCCTTCTTATCCTTTTCATCGTTGCTGTGGCTGCGCACTGCCTGAATGGTCAGGTAGCCGTCGTTCAGATCCATCTGAACGTCTTCCTTCTTGCAGCCCGGCAGGTCAACCGCTACTTCGTAGCCGTTGTCCGTCTGTTTGACATCGGTCTTCATCATGTTTGCACCGCGCTTACCAAAGGTATCACGAGCCTCACGGTTCATCATACGTTCCAGTGCAGCGTCATTCCAGAACGGATCGAAGAAATCATCGAACAGGTTTTCATGGAAAACAGCAGGCATAAACATAAATCATTCCTCCAATCCCGGCGTTCGGGTCGGGGCAAAAAATCTGAAGCGTCCACTCGGAAAGGCTTTCCGGGGAGCCTTTCGGTTCTCCTTTTGCCCTTCCTCCTGAGCACGCCCCTGTTATAGCACCACCTTTTAGCACTGTCAATAGAAGAGTGCTAATATTCATGAAAAAATAATACTTTTGCAACAATATCTTGTATTTGGCTTTCCCCCATTACCACAATGAGACAAAGATCAACCATGGGAGATGGAATCACATACCGTTTGCTTTCCGGCTTATCCCATTTTGGCGCAAGAAAGCTAGGATTCAGTTGTTTTCCTGCTGCTTTGTATGATTTTTGCCATCGTTTTGCAGCCGCTTTTCCAGTGCGGACTGCTTGGCAAGAATAGCGTTTACTTTATCGTACAGGTCCTCGATCATGATCTCGGTCTTCAGGTTGACTTTATAATCATTTTCTGCTCTGCGGCGGTCTTTTTCCTCCTGACGGTTCTGGCTCATCATGATCAACGGTGCCTGAATTGCCGCCACACAGGACAGTACCAGATTCAACAGAATAAACGGATACGGGTCAAACGCTTTGGCAGCCAGCACCGTGTTGACCACCATCCAAAGGATCAGAACACCGGTAAAGGAAAAGATAAACGCCCAGCTTCCGGCAAATTTTGCAATAGAATCCGCTGCACGCTGCCCCAGCGTATACTTTTCTTTTTCGCTTTCAGGGCTGACGGAGATCTTACTGTCTGCCAGCAGATTCAGCACTTCCTCATCGGTCATGTCGTGCTGGATGTCCTTGAGTACCTCTTTTAACAGTTTTCTGTTTTCCTTCATAATGGTCACTCCTCTCTCATGGATGTTCTTGGTGGTAAACGGGAACTTGTCGGGGCGAGGCCCCTCCATCTTGCTACGCAAGACCGTTCTGTCACTTAAAAGCCCCTCTGGGCTTTCATTGTTTCGCTTCGCTCCACAAACGCGAATTTGGTGTGTGCTTTATAAATTTTTTCCGATCCACTCAAGTTCGTTCATGGAATCCTTATTTTTTTCAAGTTCATCTCTGGCTGTTGCGTAATATGATTTTTTGAAAAGCATATCCCATGAAAGATATTTTGCCATACAGTCAAACTGCTTATCAATCAACTCATACTGGATACTGCCTACGGGAGAACCACCTACAACAATCGTGCCAACTTTTTTGTTTTTTAACTGCAATCCACGGCAGTAGCACTTATCAATGATAAGTTTCAATTGTGCTGACATTCCCCACCAATAAACTGGTGTAGCAAAAAGAATCATATCTGCGGCAGCAATTTTATCAATTGTAGGATTTGTATCATCCTTATCGACGCATCCCTTAGAGCATTGACAGACACCACATCCCTTGCATGGTGCAATGTTGAGTTTGTCGGGTTCAATGATTTCAATTTTATTCTTTTCTGACGCTCCTTTTATAAATGCATTGATTGCTGCCAGCGTATTTCCTTTTCTGGCACTTCCATTAATGATTACAATTTTCATGCGTGTATCCTCCAACTTTCGAGTTGTCGAGTTCAGTATACCACACCAAATGGCATTGTGAAAGAGAGTATGTATGCCGCCCGCAGGCGGCAAAGATCAGTCCAGTGGAAATTCCAGTTCGGCAAACTCTGCATCGGTCAGCAGTTTCAGCTTTTCGATAACCACCACCGATAGTTCCCGCAGAGCGGTCTCGTCCGGCATCAGGTAGCACTGCATGAGCCGCAGTTCGTGAATGAGCCCCAGCCGGGTGCCGGTGTTGTAGAGCATCATCAGCATTGGTCGTTCATGGCTTTCTGCATCAGGGTGGAAAGGATTGTGGGCAATTCATCGGGCTGCTGCCAGCCCATGCTGATGGTCAAGCTGCCCTGCGGGTCAGCGTCCACCAACAGGACCTTCTTGCCCTCCATCGCCAGCCCGATGCCCAGATTTTCACAGGTGGTGGTCTTGCCGG
>OBKN01000773.1_pt1 | contig 13116 bp, 8 predicted proteins | sample 1519931 | NCBI WGS metagenome assembly OBKN01 (sample SAMN04209254, study PRJEB22552) | human gut metagenome | biome: gut; material: feces | host: Homo sapiens | place: USA: Oklahoma
CTATCGGTCGAGCCTGTATATTTATCTGCTTATGGTGCTCCTGAGCAAGTCCGTCCTCTTCGTTCTGACGAAAGCGGCTGTTTATGCGGGACTGTATCTGCGCGGTCAGAAGGGCGTGCGCATCCCCGCGTTCCTGCTGATTTATCCTATAGCGTCGATAGTTATCCTCTATACTTTCTGGATGATTTCCGTGCGCTACGATTTGTCGAAGAATATAAGTGTTATAATTTCCGTCGCGTCAATCGCTATAATCGCATCGGCGTTTCTGACTTTCGTCTTTTACGGGCGCACTTCGCGCAAGATGGACGAGCTCTATAAGACCCAGCGTGAGGCGGAGCGACTGCGCACCGACCAGACTTATTACGCCCTGCTCGATCAGCAAAACGAGATGCTCAAGACTATAACGCACGACGAGAAAAATCATCTTATCGCCATAAAAGCACTCGCGGACGATCCCGCAGTCAGCGAATATATCGAGAATATCTACGGCGATATAAAATACCATTCGATGTTTGGCAACACAAAGAACAAGTTCCTCGATCTGCTGCTCAACAAATATAAATCGATCTGCGATTCGAGCGGGATAAGCTTCGAATACAATATAAGAACGGCGAACCTCTCGTTTATGGATGCGCCGGATCTGATAACGCTTCTGAGCAATATCCTCGACAATGCGGTCGAGGCGGCGAGCGTTTCCGAAAAGAAAACGATAGAGCTTTCGATAAACAGGGTCAATGAATTCGATATGCTTTCCTGCGTCAATTCCAGCGACCGCAAGCCGCAGTCCGTCGGCAAATCGCTCAGGACTTCAAAGAATTCCGGCGGTTTCCACGGTCTTGGAACAAAGAGCATCAAGGCGATGGCGGGAAAATATAACGGCGAGTTCGATTGGGCATACAGCGAGGCTGATAGGGAGTTCACGGTCAATATCGCGTTCTTCCATACAGATAAGGAGAGAGAGTTGGTAAAAAACTGAAAGGGAGAACACTATGAAAAAGACAGTTGTCCGACCGTTTGAAGCGGGAAGTCTGATGCTTGCCCTTGTGGGCTTTGCGTTTCCCGCGATGCTGATTTACGAAGCCGTGTCCATCATTCTCAAAGGACTGGCGCCGGAGCGCATCGTCGTTATTGCAGTGGCGGCTGCGCTTACATATTTTATAAGCGTCAGCGCGCTCAAAATTATCTTCATGTCGAAGTTCACTTTCTATGAAGACCATTTTGAGGCAGTGTACTTTGATGCGTTTATGGATCATGCAAAGACATTCTATAAGCCGATTCCGTCGCACAAAGTGTCGGTTTACTATGATGATATTGAAAAGTTCGGCTCGTTTGAGAGTAAGCAGCTGCGCCGCAACGGACGCGATGATAATAACCGTTTGTTGGCGTTGGCAAAGGTCAAAGGAAAACTTGTGCCGTTCACTCTGCCCGTGTGGTTTCAGGATTCCAGAAATTACTTTATCATAAACGATAAGCTCGGCAACGGCTACCTTATCGACGGCAAGCTTTACAGCGTCGGTCAGGTGGGCTCGGTTTTGAGAAATCTTGAGGATGCTTCCGGAAAGTCGGCAGTCGGCGGATATCCGAGCATGAGCAACCTTATCGGACTTAAAATTCTGTTTGGCTTCGGTCTGACGATGGCTATTCCGTTGGGACTTATCAGACTTGAAAGTCTCTTGAATCCGCAGCATGTTATGTCTTATCAGTCGGGTCTTAGAACAGCGTATGTTGTGACCGGAATGATTTTCGGTCTCTCGATTCTGTTCAAATTTATGATGGTCGGTATCAGCAAAGAAAGCGGTAATGAAGATACATCAAGAAAGAGCAGATTTATGACAACTGTCCTTTCCGCAGTGCTGTTTACTGTGTCGGCTGTATGCTTCATCCTTTCCGTCATGCAGTAAATTTTTGAATATTTTTTCGCGGAGCACAGTTTTTTTACTGCGCTCCGTTTGCTGTAATATTCATATATTGCCATGCTCCTTTGCCGTGCTCAAATATCACATCTGAAATTTATATGGCAAAATCAATCTCAGACTAATGCGGCAGAGCAGTAATTCGGTGCTCTGATACATTATTGAAGCAAAGCAAATAAATTTTGCAAAACGGCTTAATAGCGCGCTTTCGGGAATCTTTGCGCCGCGTGCGCGCAAAAAACTAATATCTCGGACACCGAGATATAAAGCCGCCGAAAATTTTGACGGCATTCCGGGGTATTTGACAATAAATTCAATCTGTATAAGCTTGCATTTTCGGCTGTATTATGTTAATATGTCCTATATTAAGCAGTCATAAATAGTTGTAATTCAACACTTTTAGTTGTTTGTGGTGCTTTTTCTACGGGGCGGCGCACAATTTTTGCCCCGATACTTTGACGACAGGGAGTTGGCATACTTGGCGAAGTATATCATCAAGCGTGTTGCAATGGGTCTGCTGTGCATATTCATTGTTGCAACACTGACTTTTCTTCTGATGAATCTGGTACCGGGCGGTCCGTTCACGGCTGAGAAGTCTATGAGTGAGGCGGCGCAGAGAGCGCTTGAAGCAAAATTCGGACTGGACAAGCCCCTAGGGCAGCGTTATTTGACATATATGTCCGATCTTCTCAAGGGAGATATGGGCCCGAGCCTTAAACAGCGCGGACGTTCGGTAAACGAAATAATTTCCTCGAAATTTCCGATTTCGGCGCGTCTTGCGGGCGTCGCCGTGCTCGTATCGTTGCTCGTCGGTATCCCGCTGGGCTGTGTCTCGGCCTATAACAGAGGAAAATTCGCCGATAATATTATTATCGTGCTTGCGACCTGCGGAATAGCCATACCGAGCTTTATAAGCAGCGTTATTCTGCTATATACGTTCGGAAGCAAGCTGAACATATTGCCGACGATAGGACTAAACTCGTTGGCATCATATATAATGCCGGTAACGGCGCTGTCGATTTATCCGACTGCATATATAACGCGCCTCATGCGCTCGAGCCTGCTCGATGTTATGGGTCAGGACTATATCCGCACCGCGAGGGCAAAGGGTCTGTCGAACTTCAAGGTTCTCTTCAAGCACGCCCTGCGAAACGCCATCCTTCCCGTTGTTACTTATGTCGGCCCCATGCTGGCGGGTCTTATGACCGGATCGTTCGTCGTGGAGAAGATATTCACCATTCCCGGTCTCGGCCGCGATTTCGTCTCGGCGATAAACCAAAAAGACTATACGCTGATAATGGGAACTACAATAGTTCTTGCCACTCTTATAATTGCGGCGAATGTTATAGTTGATATCCTCTATAAGATCATAGACCCCCGTATTAAACTCAAGTAAGGGAGCGGCAGGAGAGAAACGATGAAGAAAAAATTTCCGAGTCTGCACCTGAATGCAGATGATTTTATCCCGGCAACAAACGATGAAAAAGAGAGCCTCGTCGTCATGCGCGACAGCGTCAACTTCTGGGCGGACGGTATGCGCCGCCTGCGCAAGAACAAGATAGCGATGGTCAGCCTCATTTTCATCCTTATAATAATGGTTTTCGCCTATGTCATGCCTGCTTTTTGGCCGTATAGCTACGAGCAGCAGATTAAGTACAGCGAGAATCTCAAGCCCTTTGAGTACAGCCAGACAGAGCAGGCGCAAATCGACGCGGGCGAAAAGGTTTTCCCGCATATCTGCGGCACGGACAAGCTCGGCAGAGACTTTGCCGTCCGCCTTATGATGGGCACGCGCATAAGCCTTACCGTCGGTCTTATCTGCGCGGCGCTCGTTTTGATAGTCGGCTCGATTTTCGGCGCCGTCGCCGGATTTGCCGGCGGCTGGGTCGATATAATAATGATGAGAATCACCGATATTCTCTATACAATACCTGATGTTCTTTTGATAATAGTGCTCTCGCTCGCCTTGAAACCGAGGCTTGAGGATCTCGCCGAACAGCCCGGATTTGGCTGGATGAACACGGTCGGACCGAACCTTATCGCGATATTCCTCGTGTTCGTTCTGCTCTATTGGGTCGGCATGGCGCGTATCACGCGCTCGCAGATTCTTGTGCTCAAGGAGTCCGAATATGTTACGGCGGCGCGCGCTCTCGGCGCAAGCAGCTCGCGCATAATCAGAAAGCACCTGCTCACAAACTGCATCGGCACCCTTATCGTTACCACAACTCTTCAGATCCCCTCGGCTATATTCACCGAGAGCTATCTGAGCTTCCTCGGACTCGGCGTTGCGGCTCCCATGCCGTCGCTCGGCTCCCTCGCAACCGATGCGGTCAAGGGCATGAACACTTATCCGCATCTGCTGTTTTTGCCGGCAATACTTATCAGCGTCATCATTCTCGCATTCAACCTCTTCGGCGACGGACTGCGCGATGCGTTTGATCCGAAGCTGAAAAACTGACAAGGAGGGCGAGAATTTTGAGCGAAAAACTTCTGGAAATAAAAGACGAAAAACTCTCGTTCTTCACCCCCGCGGGCGAGGTCAAGGCGCTTAACGGCGTGTCCTTCTCCATGAACGAGGGCGAGGTGCTCGGCATAGTCGGCGAGTCCGGCTCGGGCAAATCCGTCACGGCTTATTCAATCATGGGTCTTACCGCCTATCCCGGCAAGCTCATCGGTGGTACGATATATTTCAACGGTCATCAGATCGAAAAGATGAGCGAAAAAGAAATGCGCAAAATCAGGGGCAACGAGGTCTCGATAATCTTCCAGGATCCCATGACGAGCCTCAACCCTGTCTATACTATCGGCAATCAGATAACCGAGGTTATCCGCCTGCATACGGGCAAGAGCAAAAAAGAGGCATATGACCGCGCGAAGGAGCTGCTCGAGCTTGTCGGCATCAACGAGCCCACAAAGCGCCTCAAGCAGTATCCCCATGAGCTCTCCGGCGGTATGCGTCAGCGAGTCATGATAGCAATAGCCCTCGCGTGCGAGCCCAAACTGCTCATAGCCGACGAGCCCACAACGGCTCTCGACGTTACCATTCAGGCTCAGATACTCGAGCTTATGCAGGAACTCAGACAGAAGCTCGGCATGAGCATCATAATGATAACCCATGACCTCGGCGTCGTCGCCAGCATGTGCGAAAGAATCGCCGTCATGTATGCCGGTCACATCGTTGAGTACGGCACGGCGGATGAGATATTCTATGAGCCCAAGCATGAATACACCAAAGGACTCATCAATTCTATTCCCAAGCTCAGCGCTCAGGAGATAGAGCGCCTTGTGCCTATCGAGGGTCAGCCGGTCGACCTGCTGAATCCTCCCGCAGGCTGCCCGTTCGCGCCGCGCTGCGCAAACTGCATGAAGATATGCCTGCGCGAGATGCCGCCCAAGACGGAGCTTAGCGATACGCACTACAGCCACTGCTGGCTGCTTCAGAAAGAAGAATTTGAAAAGGGGGAGACAAGCTGTGAGTGAGAATGAAAAGCTCGTTGAAGTGCAGCACCTGCAGCAGTATTTCCCGGCAGGCGGCAGAGGAAAGCACAAAAAATTCGTCCAGGCAGTCGATGATGTCTCGTTCTTTATCAATAAGGGAGAGACGCTCGGTCTCGTCGGCGAGTCCGGCTGCGGCAAAACTACCGTCGGCCGTACTCTGCTCAGACTCTATGAGCCCACGGACGGCAAGATAATCTACGACGGAAATGTTATTTTCGATAAGGAAAACAAAGTGGCGGTCAATATGCTGCCATTCAGGCGCAAAATGCAGATGGTTTTCCAGGACCCCTATGCGAGCCTTGACCCGCGCATGACGATAGGCGATATCGTAGGTGAGCCCATCGATATCCACCATCTCGCCGCCAACAAGGCGGAGAGAAGAGAGAAGATAATCTCCCTTCTTGAGCGCGTCGGACTCAACAGCGAGCACGCAAACCGCTATCCGCATGAGTTCTCCGGTGGTCAGCGCCAGCGAGTCGGTATCGCGAGAGCGCTTGCGGTCGATCCCGAGTTCATCGTCTGCGATGAGCCGGTCTCCGCGCTCGATGTCTCCATTCAGGCGCAGGTCGTCAATATGTTCGAGGATCTTCAGAAAGAGCTCGGACTGACCTATCTGTTTATCGCCCATGACCTGAGCGTCGTTCGCCATATCTCGAACCGCATCGGCGTCATGTATCTCGGCAAACTCGTGGAGCTTGCGGACAGCTTCGAGCTGATTGCGCACAGCGTCCATCCCTATACCAGAAGCCTTATCTCGGCTATCCCCGAGGCGGATCCCAAGACGGCGCGCGCCGCAAAGCGCATTCCGCTCGAGGGCGATGTCCCGAGCCCGCTGAATCCTCCGAGCGGCTGCCGCTTCCGCACCCGCTGCCCCTATGCGGACGAGCAGTGCGCCAACGAGTGCCCGCAGCTCAAAGAGGTCAGCCCCGGTCATTTCGCCGCGTGCCACCACCTCGACAAGGTCGCGGACTGAAAATAACGGTGTTTGTTGCGCCGAAGAGCGCAATGGATATAAAGCGGCAAAGCCGCAAAAATTTGTAGAGGAGATGTATCAATGAAGATCAAGAGAATCGTATCTCTGTTCCTTGTTCTGGTGCTCGCACTTTCTGCTGTCGCAGTTCTGGGCTCCTGCAAGAAGTCAGAGAAGGGAATCACTGTTCAGATCGGTCCCAACCCGGAAACTCTCGATCCGGCACTCAACAGTGCAGTCGATGGCGGCAACATGCTCATCACTCTGTTTGAGACACTGCTTATCATCGACCAGGACAACAAGGTTCAGCCCGGACAGGCTGAGTCCTACACCGTCAGCCCTGACGGTCTTACTTGGACCTTCACCATGCGTGACGGTCTGAAGTGGTCCGACGGCACCGAGCTCAACGCCAAGGACTTTGAGTACACCATGAAGAGAATTGCCAATCCCGATGTCGGCGCACCCTACGGCGAGACTGTTGTCGGCATGATCGAAGGCTATCAGGATGCTATCGGCAATCCCGATAAGAACGGCAAGAAGACCACAAAGCCCGACATTGACAAGCTCAATGTCAAGGCGAGCGAGGACGGCAAGACTCTCACCATCAAGCTTGCATATCCCTGCTCTTATTTCGACAAGATCGTTGCTTTCGGCACCATGAGCCCCGTTCAGAAGGCTACCGTTGAGAAGAACGGCGACAAATGGGCAACCAAGCCCGAGACCTATGTCTGCAACGGCCCCTACATGATCTCCGAGTGGACTCCCGGCGAGCGCATCGTCTGCAAGAAGAACCCCAACTATAAGGGCGGCTGGGACAACAGCAAGATCGTTACCGAGCAGCTTACTTTCCTCCTCCTTGAGGATTCCAGCGCTTCCTATGCCGCTTACACCAGCGGCCAGGCTCTCATGATAAAGGATGTTCCCACCGAGGAAATCCCGAGCCTCAAGAAGTCAACCGACGGCGGCGACTTCTATGTCGATCCGATCCTCGGCACTTATTACCTCAGCATGAATCTTAATAAGGCTCCCTTCAACAATGTCAATGTCCGTAAGGCTCTCAGCCTTGCTATTGACCGTGAGTATATTGCCAACACCATCATGCAGGGTACCTACAGCCCGGCTTACAACTATGTCGGACCCAGCATCGTTGACAGCGGCGACGGCATGTTCCTTGACAACGCTATCGCAGCAAACGGCGGCAGCACCTATGTCAGCAAGGACTATCAGGCTAACCTCGCCGAGGCTAAGAAGGCTCTCGCAGAGGCAGGCTATCCCGACGGTAAGGGCTTCCCGACCATCACTTATTCGACCAACGATTCCGGCTACCACAAGGCTGTTGCTGAGTATCTTCAGCAGGTCTACAAGAAGGAGCTTGGCATCACCATGAAGATCGATGTTGTTGACTGGTCGTCCTTCACTCCTCAGCGCCGCGCCGGTAACTATGAGATGGCTCGTAACGGTTGGGTCATGGACTACAACGACGCTTCCAATATGATCGAGCTGTTCTATTCGTCCAACGGCAACAACGACGGTAAATACAACAGCAAGGCTTTCGACGCCGCTATTGATAAGTCCAAGGTTGCCGATTCCAAGGCTCACTTTGATGCTCTCCACGAGGCTGAGAAGATCATGTCCGAGGATTATGCTTGCATCCCCGTTGCATACTACAACGACTTCTGGCTGCAGAAATCGACCCTCAAGGGTACATGGCACAGCCCCTATGGCTACTGGTACTTCCAGTATGCTTATGTTGAGGGTTAAGTCATAATCCAAAGCTCAAAGCATAATTGAACGCTGCCCGTGTCACGCAAGTGGCACGGGCAGTTTTCGCTTTGCCTGTTTTTAGGTATCAGTTTTTCTGTATTTGGAGTGACTATGTGAATGCGATGCAGTAGGGCGGATATCGTTCGACGGCAAAATACATGCAGCTTGTAGGGTGCGGCGACCTTGACGCACCGATTCCGCATTAGCGGCACATAACCTTCACGAATATTTAATTTTAATACCGTAGAAACAGCCCTTGCGGCTGTCCGCTGTCGGCGCAGTCGATACAAAATCACATCGGCTTTGCAATTTGATTTTTGCGCCACAAAACATACCAACATTCCTCCAATTTTCACCGCTCTGTTGCCAAATTCCGCCGATTGTGCTATCATTGAACCGACAAAAAAACGGAGATGATAAAAATGACCGTTACCGAAAGATTTCTGAAATATGTGACATTCGAAACCACTTCCGCCGAGTCGAGCGATACCGTGCCCTCGACTGCGACCCAGCTCGTCCTTGCCGATTATCTCGTCGAGGAGCTTCGCGGCGCGGGAGTCACCGACGCCATGCGCGACGAAATGGGCTATGTTTATGGGCATATCCCGGCTTCCGATGGCTGCGAAAATTGCCCTAAGATAGGGCTCGTCTCGCATATGGACACTTCCCCCGATGTCAGCGGCGCGAATGTCAAGCCGCAGATAATCAAATTTGATGGCACGAACGCCCCGATGGTCGGCGATGAATATATCGGGCGCGAGCTTATAGTTACCGATCATACCACTCTGCTCGGCGCGGACGACAAAGCGGGAGTCGCCGAGATAGTCGCCCTGTGCGCCGAAATCAACGCAAATAAAAATATCCGCCACGGTGCGCTGAGCATCTGCTTTACTCCCGATGAGGAGATAGGCAGCGGCGCGGATCACTTTGATTTTGCGCGCTTCAACGCCGATTTTGCCTATACTGTTGACGGCGGCGAGGTCGGCGGCATCGAGTGCGAAAACTTCAACGCCGCAGCCGCTGATATCACGGTTCACGGAGTGAATACCCATCCCGGAACCGCCAAGAACAAGATGAAAAATGCCGCGCTGTATCTCGCGGAGTTCGTCAATATGCTCCCAGCGTGGGAGACCCCGGCGCATACCGAGGGACGCGAGGGCTTTTATCATGTGGCGCGTATCGCCGGCAACGAGACCGAGGCGAGCGCGCATATGATAATCCGCGACCACGACAAGAATAACTTCGAGCGCCGCAAGAAGTTCGTCGCCGATACCGTCGGTTTCCTGAACGAAAAGTACGGCGAGGGCACTTTCGAGCTGAATATAAAAGACAGCTATTATAATATGTTAGAGATAATCGAGAAGCATATGGACATTGTTGAGCGTGCCGAAAAAGCCATGCGCGATGCGGGCGTTGAGCCTGAAATAGTGCCGATACGCGGCGGAACGGACGGCGCACGCCTTTCGTTTGAAGGTCTGCCGTGTCCGAACCTCTCGACCGGCGGCATGAATTTCCACAGTATCTATGAGGCGATACCCGTCGACGCATTGCCGAAGATGGTCGAGGTGCTGATAAATATTGTGTCCGTGACCGACTGAATAAAATAAAAACGCCGGAGACAGGGAATCTTCCCGCCTCCGGCGCTTTTATCAATATGGCTCAATGCTGAATTTGAGATTCTTTGTAGGGGTCGGCGACTCGACGACCCTATGCCGCCGTCGGCGGCACTGTTTGGAAAGCAGAAAAAAGCAAGGTCAAAACTACGCTTGACCTTGCTTTTGTTTTATCAGTATTGTTTGCCCTCGCCGATGCGACTGAACGCAAGTATGATGCAGTCAATGCCGAACAGCACAAGGTATGCGCCGACGATGTAAGCGACCGCCGCAACCGAGATGTTCGGGCTGAATATCATCACGATGCCGAGCACAAGCCCGATGATGTTGACAATCATCGTGAACCAGTAGACGAAATTGCCCGCGATGAACCGAATCGTGTTCAGGTGCGAGAGTCTCGAGAGACAGTGCGCGATGAACCATATCGGGAACAGGAGTGAGAGCACCCATTTGCCCGCGTTGGGATAGACGAGCAGCATGGCGCCCGCCATGACGCTGAGTATGCCCGAAATCAGTGACACAGTCGGACCGAAGCCGAGATGCTTGTCAACGCGAACATAGAGCACAACATCCGCAATGCCGGTTATTATGGCGATTATGCCGTAGATAATAACGAGGGTCGTCACCGCATTGTCGGGATAGACAAAAGTGAATATTCCGAGCGCCGCGAGCGCAATGCCGATTATAAGCTCCATCCATCCGAAGCCGGAACGCCTTTTCATTCCTCTTCGCCTCCTTTGTTGAGAATGGACATGAATTCTTCGCCGGTTATGGTCTCTTTTTCATAGAGATATTTTGCCAGCTCGTCGAGCTTTTCGCGGTTGTCCGCGAGGATTTTCGAAGCCTTCTCATGCTGGCGCTTTACTAGTTCAACGACCTTGCGGTCTATTTCGTTCTGCGTGTCCGCAGAGCAGGCGAGCGAAGCGTCGCCGCCGAGATACTGGTTCGAAACCGTTTCGAGCGCCACCATGTCAAAATCTTCGCTCATGCCGTAGCGGGTTATCATTGCGCGGGCGAGCTTGGTCGCCTGCTCGATGTCGTTCGATGCGCCTGTCGTTATCTCGCCGAAAACGAGCTCTTCAGCGGCGCGTCCGCCCGTAAATGTCGCAATCTTGTTTTCAAGCTCCTGCTTTGTCAGCAGATATTTGTCGCCCTGGTCGACCTGCATCGTGTAGCCGAGCGCGCCGGAGGTGCGGGGGATTATCGTTATCTTCTGCACGGGCGCCGAGTGCGACTGCATCGCCGCAACGAGCGCGTGACCTATCTCGTGATAGGCGACAACTTTCTTTTCGCTGTCCGAGAGCACCGCGTTCTTTTTCTGATATCCCGCGATGACCGTCTCAATACTCTCTTCGAGGTCGGATTCGTTGACGACGGTTCGGTTGTTCCTGACCGCGCGCAGCGCCGCCTCATTTATAATATTGGCAAGCTCCGCGCCCGATGCGCCGGATGCCATTCTCGCTATCGTGTGGAAGTTGACATCGTCTGCCGTCTTTATCTTCTTTGCGTGGACTTTCAGTATCGCCTCGCGTCCCGCAAGGTCGGGCAGCTCAACGGGCACGCGCCTGTCGAAACGGCCGGGGCGGGTGAGCGCGGGATCGAGCGTCTCGGGGCGGTTCGTCGCCGCGAGAATGATAACGCCGATATTTTCCTGGAAACCGTCCATTTCTGTGAGCAGCTGGTTGAGCGTCTGCTCGCGCTCGTCGTTGGAGCTGAACTGACCGTCGCGCTTCTTGCCGATGGCGTCGATCTCATCGATGAACACTATGCAGGGAGCTTTCTCTTTTGCCTGGCTGAAAAGATCCCTGACCTTTGAAGCGCCCATGCCGACGAACATCTCGACGAATTCCGAACCGGACATCGAGAAAAACGGCACATTCGCTTCGCCCGCAACAGCCTTCGCGAGCATTGTTTTACCTGTTCCGGGAGGGCCGACGAGCAGAACGCCCTTGGGCATCGACGCGCCGACGTCGGAATATTTCTTCGGATTGTGGAGATAGTCAACTATCTCCGAAAGGCTCTCTTTCGCCTCGTCCTCACCTGCAACGTCGCTGAAATGTATGCCCTGGGTCGACGGGACATAGACCTTCGCGTTGCTTTTGCCGAAGCCGAACGCCATGGAGTTTTTGCCGCCCGCCTGTTCCATCAGCTTCTTGCCCATATACTGGCCGAGTCCGATGAAGATTATCAGCGGGAGCACAAAAGTCAGCAGGAAGCTCACCAACGGCGAGGTCGTCGTCTCAATATCCTTTGAGAACTTCGCGCCGGAGTCATAGAGCCGCTGAGTCAGCGTCGGGTCGTTCATCGCGCCGGTCTTATAGATTTTCTTCGCGTCGTCCTTGTCGGTGAAGATTATCTGATCGTCATCGACCTCGACATTACCGATTTTTTTCTGCTCAATCATGCTCATGAATGTGCCGTAGTCGACTTCCGTCACCCGCGCCTTGACGAGCAGGGGAGACACAATCACATTGAACAGCACAATGACGAGCAGCGCAATGCCGTAGTAGAATATCAGAGGCTTCTTTGGGGATTTCACTTCTTTCATTTTCCGCACCTTCCTTTTTTAGGATTGATGTTAATTGAAAATATATATTAATTATACTCTTGCGTCAATATAAGTTCAATACAATTAAAGAATAACAGCAAAAAAGCAATGCTCGCGAATTTGCTTAATATAGTTTCAAAAAAGCGGTCATTTGCAAATTGGAATTTGCGGAACACTTGAATTATAGCAAAGCAAAAGCGGGCGACTCGACTAACACTTATAATCAGACTTACAATAGCCGCGCCGCAGTGTTTGATAGCTTTCTTTGAGAGGGCTGAACGGCTTGCGAAGCAAGACGAACGAGTCCGTATTGTTTGAGCGAAGCGAGTTTGCGGGCGAATGTGCCGAGCTACCGACTGAGAGCCGCAAACTATGTACTGCGGCGCGGCGTTGCGGGGGGCTCGGGGTGAAACCTCGAGTCTGCCTTTTCTTTGCAGGCGTTTCTTTTCTCAGACAGAAAAGAAATGCCGAAACGCGGGTAGTGTGAAAAGTTTGATTATAGTGGGACGCGAAGGTAGTAAGCCAATTATAAACAAATCAAAATTGTTGTATCGGCTGCGCTGATAGCGGACAGCCGCGAGGGCTGTCCCTACGAGCGGCCGGTAAAACAAGCCTTTTCAAAGATTTTGTGCCGCTCGCGTGGCATCGGTGCGTCGAGTCACCGCACCCTGCAAAATACAAGACAATAAGTCACTACAAATTTTGCGGTCAAATAATATCCGCCCTTACTGCATATATTTGTTGCTTTGAGCGAAGCAAAACACCCTCTCAGTCTCGGCTTACGCCGAGCCAGCTCCCCTGCAGGGGAGC
>OBKN01000776.1_pt1 | contig 13058 bp, 8 predicted proteins | sample 1519931 | NCBI WGS metagenome assembly OBKN01 (sample SAMN04209254, study PRJEB22552) | human gut metagenome | biome: gut; material: feces | host: Homo sapiens | place: USA: Oklahoma
CCATGCTCGGCTGGCGCAGCACGGCTGCCGCGTCGATGCCACGTTCGCGCAACGCGTCGATCAGCGCGATCGTGGTGGTGGTCTTGCCTTCGCCGCGGGACGCCTTCAGCGGGGTGTCGGCGGTGACGAGGACGACCTTGCCATGCTTGCGCGGCGCATCAGGATTCTTCTTCAGGTAATCGAGATAGCCGAACGCATCAATCTTCTGCACCAGACCGTATTGGCTGGTGAAATCCTCAATGCTGGTCACTGGGTTCCTTTCTTGGGAAAGCATTCCGCTGTATGGCGCACAACGTACGCGACAGACATCGCCTATGCAACGCGCGCCGGCACGAGCGGAAAAGCAAAGACGATCGCCATTCTAATAAGCACGCGCCACCAAAGAAAACCGGCTCCCGCACAACGGACGCGCGCCGACCGTCATACGGAACTGTTTGTGGCGAACGCTGTGCGGAAGCCGGTTGCTACGCGGGTTTTCGTAGAATTTCTTGCGATTGCGCAATCGCAGAAAATATCAGAAGTCGGACATGTGGAAGCCGTTCTTCATGTTCATGCTGGTGGTGTAGAGCACGGAGTCGAGCAGCTTGTCGGTTTCCGCCTTAAGCTGCGCGGCCATGGTCTCGTTGGCGGCGGCGAGCACTTCGCGGGCTTCGTTGTTGCGGACGGCTTCGATGATTTCGTCCGGTTCCATCGGCTGCACGTCGCCGATCTCGTCTTCGGCGTCGAATTCGTCGACCACGCCTTCCACCAGTCGGTCGATCTGCTCGTCGGTGGCGGCTACCATGCGGTGGCCCATGCCGCCGGTCTTCTCCTGGTAGCGCTCCACCGCGTTGGCGGTGTCGGCGAAGCTGGCGTCGCACAGGGCCGCGATGATGCGGTTCTCCCAGTAGAAGTTCTCGGAGGTGACGCGCGTGGTGGTGTCTTCGAGGTACTTCGGCGTGGAGTCGACGTTCGGGAAGAACGGCACGAGCGTGTTGAACGGGTTGGAACCGTAGGCAATCCACTGCACGGCACGGTTGACCTGCGGGCGGTACGGGCGAATCTGCATGACGGACAGCTGGCTCTGACGGTTGATGCCGATCGGACGGAACATGTGGCGCGAATGCTGGTCGCCGAGCTTGCCGTACGGATCGTACGGGGTGCCTTGGTAGTGGGAGCTCAGCACGTACTTCACGTCTTCGATGGTGATCTTGCGATCGGGCTGGCGAGCCCATGGAATGTCGTCCGCGGTCGGCTGGTGGTCGGCGTCCTGACCGTCCCACTGCTCGTCGTACGGGTTGAGGAAACGCTGCATGTACCAGGCGCGCGGGGTGTTGTAGACGTGGTCGGAATCGGAGTGGGAGCCGAACGCGTCGCGCGGGTTGAACGGGGTGACGTTCTCCACGGCCAGGTCCAGATGGTTGCGTTCGATGAATTCGCCGAGGTCCACGGAGCACATGTGCTCTTCCTGGTTTCCGAGCGCGTCGTCGAGGTCGAATTCGTCGATGCCGAGCTGGTTCGGCATGGTCACGTATGCTTCGTCCGGCACACGCTTGGCAATCCAGTGGTGGCCGCCGACGGTTTCAAGCCACCAGATCTCATCCACATCGGAGAAGGCGACACCGTTCATCTCGTACGTGCCGTACTGTTCGAGCAGAGCGCCGAGACGTGCCACGCCTTCACGGGCGGTCTTGACGTACGGCAGTACGAGGGTGAGGAAGTCCTCTTCGCCAATGCCGCCGGGCACTTCCGGCTCGTAGCCGTCCTCGCCTTCCTTGCCCTTGGCCGGAGTGAGCTCCACGAACGGGTCGGCGCCGAGCACGCGCTCGTTGGTGGTGAGGGTTTCGGTGGCGCTCATGGCCACATTCGCCTCATTGACGCCGGCTTCGCCCCAGATACCTTCCTTCAGGTCGGCGTTCGGCACGGCCGTGTACTGCAGCGGCTCGCCCGGCAGGTCGACTTCCACGTGGGACAGCACGCTCTTATAGTGGCGCGGCTGCTCGTCCGGCTTGACGACGATGAAGCGCTTCGGGCAGAATTCGCCGTTCGCGCTGTCCTCATTGCGGGCGATGATGGTCGATCCGTCATAGCTTGCGTCCTTGCCGACCAGAATCGTGGTGCATGCCATATATGTAGGTTCCTTTCGTTTGTTTTGTTTACGTTTGCGGTATTCTTTGGTATTTTCTTGCGATTACGCGGTTTGCGCCTTGCCGGCTGTTCTCGCCGGTTTCGCCGGTCACGCCTTGCCGGTCAGGAAGATAGCGCCTTGGTCCGCGATCGCACCGGAATTACGCAACGCGCGTTCCATCTCGTTGAGCCAGAAGCCTTGGTTGAGGCCGTTCAGCGGCGCGGTGGTACCCCACACGTGCAGGTAGTATTCGTGATCCCGATCAGGCGGATACGGACCGTTGTAACGCATGGTGACGGCCGGATCGCTGCTGCGGCCCTTCAACAACGGCGATGCGGCGGACGTGCGTCCCTGCACCGTCTCGGGAATCATCGCGGAAACCGTGCGGGAAAAATCGGCCGGAATCGCCAATGCATGTGAATCGTTGAAATCGTACATCAGCGCGTCCACGGGCAGATTGGCGAGCGACCAATGGTTCCACTGGAAACCGCACACCGGAATGGAATCGGGATCGACGAATTCCCAATGCAGAAACTGCACGGACGGGTCGAGCTCGTCAATATAGAAGGGGAAGGAAACGATCGGAGTGCCGTCGATGCAGTTCTCAGGCGGCGCCGCCTTGGCGAACGCGTCGGGAATGACGGTGAAATCTGCGGAAATCTTCATGCTTCCAGTATCGCGCATGCGCGTGACGCGACGCGGCCGTATGACGCGTCTACGCCGGTGGCGCAATCGACGCAATCGCAGCAATCGACACAACCCGCAACCGAAACGACCCCGTCCGCGCGGCGATCGCACGGAACGGGGTCATTCCGGGAAACAGGGCCTATCAGAACCGAATCGCTCTCATAGGCACATTTGCAGTGGCGGAACCCTGCGGCCGCGATGACGCAGCCGCAAAGTCCGGAATAGCCGAGCGAAAGAAAGAAGGGGGAAAAATCACTCGGCCGGCTTGTAGAAGTCGCCGTTGAGGGCTGCGGCCGCCTTGGCCTTGGCCTCTTCGAAGGTGACTTCGGCGAGGGAGGCGCGCACATCGTCCAGCGCCACCGGGGTCATGGACAGCGAGTTGACGCCGAGACCGGCCAGCACGACCGCCAGATCCGGATCGGCCGCGGCCTCGCCGCACACGCCCACCGGCATGCCCTTGGCGTTGCCCGCGTCGCAGATCATCTTGATGGCGCGCAGCACCGCCGGATGCCATGCGGTCTGATAGTTGGCCACGGAGCCGAGGGTACGGTCGGCGGCAAGGGTGTACTGGGTCAGGTCGTTGGTGCCGATGGACACGAAGTCGGCCACGTCAGCCACCTTGTCGGCCATCAGGGCGATCGACGGCACTTCGGCCATCGCGCCCACGAACTTCAGACCGAAGCTCTTGCCGAGCTTGACGAAGTAGTCGGCCTCATGCTGGTCGGCAACCATCGGGGCCATGACCCACAGGTTCGCGTCGGTTGCGGCGTCGGCGGCGGCGAGCGCCTTGAGCTGGCCTTCGAGCACGTCCATGTGGGCGCGCAGGGTGCGCAGGCCACGCAGGCCGAGGGCCGGGTTCGGCTCGTCTTCCGGAGTCAGGAACGGCAGCGGCTTGTCGGCGCCGGCGTCGAGCATGCGGATCACGACCTTCTTGCCCGGGAACTGGCTGAGCAGCTCGGTGTAGGCCTTGGTCTGCTCTTCGACGCTCGGCGGCTCGGAGTTGCCGATGAACAGGAATTCGGTACGGAACAGGCCAACGCCTTCGGCGCCGTATTCCAGCGCCTTCGCGGCATCGGACGGCTTGCCGACATTGGCGAGCAGCGGAATGAGGTGGCCGTCCTTGGTGGCGCCCGGCTTGCCACGCAGTTCCTTGGCTGCGGCGGCACGGGACTTGGCGGCTTCGGCGGCGGCGATCTCGTCTTCGCTCGGGTTCGCCACGATCTCACCCTTGGCTGCGTTGACGATGACGTTGGTGCCGTTCTCAAGTTCGGCGGCTTCGGCGGCGGAGACGACCGCGACGATGCCACGGGCGCGCGCCAGAATGGCGGTGTGGGAGGTCGGACCGCCCTGGGAGGTAACGATGGCCAGGGTCTTGCTCATGTCGAGCGCGGCGGTGTCGGCCGGGGACAGGTCTTCGGCGACGAGCACGAACGGGGTTTCGCTGACCGGCAGGCCTAGGGCGGGAGCGCCCATGAGGTCGGCGATCACACGCTGGCCGACGTCATGCAGGTCGGCTGCGCGCTCGGCCTGGTAGCCGCCGATGGCGCGGAACATGTCTTCGACCGCGCCGAAGCCTTCCAGCACGGCGCGCTCGGCGGTCTTGCCCTGGTTGATGAGGTCCTTGATGGACTGTGCAAGGGACGGATCGGAGGCGAACATGGCGATGGCCTGCAGAATCGGGGCGGCCTGCTTGGCGCCTTCGTCGCCGTTGGCGGCTTCTTCGGCGCGACGGTTCAGGTCGGCGTTGACGAGGGCGAGCGACTTTTCGACGCGGGCGATTTCGGTTTCCGCGGAGATGCTTTCGGCGCGCGGAGCGTCCGACGGTTCCGGCAGCGGAGCGGCCATGCGAATGACCGGGCCGACTGCGACGCCACGACCGATACCAACACCCTTAATGTTCATGAGAACTCCTTTTCCTGTTTCCTTGGGAAAAAATATGGATACGCAAACGATTGCAGGATTATGCCTGCCTTGCGTAGGTGAGTTACTGCAATGATCCCCACCGTCTTTGCCGGTAAATCATTTTCAGCCTGCGATTAGTATACACGAAATTCCCGCAAAACAAAACCGGTAAACGTTTTCTGTGTTTCGTAAAAACTGTGCTATGATAATCGCAAGAAATGCAGATGCCGGCAAAAGCCGCATAATGCAATCGATATGCAAAAATCGATATACATCGACGTGTAAATATCGAGACAACCCAACGTAAGCAAACCAACCACCAACCACAACAAAGGAGACCATTATGGCAACCCGCAATCTCGTCATCAACGATCCGGTCGGCATTCACGCCCGTCCGGCCGCCATGTTCGCGCAGGCCGTCACCGCTTCCGGCCAGACCGTGACCATCGCCAAGGAAGGCGGCAACGCCGTTCCGGCCGGCTCCATCCTGTCCATCATGGGTCTGGGCATCAAGCAGGGCGACACCGTGGTCATCAACGTCGAAGGCGACAACGCCGAGGCCGTGGCCGACAACCTGGCCAACATCCTCGTCAACGCCGAGTGACGCACCGCGCATAACGCACTGACGCACTGACGTACGAACGTTTCGACCGCCCGCCACCGGTTCATCAGACCAGACCTTTGGTCGAGAAGCACACAGGGGTTCAGGGCACCCTTTAGGGCATTTTGAAAAACACTTAGGGAGCCGGCAAACGCAAGCCAGACACGACGGAAAGGACAGCGCATGGCAGGCAGAACCGACAGCGGCAGCTCAATCACCAACGTCGCGGCGACGGCCGGCGTGTCCATCGCCACCGTCTCACGCGTGCTGTCCGGCAAACGCGGCAAGGACGACGATATCGCCCGCCGCGTGCGCGAAGCCGCCAAACAGCTCGGCTATTCAGTCAACTACGCGGCGAGCGCGCTGCGCAGCGACGTGACGAAAACCATCGGTCTGGTCATTCCGAGCGCCACGGAACCGTTCTCCGCGCAACTGCTCGACGAGATCGAGCCGACCATCGACACCGAATCGCAGCAACTGCTGCTGGGCATCGGAGCCACGCAGGAAGCGCAGGCGGAACGCATCGAATCGCTGGCCAACCGCCATGTGGACGGGCTGATCGTGGTGCCCGCAGCCGGCGCTGACCTTGCCGGAACGCTGAACCAGTACGCGAACACGCTGCCGATCGTGCAGATCTGCGGACGGCAGACCGCGCCGCGCGTGTCCGTGGTAGGCATCGACGAAAACGCCGCGATGGAGGCGATCGTCAAACATCTGGCCGAGCAGGGCATCGCGTCCGCCGCATACATGGCCGGCAACGAGCTGTCTTTCGAATCGGCGGAACTGTTCGCCACATTCCACACGCATATGCGCACTTACGGGCTTGCCACCAGCGAAAACTGGAACCAGTTCGGCGAACGTACCGTGCAGCGCGGTTTCGATTGCGCCATGCGGCTGTTCAACGGGCCGCTCGTACAGCCGGAAGCCGTGGTCTGCGCCGACGATGCGATCGCGTTCGGCGTGATGGTGGCGTTCGACGCGTTGGGAATCCGCGTGCCGGAGGACGTGCTGGTGGTCGGCTACCATGATTCCGCCATCGCGCGTACCACCATGCCCCGTCTGACGTCGGTGCGTGCGCCGTTTGAGCGTATTGTGTCGGAATGCTTGCGATTGCTGGCTTCCGGTCCTGCCGGAGGCGCGGCGGAGACGGCTGCTGCGCCAGGCGGCAGCGTGCACACGCCCCGTGTCATGCTTGCCCCGCAGCTTATTGTGCGGGATTCCTCGGTGTTCCGCCGGTGAATCGCGAATCGAATCGCCGGTAATTACTGGAAATTACGAAAATCACGGAATCAGCGCGCAGAACAGCGCTTCGAACACCAAAACCGGATTGCCGTTGCCATTGAGCCTGCGGCGCGCGGTGGCGATGTCCTCCAGCCGGCGCACGGCCCCCGTACGGTCGAGCCGTACCGACAATTCCGTGATGGCGGAACGGTTTTCGAGGTTGATGAGCCCCACCGCGTCCTCGGCGTTGTTCTGCAGCACCGCCACGTCACGGTAGATACTGGCGACCGAATTGAGCGCACGGTCGAGCACGTCACGCGTGAGTCTGGTGGCGCGTCGTTTGAGCTCGTCTTTTTTGGCGATCGCATTGTATGCGCCACGCAGTTTCGGGGGTATGCGGTCTTTGGGTCCGAGCCCGTTGATGCGGCGGAAATCGGCTTCCGCTTCGGACGCTTTGACGTTGACTTCCGCTTCGGCCTGCGCCTTCGCGTTGTCGATGAGGTTGCCGGCCAATAGCACGGCATCCGACGCGCGATGCAAGCCGAGCACGCCGACGATGAGCTCGTCGCGGTCCGTCATGACGCGTTCGTCCTTGGCATACAGGCTCGCGATGCCGATGTGCCCCTCCGACAATCGTGCCGCACGCGCCGCGATATTCGGCTCGAAACCTTGCGATTCCAAGAATTTCGCCACCGCCTGGTTGGACGGTACGGCCAAGTTGACGATGCGCGTGCGCGAGCGGATGGTCGGCAGCACGTCTTGGGCGCTGGGCGCGCACAGCAGCCAGATGGTGTGCGGGCTCGGCTCTTCGATTTCCTTCAACAGCACGTTGGTGGTGCGTTCCATCATGCGGTCGACGTCTTCGATGATGATGATGCGCCACGGCGCGGTGCCGGGCATCTGCTCGGATGTGGTGATGATGTCACGCACCTCGTCGATGCCGATGGTCACTTTGTTGGTGGCCAGCACGCTCACGTCGGGATGGGTACCGGCAAGCACCTGCTCGGTGGTTTTGGTCGGCTCATCGTTCAGGCCATGATCGGGGCTTTCGAGCGCGGCGGCGAACGCGCGGGCAACGTTGGAACGGCCCGATCCGGGAGGGCCGCAAATCAGCCACGACTGCGCGATGGCCTTCGGGTCGCCGCTGGCGATGGCCTTCAGCTGTTCGACCACCTGCGCTTGGCCTACTATGGAGTTCCACACGCTCATGCGATACCCCCGTCAGCGGTGCTCACGGTGTCGAAATCGGCTTTGATACGCGCCCACACGTCTTCGATGGACTGGCTTGCGTCAATGACGTGGAACCGTTCCGGCTCACGTTCAGCCAAGTCGAGGAACGCGACGCGTGTGCGACGCTGGAAGTCGTTGCCGGCCGCCTCCATGCGGTCTTCGGCATGCTGCAGCCGCGCATGCGATTGCGCCGGATCCATATCCAGCAGATACGTGCGTTCCGGCAGCAGACCGTTCGTGGCCCACATGCTCAGGTTTCGGATTTCCGCGGCCGTCAGCTCGCGGCCGCCCGCCTGGTACGCCAAAGAGGAATCGAGATACCGGTCGGTGATGACCACCGCGCCGCGTTGCAGAGCGGGCAGAATCACTTCCGCGACGTGCTGCGCGCGGTCGGCGGCGAACAACAGCGCCTCCGTACGCGGGGCGATGTCGGCACAATCGTTCTCATCCCCCGTATCCACGCCGTGCAACAGCATTTTGCGAATCGCCACGCCCAATGCGGTGCCGCCCGGCTCGCGCGTGACCACGCATTCGCGGCCCTGAGATTCAACATATGCGCGCAACCGTTCGACCTGCGTGGTCTTGCCCACGCCGTCAACGCCTTCAAACGAGATAAAAGTGCCCTGCATGCCTTTCACTGTACCGTGCGCCCCTGCCGTGCCCGGCCATTCGGCCCACAGCTTGGTGTCGCACGATGCCGATTGTCTTGCGGAACATCAGATCGTGCGACGTTTCCGCACCGCGTAACGTCAGCGTGCGGGAACGACTTCAGGACGCGCGTAGCCTTCGTTGGCGGTCAGCCAGTCGACGTCAGCCTTCACGGTGGACGCGGTGGAACCGATCTCCTTCGCTATACGCGTATTCGCCCAACCCTTGTCGGCCAGTTCACGCACCTTGGCACGGCGGTCGGCACGCGCCTGTTCGGTCGCGCTCACCTTCTTCGCGGATTTCGCTCCTTTGGCAGCGCCCTTCTTGGCTCCCTTCGCAGCCGTCTTGCGGCCACGACGCTTCGACGGCCCCTGCGCGCGCTTCTCCGCCAGCAGGCGGAACGCCTCGGCCGGTTCGATCGATTCGGGCGCATACTGCTTCGGCAGTGTACGATTTGTCTCGCCGTCGGTGATGTACGCGCCGTAGAAGCCGTCCTTGATGGTCACGTGCTTCTGGGTTTCCGGATCGGTGCCCAAGTCGCGCAACGGCGGCTTGGCCGCGCCACGTCCACGACCGCGTCCGTACTTCGGCTGCGCGAACAGTTCCTTGGCCTTCTCCAAGTCGACGGTGAAGATCTCGTCTTCGGAAGCCAGCGAACGCGTGTCGGACTTGCCGTCGGCACCGGTCTTGGTCAGGTACGGGCCGTAACGGCCATTGTTGGCCATGACCGTAACCGTTTGCATTTCGCCGGTTTCGGCGTTCGCCTCATCGTAGGAGCCGACTTCGCGCGGCAGGCTCAGCAGTTTCAGCGCGTCTTCCAACGTCAGCGATTCGGGACTCATCGTCTTGAACAGCGACGCCATCTTCGGACGGTCGGAAGCCGCCTTCTTACCGCCGGAACGCTTCGTCTTGCCCGCCTTGCCTGCGGCGGACTCGGCAGCGGTATCGCCGGCATCTTCCGCGCTCGGCATGACCAACGCCACGTACGGGCCGAACCGGCCATTGCGTACCTCGACGGTGCCGCCGGACACCGGGTCCTTGCCCAGTTCACGCGGCCCACCGGAATGGTTTTCAATCAGATCGTGGCCGACCTCGACGGTCAGCTCATCCGGAGCGAGCGTATCCGGCAGCGAGGCGCGCTTCGGATTGCCTTCCGCATCCAGATGCTTCATGTCCTCAAGATACGGGCCATAACGGCCGACGCGCACGTGCAGGCCATCGCCGATATCGATGGTGTTGATCTCACGCGCATCAATCTCGCCAAGCTGCGCCACCTGCTGCTGCAGGCCCTCATGCGCCTCGTCGGCGGACTGGGCCGCACCATCGCCGGAACCGAAGTAGAAGCGGGTCAGCCACGCCTTGCCGGTCTCATGGCCACCAGCAATCTGGTCGAGGCCGGTTTCCATATCGGCGGTGAACTCGTAATCCACATACTTCGGGAACTTCGTTTCAAGCAGTTTGGTGACGGAGAACGCCAGCCAGGACGGGATCAGCGCACGGCCACGCTCGTACACGTACCCGCGGTCGATGATTGTGGAGATGATGCTCGCATACGTGGACGGACGGCCGATTTCCTTCTGTTCCAACGTTTTGACGAGCGACGCTTCGGTGTAGCGCGCCGGCGGCTGGGTCTCGTGGCCGTCCGCGGCAACGTCCACGGCGGCAAGCTCGTCGCCCGGCTGCATCGGCGGCAGGGAAACGTTGTCATCGGTTTTCTTCGAAGCCTTCGCAGACTTTTCGGCCTTATCGCCAATCTTCACGCCCGCCGCCTCGGCGCTCTTCTTCGCGTCGGCAACGCTACGGCGGCCCTCGCCGGTGGCCTTCATGAAGCCGGGGAATTCGATGACGGTGCCGGACGCCTGGAACATGGCCTCGCCGTCGGATTCGGTCGGCGAGGACAGACGCACGGTGGCGGTGGAACCGGTCGCATCGGCCATCTGGCAGGCCAGCGTGCGCTGCCAGATCAGGGTGTACAGCTTGAGCTGGTCGGCCGGCACTTTAGTGGCGATTTCAGCCGGATCGCGGAAATGCGCGCCCGCCGGTCGGATACATTCATGGGCTTCCTGCGCGCCCGCCGTCTTCGTGGCGTACTGCTTGGGCGCATCGGACAAGTACTTTTCGCCGAAGTGCCGCGACACCGCTTCACGGGCGGCCGCGATCGCCTCCTGCGACAGCGTCACCGAATCGGTACGCATATACGTGATGAAACCGTTTTCGTACAGCCCCTGCGCGGCACGCATGGTCTGGCGCGAGCTCATGCCAAGGCGATTGCCGGCCGTCTGCTGCAACGTGGACGTGGTGAACGGCGGCACCGGACGGCGACGGTACGGCTTGGTTTCCATCGACGAGACGGTGAACGTCGCATATTCCAGCGATCGCGCGATCGCATTCGCGTGCGTTTCGTCCAGCTGCACGACGTTGTCTTTGACGCCGGCGGCGGTCAGCTGGCCATCATCGCCGAAATCCTTGGAACCGGCCAAACGACGGCCGCCAAGCGACACCATGCGAGAATCGAACGCAACATTGTTGCCGTCGGCGTCGGGCGCTTCCAGCGTGGCGGTGACATCCCAATAGGGGGCACGCACGAACGCCATGCGCTCACGCTCACGCTCCACGATCAGACGGGTGGCCACGGACTGCACGCGGCCCGCGGACAGGCCCGGACCGACCTTGCGCCACAGCACCGGGGACAGCTCATAGCCGTACAGACGGTCCAGAATACGACGGGTTTCCTGGGCGTCCACCATGGCGGCGTCCACATCACGCGTGTTGTTCAGCGACGCCTTGATCGCTTCCGGCGTGATCTCGTGGAACACCATGCGCTTGACGGGCACCTTCGGCTTCAGCGTCTGCACAAGATGCCATGCGATCGCCTCACCTTCGCGATCCTCATCAGTGGCGAGGTAGAGGGTGTCTGCCTTCTTCAGCGCGCTTTTCAGGTCGGCAACGGTTTTCTTCTTGTTGCCGTCCACGATGTAATACGGCTTGAATCCGTCTTCGATATCCACGCCGAACTTGCCGTACTTGGCTTTCTCGGCCGCCGGCACCTGGCTGGGCTGGGCAAGGTCGCGGATATGGCCGACCGATGCCATGACCGTGTATCCGGAGCCCAAGTATCCGCCAATCTTCTTCGCCTTGGTAGGAGACTCCACAATAACGAGCTTGCTGCCGGTAGCCATAGCCACTCCTTATTACTAGTGTTTGCAACGCAATAATACTCACTGAATACGGAGAAATGGCAAACCGCCCGTGTGGCGCATGGACGGCAGCATGCCCGGAACCGGCTGTTTTCAGCGCTTCGGCGGTGCGGGCGGCGCTCCCACCAAACCCAGTTTCGTCAACGGCGAGGCGGTCAGCTGACGCATGGCGAGCGTTATGCCAAGCACCAGCGCGGAAACGGCGGCCGTCAGCAGCGCCGTGGAAACGTACGCGCCGGCATTCGTCCATTCGGCGCTCATGGCGAGTCCCGGCTGAATCTGCCAGATGATATACGCGCCGTACAGGATGCCCAATACGCCAATCGTCAGCATCACACTGCCGACGATCTGCACGCTTGCCGACGAGACGCGCGTGCCCGGCTCATCCATGCTGCTGGCGAACGTGGTGGCAAGCGCCAGCAACGCCAGTCCGCCGACGATCAGCAGCGCCATAATCACGTCGGTCGGACGATGCCATTGCGCCGCGATCACCGACAATCCGACCAGCACCGTATACGCCCAGCCAATCACCGCCACCAGCGCACGCAGCACGCGCGGCACGGCGCACAGCAGCATCACGCTTGCCGCAGCGGCAAGGATGACATGCCCGGAAGGCGCGGAATTATTAGGATTCGATTCCAAATTAATAAGATACGGGCGTGGCAGCAGCGGCTTCAACAGTTCGGCCGCGGCGAAACACAGGCCTCCGAATACGGCGAGCTGCGCGATCGACAGCCACCGTTTGCGCACGATCAGCACGGCAAACGCGATTGCCCCCATGATGACGCTGACGGTGATGACCACTGCGGAAATGGCGAAGACGTGCACGACCGGCGCCAGCCAACCCGGCAACGCGGCATCGAATTTCGACCAGACGATATCCTCATAGCTTTGGCCGTCCATGGTACGCACGCCAAGCCACCAGACGCCGGCGGAAGCGGCAAGCATCAGCAGACCGAACACCACGCACAGCACGATGCTGGACACGCGCGGATGGCGGGTCAGCGGATCCGCCTGAGCCAAGCCTTTGTTGACATCCTGCGGAGAAAGCACCGCCTCGACTTCGCGCATATCAGGGAACGACAACGATTCCAACGGTTCCGCAGGCGTTGCTGCCGTGGGCTGCTGAAGCATGTTCACAGGCTGCTGTGGATCTCGGACAAGTGGCTTGAATTCGTTGGTCATAGTCACCGAGAATACGGCATCGCCCCTACTGTGGGGAACGAATCGGAGAAGATATAGAAAAACCTCCACGCACCCGGAAGAGGCCACTTACCCTTGCTGCATTCCTGCCCTGGGGGAGTTGGGTGACATACCGCCACGCGGAGGCTCTTGCCATATTACACCATGCCCGGACCTCGCCGCACCGACTAGACGCACGGGTACACTTGAGAAGGAATCGCACGCCACCCCTGTGCGTTTGCGTGGCTGCGATAAGCATCGATAACGTTTGGAAGGTTGTTTT
>OBKN01000778.1_pt1 | contig 13034 bp, 10 predicted proteins | sample 1519931 | NCBI WGS metagenome assembly OBKN01 (sample SAMN04209254, study PRJEB22552) | human gut metagenome | biome: gut; material: feces | host: Homo sapiens | place: USA: Oklahoma
TCCAGCGCTCCGGCAAGGGCGGCGCAAGCCGCAACAACGGCGGCAACTTCGGCGGTCGCGGCGGCAACAACCGTGGCGGCAACTTCGGCGGCGGCCGCTCCAATGGCGGCAACCGCGGCGGCAAGGGCGGCAATCGTCCCGGTCGCGGCGGACGTCGCTAAGCGGAAACGGGTTTGATTCCTATTTTCCGTAAGCACACGAAAGGGCTGGTCAAACGACCAGTCCTTTCTTTATCCTCAGACCAGAACACAACCCACAGCGACTCTACGATGACCACGCCATAAAGTCGTTTGCAATCGCGCATTTCCGCAACATTGCCCGCAACGTTACTCGCCCCACACCTCGGCGGCAATTTCTTGGATGAGAGCGATTTTCGCCCACTGCTCTTCCTCGGTGAGCTTATTGCCAATCTCGCAGCTCGCGAAGCCGCATTGCGGCGAAAGGTAGAGGTTCTCGAGCGGCACGTACTTCGACGCTTCCTTGATGCGCGCCTTCACCACTTCCTTGTCCTCCAAGCCGGGCTGCTTGGACGTGATAAGGCCGAGCACGACCTTCTTGCCCTCGGCGACGTGCACCAAAGGCTCGAAACCGCCCGCACGAGGCGTGTCGAACTCCAGGTAGAACGCGTCGACGTTTTCATGGGCGAACAAATACGGCGCCACCGGGTCGTAGCCGCCCTCGAACGCGTAGGTGGAGTGGTAATTGCCGCGACATACGTGGGTGTTAATCACGAGGTCTTCGGGCGCGCCTTCGATAGCGGCGTTGTTCAGCGCTACGCCGAGCTCGCTCACCTTTTGGATATCGACGGCCTGCATGCCCGTTTTCGCCACGAAATCGGTGTCGCAGTAAATGCCCCACGTGCAGTCGTCGAACTGAATGTTGCGGCAACCCGCAGCATACAAATCGGCAATCACCTGGCGATATGCGGCAGCAATCGCATCGGCAAGTTCTTCATCGGTCGCGTACACGCTGCGCAGGCTTTCCTGCTGGCCATCGCAACGATCGAGCGTCACTTCCGAAAACGTCTGGATAGGCGCAGGAATGGTCTGGCGCGCAACGTGGTCATCGCCAGCGAGCGCCTGCACGAACTTGAAATGCTCAACGAACGGGTGGTTCTCGCCAGAAATAGGACCCGTTACCACCGCGGTATCGGCCGTGGTTTCCTCATCGTGGAACATATAGCCCTCGCGGCTCGTGCGGCGCTCAATGCCCTGAAGGCCCCACATGAAGTCGAGATGCCAATAGCTGCGACGGAATTCGCCATCGGTCACAACCTTCAGGCCCGCAGCCTTCTGCTTGGCGACAAGGTCGCGAATGGACACGTCTTCCACGGTCTTGAGCTGGGCAGCGTCGATGATGCCCGCGTTGAAATCGGCACGCGCCTGTTTCAGCACGTCGGGGCGAAGAAAGCTGCCGACGATATCGCAACGAAACGGCGCATTAGTTACAGAATTCGCAGTCATGTTTAACCCTCTGTTCGAATTGGTTTAATGTCTGCCGAACAGTATGCAGGTCTGCTTTGCGATTGTGAAATACGAATAACTTTGCTTTTGTGATAGGTTTTTCCTATGGCGAGGCAAAGAGCGACGCAGGCAGGCAGCCTGTCGAAAACCGAGCTGCCGGATGCCAGCCCTCGGAACGCGCCACGAGCTCACGGTGCTAAGACGAACCGCCGAGGCAATGAGCCGATGTCGCCACAGCGCTACCGAGCCAAGCTACCCAAGAGCGCCGTCACGCAAACCAGAACGGAAGCATGGGGCCACCGTTGGGCGACCTGCGAGAGTGCGCCACAAAGTGGCAAGTCACCGCGCGTGCTTCGCTTCGCGCCACCTCGACCCTATTGCGGAATATGTCGTCGAATCGCTCCAACATACGCCGCGCCGTATACCGAACGCTGCGTGCCCTTGCGCGTGACCAGCCCCACTTCCATATACTCATCGATATCGAGCGGCACTGAAATAATCGACGCGCCATTGAGCTCAGCGCTAATCACACCCGAGCACACCGTATAGCCATTCAGGCCGATGAGCAGGTTGAACAGTGTCGCCCTATCGCGCACGCGAATATTTTTGTTGCGATCGAGCGTGGATGTAAGCTCTTCGGAATAGTAGAACGAGTTGAAGCTGCCCTGCTCATATGACAGAAACGGATAATCGGTCATGTCATCGAGCGTGACCGACGCGCGAGACGCCAAAGGGTGGCTCGAGCACACGAAGACATGCGGCTCGGCTCGGAACAACGGCTCGAAAGCCAGCTCGTTGGCGACAAGCATCTTCCCGATGACCTCGCGATTGCGCGCCGACAAGTAGAGCACGCCAAGCTCGCTTTTCATGTGGGCGACGTCTTCGATAATCTCGTGCGTTTGCTCCTCACGAAGCGTGAAATCGTAGCGTGCGGCATCGAACTCACGAATCACGTCGACGAACGCGTTCACCGCGAACGAATAGTGCTGGCACGACACGCTGAAGTGGGGCACGCGCTGCGCGGGATTTTTGTATTTGTCCTCAAGCAATTCCGTCTGTTCGAGCACCTGACGTGCATAGCCCAGAAAAGTTTCGCCCTCTTCCGAAACCACCACACCCTTGTTCGTACGGTCGAAAATATGCACGTTCATTTCCTGCTCAAGGTCGTGAATCGCGCTCGTAATAGAGGGCTGCGAAACATACAGCCTGCGCGCGGCCTCGGTAATGCTGCCGCATTCCGCGACTTTCGTGACGTAAACGAGCTGTTGGAGTTTCATGGGCGGACCTTCCGACGGGTGCGTGCGCCCATGGTAGCGCAAGAACCCGCCAAAACCTGTTAAATGCTCGCAGCGTTTAACAGATTGCGTGCGGCGAAAACCAAGGCAAAGTTAAAAGGAACAAGGCTGCCTCGTCCCTTGTCCAAAAGAATGTGTTAAATGCTACGAGCATTGAACACATTCCCCGCGCAAAAAATGGGACAGGGGATAAACCCCTGCCCCATTGCCCACTCGCGAACGAGAAAAGCTGCTAAACGCTGCGAGCATTCAACAGGTTCCATTCGCGAACTGTTAGTTGCCAGCGGCTCGCTTGGCTTCGTATTCGGCGACGAGCTTTTTTTGCACATCGGCCGGAGCCTGCTCATAGCCATCAAGCTCAATGGTGTAGCTGCCCGATCCGCGCGAAATGCTGCGCAGATCTTTCGTGTAGCTCACGACCTCGGCATACGGCACGCGCACCATAATGACCGTCTCGCCAGCATCGTTTGAGTCGGTGCCGATAATGCGGCCACGGCGCGTGGAGATATCACCCATTACCGCACCCGCGAACGACTCGCCCACAGCGATGCTCATCGTGGCCATGGGTTCAAGCACCACGGGGGTCGCCTGCTCGCATGCCGCACGGAAACCGATACGCGCCGCCGTCTTGAACGCCATCTCGTTGGAATCGACCGGATGATATGAACCATCGAACACGGTGCATTTCACATCGACCATGGGGTAGCCCGCGATAACGCCTTCGGCCATGGCCTCCTGCACGCCCTTGTCGACCGCGGGAACCAAGCCACCCGGAATCGCACCGCCCTTAATGGCGTCGACGAATTCATAGCCGCACCCGGGGTTGGGCTCCAGACGCAGCCAGCAATCGCCGAACTGGCCCGCGCCGCCGGTCTGCTTCTTATGACGGCCCTCGGCTTCAGCCGTCTTGCGAATGGTCTCGCGATACGGAATGCGCACCGGAACAAGCTTCGTCTCAACCTTTGCCTGAGCGGCCAAGCGGCTCAAAATAGTATCGATCTGAGCCTCGCCCATCGCCGTAACCACCGTTTGGTGCGTATCTTCATGGCGCTCGATGCGAACAGTCGGATCGTTTTCCGCAACACGCGCAAGGAAAGTTCCCAGCTTGTCTTCTTCCTTCTTATTCACAGCCTCAATGGCGACAGGATACTGCGGAATAGGGAACGGCAACGGGGCAATGGCAATGCTGCCGCTTTCCGAAAGCGTGTCGCCCGTGCGCGTTTCGACGAGCTTCGGCACCACCACGATGTCGCCCGCCATAGCGCTTTTCACCGGCGTGGTTTCTTTGCCCTTCATCACGCACACATGACCCAGGCGCTCCTTTTTGCCCGTGCGCGCGTTCAGCAGCTCGAGGCCCGGCACCAGCGTGCCCGAAAGCACCTTCACGAAGCTCAGGCGGCCAACATAGGGGTCGGCCAAGGTCTTGAACACGAAGCACGCAGGCTCGCCTTCTTTGGAAACCTTCACTTCACCGCCGTCGGCCGTGGGAATGGGGCCATGCGCTGTGGGATGCGGGAAGTAGGTGCAAATGTCTTCCATAAGGCCCTGAATGCCCTGCTTGATGATGGTAGAGCCCACAAATACGGGAATGAACAGCTCCTGCGCGATGGCCTTGTCGAACAGGCCCTCGAGTTCTGCCTGGGTGAGCTGCTCTTCGCCATCGAGGTATTTCATCATAAGGTCGTCATCGGCTTCAGCAACCAAGTCGCACAGCTTGTCGCGCGCCACCTGGGCCTGCTCAAGGTATTCATCGGGAATTTCTTCCACGCGCTCAGAATCGCCTTCGAAGTAGCGCGCCTTCATGCGCAGAATATCGATGACGCCCTTGAAATCTTTGTCAACGCCAATGGGAATGGTCACCACGCCCAAACGCGCGCCGAAGCGGGCGTGCAGCGCGGCCATGATAACGTCGAAGTTCGCATGCTCGCGATCGATGTGGTTAATGAACACCGAGCGCGACAGGCGCATAGTTTCGGCCTCGCGCCACAGTTTCGTGGTCATGACCTGCGGTCCCTCTACGGCGTCAACCACGAACATGGCCATTTCGGCGGCGTGCATGGTTGTGAGCGTGTCGCCAATGAAGTCGGGGTGGCCCGACGTGTCGAGCAGGTTAATCTTGTAATCTTTATACGGAATGGGCGCAACCGATGTGCCCATAGTGAACTTGCGTTTGATTTCCTCGGCATCGTAGTCGAGGTACGATTTTCCGTCGTGCGTAGTGCCCATGCGCGGCGTTTGGCCGGAAATGTAGAGCATGGCTTCGGCCAGTGAAGTTTTGCCCGCACCATCTTGTCCGACTAACACGATGTTGCGGACATGCAACGTCTCGGGAGCTGCCATTGATACCACCGTCTCTTCCTGGGTTATCCCCTACTCGCAGGTTAACGATGCAACGAATGCTTTTTCAGTGTAACGCAGCGAAACCCCAGGATAAACGGGCATTTCAAGAACTGGTTCCACGCCCCCGGGCGGCTCCATCGAGGCCTTCCGCGGCGAGTTCCCTACTCGGGCGCGGCCGCTCGAAAACGATTTCGCCATTCGAGCGAAGGCACGTGAAAAACGGAGATTCCCATTCAAACATGCCCATTGAGCATGAGGCCGATCGGGCGACGCCACGCGCCAGCACCGCCCCACTTCGCAGAAAAGCCGCTTGATTGAGCCCCAAGCGCGACGGCTATTCCCTGGGCGCTGGCGGCCACGGGCGAGCGAACTGCTCGCAAAAACGACCATTCACACCCTCGCCGTCGAGCAGGCGACCGTCGGCAGACGCCTCAAGCTGCCCCGCGAAGTTGATGTTGAGCGCCGCCATGCGCCATTCGCCGTCGGCCTCGCGCACCGCTTCAACCTCATAGAACCCGAACGAAAAGCAGTCGAGGGCGTCGTCAGCCTTATACGAATCCCACGCTTGAAACGCCGCATGGACCAACGCCCTCTCGCTCGACACAAACAAAACCTGCTGCGCGCCAATAAGGTGAGATGACGTGTGCAACTCCGGCAACAACTTCCCATAGAGCTTCGTGATGCGCGCGCGGCCTTTCAAAGCAGGCATGCCGGGGTTGCACATTTCCCCATCTTCCGTAAACGCAGCGCCCACGCCTTGCGCATCTTGCGCGTCAACGCAGCGCGCATAGTGCGCGAGCAGTTCTTCAACCCGATCGCGAGCTTCGATGCGAGCAACACGCTCCTCGAGCGAGGGGCTTTCCGCAAAATAGTCTCCCGCCGTCCGCAATACGTCCTGCTCGATTTCCTTCATCGCAAACCTTCTTTCCGCCGTTTTCTTCATCGTGCCTTTGTTAGGCGGGCAGCACAATTCATGCCATGCGCCACACTCCTCCGTTTTCCTTGAAGAAAGGGGCCTTTTCCGCAGTAACTGGTGCAGAATTCGCGCCATACGGCGAAGCGTGTTCGCCCCTCACGTCCCAAGCGGCTATACTTGCGCAGAAACCTCGGACAGTAATTGCGGAAAGCGGGCGCACGGGCGTCGCGGCGAGGCGCAAGGGCTGCCCGTCTATTAAGGGAGCGACCATGACCCAAACCTATTCAACCCAAATGGAAGCCGCCAAGCTCGGCATCGTCACGCCGCAAATGGCACAAGTCGCCGAAGACGAAGGCATCGACGCCGAAGTCATTCGCGAGCGCGTCGCACGCGGCACCATTGCCATTCCTGCCAACCATAACCACCCTGCACTGCACGCGCATGGCGTTGGCGAAGGGCTGCGCACGAAAATCAACGTGAACCTGGGCATTTCTGGCGACGAGCGCGACTACGAATGCGAGATGCAGAAGGTGCGCACCGCGCTTGAGTTCGACGCCGAGGCCATTATGGACCTGTCGAACTACGGCAAAACGCACGATTTCCGCCGCGCGCTCGTGGATATGTCGCCCGCGATGATCGGCACCGTTCCCATGTACGACGCCGTCGGCTACCTGGAAAAAGACCTGGGCAACATCACCGCGCAAGATTTCCTTGACGTCGTGCGCGCGCATGCCGAAGAAGGCGTGGACTTCGTGACCATTCACGCCGGCCTCAACCGCAAGAGCATCGACAGCTTCAAGCGCAGCGGCCGCATGATGAACATTGTGAGCCGCGGCGGCAGCCTGATTTACGCCTGGATGGAAATGACGGGCAACGAGAACCCGTTCTTCGAGTACTACGACGAACTGCTCGACATTCTGTACGAATACGACGTCACCATTTCGCTCGGCGATGCGCTGCGCCCTGGCTGCGTGAGCGACTCCACCGACGCGGGCCAGGTAAGCGAGCTCATTGAGCTGGGCCTTCTTACCACGCGCGCATGGGAGCGCAACGTGCAGGTCATGATTGAGGGCCCGGGCCACATGGCGCTCAACGAAATCGCGGCCAACATGCAAATCGAGAAAACCCTGTGCCACAACGCGCCGTTCTACGTGCTAGGGCCGCTGGTGACCGATATCGCGCCTGGCTACGACCACATTACGTCGGCCATTGGCGGCGCGATCGCCGCAGCAAACGGCGCCGACTTCCTGTGCTACGTGACTCCCGCCGAGCACCTGCGCCTGCCGAGCGTGCAGGATGTACGCGAGGGCGTTATCGCCTCGAAAATCGCCGCGCACGCCGCCGACTTGGCGAACGGCGTTCCTGGCGCTCGCGATTGGGACGACCGCATGGCTCGCGCCCGCCAGCGCCTCGACTGGCCCGCGATGTTCGACGAGGCCATCGACCGCAAGAAGGCCGAAGAATACGTGGCGAGCACCAACCCGCACGACCCGAGCACCTGCACCATGTGCGGCGCCATGTGTTCGGTACGCACCATGAACAAAGCCATGAAGGGCGAAAACGTCAGCCTGCTGTAGGCGAAGAGCGCGGGCGAAGCGCCCCAGGAGGCACTCGACGCATGCAACACCAAAGAGGCCAAGGGCACGAACCCTTGGCCTTCTTCTTTAAGCGAACCCACCGCTCGGCAACACTCACGATCGCCTCTTTCGCTTTAGTCGCAGCGCTACTCGGCAATGCCCTCGAGCGCTTCTTTCGCCGCAGCTGCGATGCGCGAGACGTCATCCTCGTTCGGATGGCTTTGCGCCTTGTTCCAATTGTCAATCAGCATGCGAGCCTGAGCGTTCTCGGGATCTTTCTCGAGCATGCCCTCGTAGCGGCGCTTCACGCCCATACCCATCTTGCCTTGACACATCGCGCCGCCAATATACTGCGCATCGGCAGGCAAATATGCGCGAACCCTGTCGAGAATTTGCGCGAAATACTCGTCGCTTTCACCGAAGCCGCAGGTGCCGAACAGAAAAACGCGCTTTCCCGCAAGTCCCTGAAGAAAATGCTGGACAGCGGGGCTGCATGAGCCCTTGTCGCACCAAAAGCCGACGAATACCACGTCGGCCCCACTCGCTTGCGTGGCAATCGTCGATGTGGAAGACGTCGATGCAGCGGCGTTGGCGCTTTGGCCATTTTCGGCGGCCTCGTCCCCTTCAGCGCCTTCGACATTTTCAGCACCTTTAACGCCTTCCGAGTGCGCCGATTCCGCAGCCGCGCCATCCAAATCGAAAGTGGCCGCAAAGCGCACTCCAGCGTAAGACAATTCGCGCTGCAGCGCATCAGCCACCAATTTGGTGTTTCCGCTTTTGCTGCTCACAGCCATAGAACACGTGATATTCAAAACAGCTCCAATCTCTTGACGAAGACACCTTACGCCGAAACGCATCACAAGAAAACCGTGCAGCGTCTCAAGCCCCAGATGGCAGAAAACGCGACAAGGGGGCCTCTCTGCAGACCTTATTACGGAGGGAAAAGCCCGCAAAAGCCCGAACGGAGTAACTAAGCTCAACAAAAGGCCAGGTCACGTAATTTTCTGGAAAGAAATCCGAAGAATATCTGCCCGATAAAAGGCCCCATCGTGGCGTTTCCTGGCAGCACGTTCCCAAATTCATGCAATCGGGCCCCATTACGGCGTTTTCTGCCAACGCCGAAAAGAATGCATGCCTTCAACAGGCTTCCATACGCCGAGCAAGGCGCACTTTCCGAGAGGTCCCATACGCCGAGTAAGGCGCACCTTTCGGCGGGCTTCCGTATGGCGAACAGGACCCACTTTTTCAACAAGCCCCATATGTCGAACGGAACGCACGCCTCCGACAAGCTTCCATACGCCGAGCGGGAAGGCGTCAACCGCCTGAACGTCGTTTGACTGTCCGAACGCGCATTTCATGCAAGGCCAATGCCACGTTCGCATAGCGGGCTGCTCTTTGTTTCTTACATTTCATGCTGGCGTCGGAAGCATAGGCCCTTTAAGTCGAGATCGTCGACCCATCAAAAGAAACCAGCTTCAAAAGGAAGCTGGTTTCCTCCTTTTGAAAACGGGAGCGCGGCCGAAGCGGAATTCGCGCCGAGACGTAGACCTTTATTCGTGCCGAGGTGTAGAATCTTTAAAAGAAAAAGCCGACTTCCTTAGAAGCCGGCTTTTCAGATTCAGAATGGTGCCCGAGGCGAGAGTCGAACTCGCACGTCTTTCGACAACGGTTTTTGAGACCGCCGCGTCTGCCATTCCGCCACTCGGGCGCGAAATCGAATTATACCCGATGTTCCCGAAAGCGCAAACCGAAATTTCAGAGCACGCGCAAAAAGCAACGATACAGGCCGAAAATCGTTAGAACAGGCACGAAAGCCGAAACAAGGCGACTTCGGTCCGAAGACGCCGAAGCAAGACGATCGTTCAGTTCGAAGACGTCGAAAAAGACGCCCACTCGGCTCCCGGGGACTGATGCGACGCAGTATTCGCAGCGAGTCAAACCGCCCCGGAACTCGCTAGCCTACGATTTTGACGTTGTTGGCGTACTCGCTCGCGTCGTCGGTATACACCGCTGCATTTTTCTTCTGGCGCTGAAGCTCTTCTTCGGTAAACGTGCGCTTGACCACGCCAGGAACGCCCGCGACCAGCGAGCGCTCGGGAATCACGGCATGCTCTTTGACCAGCGCGCCCGCGGCGATAATGGAACCGCGACCGACGTGGGCACCGTTCATAACCGTGGCATGCATGCCCACAATAACGTCGTCCTCAATGGTGGCGCCGTGCACGATGGCGTTGTGCCCCACCGACACGCGTTCGCCAATGGTGATGGGCAAATCGTAATCGGCATGGAGCATGGCGTTGTCTTGCACGTTGCTGTCGCGGCCGATGGTGATGGACGCGACTTCGGCACGCACCGATGCGCCGAACCATACGGAAGTGTTTTCCGCCAAATGAATATCGCCGGAAAGCGTGGCGCTGTCGGCGATAAACGTAGCTTTCTCCACATCAGGACGCATGCCCTTGAATTCGATGATCATGGTATTCCTCCCTCTTCTTAAGCATGTCGCAACAGGAAATGTGCGACATGGTTCACGGATGGTATCAGAACCCATTCCCCACACATATGCTCAAGTGTCCGCAATCCGATGAGCGCGACCATACAGCATGCTCGTCGGCGACAGAACGAGAAGGGTGGCTACCCAGAGGCGCTTCATGGGTATCAACGAATCGCCCGACCGTTTCGTCAGCAAACCAGCTCCAAACCGCCGCTTCCTCTTTTAGCCGTTTGGGACTTTGCGCGCTCACCATTTGGGCCGCAGAGTACTTCGCGCTCGCTGGCGAACGCAGCACAATCGCTTTGAAAGCCGAACTGGCGCGATGAACACCGAAGGGAGAGCGGCTTTTGATCGCGATGCGAAAGGAAGTGATGGGAATGATGAAGCCCATGACGAAGAAGATTCTGCTGGGCGCGCCCGCAGTTGCATTGTCCGCGGCGCTTGCATGCACCATGGTGGCATGCGGCGGTGGCGGCGGCGAGCAGGGCGAATCGGGCGGCGATGCTGCCGCCAGCAAATCGGCCTACGAATCCCAGAAGATTGAAGTCGAAGGCTTCACCGTCGAATCGCTCGCCGATGGCACGTACTATCGCGGCGAATTCTACGGACAAGATGGCTTCTGGCTGCGCGTACGCATCACGAACACGAGCGACAAGCCGCTTGACCGCTTTAGCTTCACCACGAACGCTGCTCCCGGCAACCTTGAACCGGGCGATAGTATCTTCAATACATTCACCGCGTATGTCGAAGAGATCGAAACCCCGCCGGCGGAGCTTTGCAAAGACGCCCAAACAGAGGGCAACCCGACCATCGCACCTGGCGAAAGCGTTGATTGGGTGTATTTCTGGGTCGTTGACAACAACTATTACGGACCTATTACCGTCGAATTCGAGAATGACGTATCGGGCGGCACCAACCCCAGCGTGATGCACTTCGACACCACGGGATGCGAGACCGACGAATACAAGGCAGTTAAGGAAAAGGCCGACGAAATCAAAGCCCTTGGCGGCGTCGATTTCGAGACCTATAGCGCGAAGGCTGCCGATGGCTGGACGCTTACCGAAATGGACGAGAAGCACAGCGATGCCGAGTTCAGCCTCGATGCCGTAGATGATGGGCACGTCGACGTGTACACCGCCTCCAAAGACCCGATGGGTGAAGCCAAGCTCGCCCAGAACAACATGGGTGGCGGCGAGATTGACGAAGTCGAAATCAATGGCGTAACGTGGACGCGCTTCACCGCTTCGCATGGTGCCACGTACCTGTATGCCGAAGCATCAAACGGCACGACGGTCAGCATCTATGCTAGCAGCAATCTCACCTGGGAAGATGCCCTGCCCATGTTCGAAATGGTGACTTTGAAGTAACGAGACGCCGCGACCGCTCAAATACAAATGCGACCCGCATAGCGTTATCGCCCAACAACAGCAAAGGCCGATTCCGGAAATTCGGAATCGGCCTTTTTGATAAACGAGCCGGTTTCGGCGCAGCAAGCAACGACAAAACGACAGGCTAATAGAACAATTCCACCTCATCTTTGAGGAATTCCTCGACGCCGCATGCGCCAGACGCCGCGCCGCCAACAACGATTCGCTTCGCACTCGGATGGGCAGACAGGAAATCGGCCATCCCGCTCTGACCCTTTTCTTTGCCGCTTTTCACTTCAATAGCCGAAAGCGAATCAAAGCCCTTCGAAACGACGAAGTCGACCTCTTTCGTCCCCTCGCGCCACCAATACACGCCCAGACCCTCTTCGGACGCCCGCGCGAGAAGCCGTGCGCCAACCGCCGATTCGACCAAACGGCCGCGCAAATCGGGTTCGCCCAAATATCTCGATTTCTCAATTCCTGACGATGCCGTCATAAGCGAGGTGTCGTACACCATGAAACGTGGCGACGATTTTCTGCGCCTCACCTCTTTGGCATCGTATTTCTGAATGCCGCAAAGCATTCCCGCTTTATCAAGCAAATCGAGATAATGCGCAACCGTCACCGTGTTGCCCGCATCTTGCAGTTGTCCAAGCATCTTGGTATACGAGAGTTCTTGCGCTGAATACGTTGCGCCGAGCCGGAAAAGCGCCCTCATGAGCGCCGGCTTGCGAATATCTTCAAGGGCCAAAACGTCTTGCGAAATCGTTGGCTTAATAATCGCTTCACGAATATACGAAATCCAGCGAGCATCGTCGCTCGCAAATCGCGCTGCGCCAGGGTAGCCGCCGTAATAAAGGTAGTCATCAAACGAGAAACCGAACGCCTGGAAGCATTCCGAATAGCTCCAATGCGGAGAATGAATAAGCTCAAAGCGCCCCATGAGGGAATCTTCCAGTCCCTTGTGCAGCAGAAGCGACGACGAGCCGCTTAAAACAACCCGAACCGGCATGTCGTTTCGCCGATCGGCATCGTAGAGCGACTTAACGACGAGCGACCAATGGGGCACCTTTTGAATCTCGTCAACGACAAGCACCACAGGACGCGACCCCAACCGCGTGGCGTTTCGAGCCTGTTGCCATTCGACCTGAAGCCATTCCTCGCTCGGAACGATGGCATCGTCTGCGCTTATGAAAAACTGCTCCGTGTCGATTTTCGCCAAAGCTTGACCGAGCATTGTGCTCTTGCCTGTTTGACGAGGCCCAACGACAACCTGCATAAGCGGATTGTTCGTTTCGGAGATTCTATCGACGATGGTTTTCACATAATGCCGCTCAAACATTCCAGAACCCGCATTCTTGTCGTATTGAGTATTTTTACTCAGTACAATGAGTAACTTCAATCAGGTCGGTTACGACTTGCCGTTTGGCCTGCCCTCCCATGGGAAGGCAGTCGCGCGCCCATCTCCATCGTGCCACACGTCACGCACACAGCTGGAACGCGCCTGCGCAACGGGAACGCATTCTTGGCTTATAGGACAAAAAGTGTGTCTCGATAGAACGCATGTTCCTCTCACGCTAAT
>OBKN01000791.1_pt1 | contig 12888 bp, 10 predicted proteins | sample 1519931 | NCBI WGS metagenome assembly OBKN01 (sample SAMN04209254, study PRJEB22552) | human gut metagenome | biome: gut; material: feces | host: Homo sapiens | place: USA: Oklahoma
GCAGTATGCCAAAGCTGCACGGCAGGCCGGACAAGCCGCCGCGCAGGGTGCAGCCACCACCGCAGAGAACGGTTTCCGGGTAACAAAGCTGGCGGTCGAGGGCGGCGAACGGGTAGTCGAATTTGCGGCCCGGAACTGGAAAACCATTCTGATCGTGGCGGTGTTCGGTCTGCTGGCTCTGCTCTTGATAACGGGGTTGCAGTCCTGCACCGTGATGGCGGGCACCGCTGGAACCGGCGTGACAGCATCCTCTTATTTTTCCAAGGATAAGGATATGCTGGGCGCAGAGAAAGCCTACGCCAAGTTGGAACAAAAACTGCAACGGTATCTCGATACCTACGAGGCCACCCACAACTACGACGAGTATCATTTTTATCTGGACGAAATCGAGCATGACCCCTATGTGCTGATCTCGATTTTGTCCGCGCTCCATGATGGCGTTTTTACATTGGCCGAGGTGCAGGGCGAACTTGAAATGCTCTTTGAAAAGCAGTACATCCTGACCGAGACCGTGACCATGCAGATACGCTACCGTACAAAAATGATGGTCATTATTGGCCCGTATGGTGTGCCGCAAGTTATCACCTACCAAGAACCGTATGAATACTACATCTGCACGGTCAAGCTGAAGAACAAGGATTTATCTCATCTGCCTGTGGAAGTACTGACCGAGGAACAGCTTAGTGCCTATTCGCTCTATATGCGCACGCTGGGCAACCGGCCGGATTTGTTTGGCAAAGCGCAATACCCCAATGCGTCCACCATCAAGCAGCCCACCTACTACGATATTCCCCCGGAAGCATTAAAGGATGATAGGTTTGCCGCCATGATGGAGGAAGCAACCAAGTACATCGGCTACCCGTATGTGTGGGGTGGCAGCTCCCCCAGCACCAGCTTTGATTGCAGCGGCTACATTTCGTGGGTGCTGAATCACTCCGGCTGGAACGTGGGCCGCCAGACCGCACAGGGCCTTTACAACCTCTGTACTCCTGTTTCGACGGCGCAGGTCAAACCGGGCGACCTTGTGTTTTTCAAGGGCACCTACGATACCCCCGGCGTGAGCCATTGCGGCATCTATGTAGGCAATTCCATCATGCTGGACTGCGGCGACCCGATCTCTTACACAAACCTCAACTCAAAATATTGGCAGGAACATTTTTACAGCTATGGGCGTTTACCGTGACGCCAGAAAGGATTTTGTATGGCAAAAAGACTTTCCCGCATTGAGCGCGACATCGAACGGCTCAAAGAAAAAATCAGCGAATACCAGCAGCAGTTGAAAGAACTGGAAGCTGCAAAGACTGAACAGGAAAACTTGCAAATCATTCAGCTGGTGCGCAGCATGAACATGAAGCCGGACGAGTTCGCGGCCTTCCTGCGCAGCGGTGCGTTGAATGCTGCACCCACCGCCACCCCGTACCACAAACAGGAGGATGCCGCCGATGAAACCTGACAACTGGAACCGCTTCGCTGCCGGACTGCTGGCCATCCTGCTCTGCCTCTGCTCGTTCTCCATGCCCGCCTTTGCAAGCGGCTCTGACCCTGCCCCGGGACCTCTGCCGGAGATTATCGAAGAAGAACCCACCACGGGCGGCATGGAGCCGGAGGGCGTGTCCATCACGCCCAAAGGCAACGCAACACTGGTGGATGATTTCTACGGGGACAAACAGCTTATCACCGTGACCACCAAAGCCGGGAATTATTTTTACATCCTGATCGACCGCGCCAATGAGGACAAGGAAACCTCTGTCCACTTTCTGAACCAAGTGGACGATGCCGACTTGCTGGCCCTGCTGGATGAAGAACCGCAGGACACCGAGTTCTGCACCTGCACCGTGAAATGTGAGGCCGGGAACGTCAACGAAAACTGCCCCTTGTGTGAAAAGAGTTTGCGCAACTGCACGGCCCCGGAAGCTGTGAAAACTGACACCGAAACGCCGGAGGAAAAGCCGAAATCCAGCATAGGCAGTCTGGTTATCTTGCTGGTACTGGCTCTGGCTGGCGGCGGCGCAGCACTCTACTATTTCAAGTTCCGCAAACCCAAGACCGACACCACCGGGCACGATGATCTGGACGAGTACGATTTTGGCGAGGACGAAGATGCAGACGAGGAACCGGCTGAAATCGAGATTCATTCGGAGGACGGACAGGAGGACGAAACATGAGCGTTCAGCTGGTAATTGCCGAAAAGCCCAGTGTAGCCCGCAGCATCGCCGCCGTGATCGGGGCCACTGAAAAGCAAAACGGCTATTGGCAGGGCGGCGGGTATCTGGTCAGCTGGTGCATCGGGCATCTGGTGTCCTTTGCGGAAGCGGGCCAGTACGATGAAAAATACTGTAAGTGGCGGTATGAGGATTTGCCCATCCTGCCCCAGCCGTGGCAGTTCGTCGTCCCGGACGAGAAAAAACAGCAGTTTGAAGTTCTGCGTGCCCTGCTCAACCGCCCCGATGTGGATAGTGTGACCGCTGCGACCGACGCAGGCCGGGAGGGAGAACTTATCTTCCGTTTCGTCTACCAAATGGCCGGCTGCACGAAACCCGTAAAGCGGCTTTGGATTTCCAGCATGGAGGATGCAGCCATCCGAGAGGGCTTTGCAAACCTACGCCCGGATTCGGACTATGATGCGCTATACCAATCGGCCCTCTGCCGCGCAAAGGCAGATTGGCTGGTGGGCATCAATGCAACACGGCTGTTTTCGGTGCTGTACCATAAGACCCTAACCGTGGGCCGGGTGCAGACCCCGACACTGAAAATGCTGGTGGACCGGGATGCAAAAATCCTGCGCTTCCAGAAAGAAAAGTATTATACGGTCGGCATCCAGTCCGGCAGCTTGAAAGCGGACAGTGGGCGCATTGCGGATGCAGAAACCGCAAATTCTCTCAAAGAAAAATGCACGGGTGCAGTTGCCGTCTGTACTTCTGTCAAGCGGGAGAAAAAGACAGAACAGCCGCCCAAGCTCTATGACCTGACCACCTTGCAGCGGGAGGCAAACCGCCTGTTCGGTTTCACGGCAAAGCAGACCCTTGATTATGCCCAGCAGCTTTACGAAAAGAAACTGCTGACCTATCCCCGCACCGACAGCCAATATCTGACCGAGGACATGGGCCGGACAGCACAACATCTTACGTCTGACCTACTGGGGCTGCTGCCCTTTACCCAAGGGCTTGCACTTACCCCGGATGTAGACCGTGTGCTGAACAGCAAAAAGGTATCGGACCACCACGCCATCATCCCCACGTCCGAATTTGTAAAGCAGGGTTTCACTGGTCTTGCCGAGAGTGAATACAAGCTGATGAACCTTGTCTGCTCCAAACTGCTCTGCGCGATAGCCGCGCCCCATGAGTACGAAACTGTGACTGCTGTGTTCTCCTGTGCAGGGAACGAGTTCACCGCCAAGGGAAAAACGGTGCTTGTCCCCGGATGGAAAGAGATCGACCAACGGTTCCGCTCCACCATGAAAGCAGACGGCGAAGAAGAAGCGGAAAGCCTGAACACCCTGCCAGAACTGACCGAGGGGCAGAGCTTCCGCGTAACTTCTACCGTATCGGAACACTTCACATCCCCGCCGAAAGCCTACACCGAAGATACGCTCCTGTCAGCAATGGAGCGGGCCGGGGCCGAGGATATGCCGGAGGACAAGGTGAATTGCTCCGCAGGAGCAAGAGAGGGTGGCCTGGGCCAAGCGGAACGCAAGGGGCTGGGTACTCCGGCCACCCGTGCGGCGATTCTGGAAAAGCTGGTGCAAATGGGCTTTGTGCAGCGCAAGGGCAAACAGCTTGTCCCCACCAAGGACGGCATCAATCTGGCGGTGGTTCTGCCGGAAAGCCTGACCTCTCCCGCTCTGACTGCTGAATGGGAAAACCGTCTGACCGAGATTGCCAAGGGCAATGCAGACCCGGACGAGTTCATGGCCGAAATTGAAGCGCAGGTGCGTCAGCTGGTCAAGACCTATTCTTGTATCAGTGCAGATAAGCAAAACCTGTTCCAGTCGGAACGGGTTATTGTCGGCAAGTGTCCCCGGTGCGGTGAGAATGTCTACGAGGGTAAGAAGAATTTTTACTGCGGGAACCGTGGCTGTCAGTTCGTGATGTGGAAGAATGACCGCTTCTTTGAGCAGCGGAAAAAGGCGTTCACCCCGAAGATCGCCGCCGCTCTGCTCAAAAACGGTAAGGCAAAGGTCAAGGGCCTCTATTCCGAAAAGACAGGCAAAACCTATGATGCAACGGTGCTTCTCGCAGATACAGGAGGCAAGTACGTCAATTACCGGGTAGAGCGCAAAGAGTAAGGCAAAAATACGAGGGCCAGTTATGGTAAGGTGAAGCATTCATTTTGCCATAACCGGCTCTCTCTATCCGTAGGATAGCAAAAAAGGAGTGTGACCAAATGAGCGAATTATTTTCCATCCAGCTGCAAAATCGGCAGCAGCAAGGCAGGGATGGCATCTGGCTGGACCTGCCCACTACAACCGAACAGGTACAAGCGGCCCTGCGGCAAATCGGGATTTCGTCCGATAATCCGCAGGGCCTTTTCATTTCCGGCTATTTTGCCGAGGAAGAAAAGCGTTTTGCCATCCCCTACAACATGGTGCTGGCATCCAATGTGGACGAACTGAACTTTCTGGCATCACGACTGGAAACACTCTCTACCGGGGAACGCGCAGAACTGAACGCCGCCTTGCAAGCCCCGCAGAGTGAGCTTTTCAGCATCGGGAGAATCACCGACTTTCCCGAAAACGTGGACTATTATGTGCATCTGCCGGATGTGCGCGGCCCTGCCCAGCTGGGAGACTACTACTTGAACCGTTCCGGCATGGTGGATATGCCGGAGGAATGGAAAGGCGGCATTGACACGGCGCAGTTTGGCCGGTATGTGGCCCAGCAGGAGCAGGGCGTGTTTACCGAGTATGGCTACCTTGTCAAAAGCGGGGATGCGTGGCAGAAAGTCCACGAGGGCCAGCCTGTGCCAGAGGAATACCGGGTGCTGTCTTTTCCTGCATCGGAAATCCTGCGGGATGCGGCCAACATCCCACCGCCGGTGCAGTCCACAACAGAACAGCAGAAAGTTATTCCCATCATCCTGAACGGCAAGGACAGCACGGAACGGATGAAAGAAATCACGGACCGTCTGGAAACAGGCATTCAAGAATTATTCGACAGTGACCGCTACAAAGCCTACCTCACCACGATGGCAAAATTCCACAATTACAGTTTCAACAACACCTTGCTGATTGCCATGCAGGGCGGACAGTTGGTGGCGGGCTTCAACAAGTGGAAAGACACGTTCCACCGCACCGTGAAAAAGGGCGAAAAAGGCATCAAGATTCTTGCTCCTGCGCCCTACAAGGTCAAGCAGAAGATGGAAAAGCTGGACGAACAGGGCAAGCCGATTCTGGATAAGGATGGAAAGCCGCTGACGGAAGAAAAGACGGTGCAGATTCCGGCCTTTAAGGTGGTTTCCGTGTTCGATGTCAGCCAGACCGAGGGCGAACCTCTGCCCTCTATCGCGGTGAATGAACTGTCCGGCAGCGTGCAGGACTACCAAGATTTTTTCAAGGCATTGGAGCAGTCATCCCCGGTGCCCATCGGGTTTGAGGACATCGAGGGCGGGGCGCACGGCTATTTTCATCTGCTCGACAACCGCATTGCCATCCAAGAGGGCATGAGCCAGTTACAGACCATCAAGACGGCCATCCACGAGATTGCCCACGCCAAGCTCCACGCCATCGACCCCAACGACCCGGAACAGACCAACCGCCCGGACAGCCGCACCCGCGAGGTGCAGGCCGAAAGCGTGGCCTATGCCGTCTGCCAGCACTATGGGCTGGACACGTCCGAGTATTCGTTTGGCTATGTAGCTGGGTGGAGTTCGGGCCGGGAACTGGCCGAACTAAAAGCCTCTCTGGAAATTATTCGCAGCGCGGCCCATGAACTGATCTCTGCGCTGGACGAACATCTGGCAGAACTGCGCCAGCAGCGGGAAGCAGACCTTTCCGCCGCACAGGAAGCCGCATTTGCGCTGGACAACGGCAATATTTTATTCATCCAGACCTGCGATTCTGGCTATGACTACACTTTGTATGGCCCGGACCACACGGCTCTGGACGGTGGGCAGCTGGACGCGCCCGGTCTGACCCTGCCGGATGCCGGGCAGGAAGCACTTAATCTGCTGGGGCAGACAGCCGCGGTGGCGGAAGTCCTGTTGGGCGATAAGCTGGCGGCGTTCCAAGAGGCGGCGGAAAAGGCCAACGAAATTCCCGCACCTGTCAAAATTCCAGACCCTGCCGCAGAGCCCACGGTCACGATTCTGTGGAGCGAAAGCGACAAGCTGCAGGACGGCGAAATCATGCCGCTGTCCGTGGCAAACCGCGTCTTTGAAGAACTGGACACCGCCCAGCACACGGACCGGGAAAAGGACGGCTACACGGGCGGCTGGTACGACAAGACCGCATTCCGTATTGATTTTACCCTGAACGGCCAGCCCGACAACTACGAGGGACGGCAGGATTTTGGTGACGGAGAGGGCTCTTTGGTTCAGCACATCCAGAACTACCACGAATACTACGCCAAAGATGAAAACTGGAAGAATTTTGTTCTGCACAACAAGGGCCCGGAAGCATGGGAACAGGACAGGGCAGAGCGGGAAATGGTGCTGACCGAGTTTATTCCGTACCTCAAACAGCACTGCAATCTTTCGGCTATGGAGCAGACGGCCACCACCGCTTTGAGGGAAGGACAGAATATTTTGCCGGAACAGACTTCCTATTACACTGCGGTTGTGGCCTATGTGCAGGACTGCCGCTCGATGCTCAACCAAGGCCAGTATAACTTGCCGGAACCGCCCAAGCTGGCCGACTTCGACCAGAGCTTGCAGGATTACAAGGCGCAGGTGCAGGCCGAGATCGCGCAGGAAGCGGCGACTGCCGGAATGACCGTAGAGGAATACGCAGCGGCAGGTTTTGAGGCACCACAGCAGGACAGCTTTTCCATCTACCAGCTGCGCAATGAGGATTCCACCCGTGATTACCGTTTTGAGCCCTACGACCGCCTGCAGGCTGCCGGTTTGACCGTGGATAAAGCCAACTATACAGAGGTGTACGCCGCGCCGCTGGCTGCGGGTACCACATTGGAGGACATCTACCGCACATTCAATGTGGACCATCCGGCAGATTTCAAGGGACACTCGCTGTCTATTTCGGATGTGGTGGTGCTGCACAAGAATGGGCAGGACACCGCCCACTACTGCGACAGTGTGGGCTTTCAGCAGGTGCCGGAGTTCTTACGGGAAAACCCGCTGCGCACCGCAGAGCTTTCCACCGAACAGAACGAAAACATGATTGACGGTGTGCTGAACAATGCGCCCTCTTTAGGTGAGTTGGAAGCCAAAGCAAAGGCCGGGGAACAAATTTCTCTGACGGACCTTGCCGCCGCAGTCAAGGCCGAGGAAAAGGCACCGAAAGCCAAGAAGTCCCGCGCCGCAAAACCGAAAAAGCCGTCCATCCGGGCACAGCTGGATGCCGCAAAAAAGGAGCAGAGCAAACAAACACTGCCACGGGAAAAGGCAAAGGAATTGGAGGTGTAAACTGTGCAGAAGTTTGAAAATATGGATGTGATTGCTGCGCTGGAAGCCATTATGCACCAGAACACCACATACTATCAGAGCGATTTTGCCTTTGACATCAAGATGCTGCGGGAGGCCGCCCGCAGCGACCAGCCGGAAGATAAGCTGCTGTTGTGGCTGTCCCGGCCCTCTGGAACATTCTGCTTCCGGGAACGGGATGTGCTGCTCAAAGATACGCAAGCCTACAACACATGGAAATTCTGCGGCGAGCAAACCCACGACAGGATTCTTGCCTATGCGGTAGAGCTGACCGGCACAGCCAATGGAACATTGCAAGGCAATCTGTATGAACTGGACTACCAGCAGCATTTCCAGCACATCCGGGATGCCGCCCTGCCCGTGGGCTCCAATCGCCTGATCTACGAAAGTGGGATGCGGGAGATTGGACCGAAAGAGCATTTCGACAGCCGCCCGGATAAATATTTCGGGGAATTCGTGCGGTATGAAATGCAGCCCCGTGACCCGGAACTTCTGCAAGCGGCCATCCGGCAGGAGCAGCGCAGCCGGGAACCGGCACGGCCCGGTGATTTCAAAGAACATCTTGCGGAACTGCACACTGGGCTGATTGAGGCCGAGGCTCAGCGCATTGCAACCGATATGAAGCGGCTGGCTGCTCCCAACAGCCCAGACAAGAATCATTTTATGGTGGAGGTATCGCCTTATTTCACCAAGCTGGCATCCAGCCGGGACACGGACCAGCTGCTTGCCATGCTGCCGTACAAGTCCCTGCATCTGTCCAGCGTGAAAGACCGTTTCGGCATCTACGCGCTGATTGATAAAAACGAGAACCGAGATAAGAACATTCGCAAGCCCCGCGCTTCCGTCCGCAAGCAGCTTTCCGAAACAAAGCAGGCCGCCAGCCCGAAAAGGGCAGCGGCCCGCAGCAAGCAACACGAAATGGAGGTCTGACGCATGAATTTCAGCGTGGAAGAAGAAAATTTGATCTGTATGTACCACACTTCTGACCGCCGCCGAACGATGGCGCGGATGCTGGCCGCCCTGCCGGATATGGACACCGAAATGCGGCGGCTGGCAAATGGCACCATTGCAAAGTTGGAGCACATGACTGATGCGGACTTTGACGGACAGAGGTTCGATTTTACGGGTGAATAATACCGTCAGCTTGACAATGACGCATTATTTTTAATCAAAGTAATGTGTCATTGTCAAAACGAAAATAGCCGGACACGGTGGCCTTGTGGCTGCTGTGTCCGGCTGTTTTTCTGTCAATCACTTTCTGATAAAGCGAATGATATTCCCGTGTACCGAAATGTATTTTTCTTTTTCCAATGTTTTTATATCGTTGTCAAAACTCGCCGTTACGCCTTGAATTACGCCGGGCTGCTCAGGCGGGAGGTATCGTTGCTTTAATTCTTCATAAGAAATTTCCCCTGCCGCTGAAATAAGGGCTAAAAGTCCCAGATTATAGGGTTCAGTCATTTTCATATTAAATCCTCCAAATCTTATTATTTTTCTTTCTTTTCGGCAGACTGCTCCGGCAGTTCGGCGGCATCTTCTACAATGTCGGTCACAAGCTGCTGGAAGTCAAACGCATTCTTTTCTGTAATAACGGGCTTGCCAGTTTCTGCTTCAAGAGCCTGCCGTGCAATACCGGCTACCTTGCCGCCGCGTTTAGCAACCTGCTTGTTTTCTTCAAAGGTCTGCGGCTTTGCAGTCTTGGAAATATCCGTGGTAGATGCTTCCGCCAGCATGGTCAGCACAAGTTCCAAATCGGTCATGTTGTCCCGGAGATTTTCTTTTGTCAGACCTTTCAGCCGCTTGTACTGCCCCGTGGTCATGCCGGACCATGCGCGGGAGATTTCATCGGTCAGGATGGCGTACTCCTTGCCCTTTTGCACTCCGCGCTTCTTCCATTCGTCCGTTAGTTCGTTGCGGATGCGGATTGCCAAAAGCCGCTGGTGAATCCATTCTTCGGAGTAGCCTTTCTTCAAATAGGTATCAAGCGCACGGTCAATAGCTTGCTCCGGGTCGATGGTTTCTTCGATGCGTTCCTTGCCCACCATTGCCAGCCATGCCTTGAACGGTTCAGCTTTCGGGGACGGGATGGACTGGATGATACGCAAAAGCTGTTCGGTGTTGGCGACATCTGTCTTGTACCGTTTTCCATCAGAGGACAACATTTTCAGTTGTACGATTTTTTCGTACAACTCATTTGCCCCCTCAGCTTTCAGCTTACGCTTAAGGTCGCTCCAATAACGCCGTGGATTGGCTGTTCCAGTTAAAACAGAAATAACATCAATAATCGAAAAATACCATTCTTCCTTTTCTGCATCCCATGCAGTACGGATTTTCTGATCTTCAAAAAGCTGGATAGAGCCGTTATCGTTCACTTCTGCCATAGAGGGTTCCTCGCTTTCGTTGTCTAAGCCTATTTTACATGATTTCGGGCGGAAACGCCACCCGGTCTAAGCGTTTGGGATTCAAAAATCCGAACAATATTTTGTGCAGATTTACCGTTCCTGCATCTGCTCCTTTCCCGGTGTTGTCCGTAGGATGCCGTCCACATTCTGCTTGATGATGTCATATTCCTGCATCTGGCGTTTGGCTTCGGCGTACCGCCGCTGCAGCTGGTCTTTCTGCTCGGTCAGTTGCTTATACTCAGCTTTCAGGGCGCAGAGGTCGGGTGGCTTTTGAAAGCCCTGCTCTTTCAGGACCTTGGCCGCCGCTTCATAGAGAATCAGGGCGCCTTCATGCTTGCGCCGGAACTGCTTTTTGTCAGCGGCCCGCTGATACTCCTGCACCAACGGGCGCAGCTCCTTACAGGTGGTGACATCCTTTATCAGCATGGCCATTTCTGCAAGCCGGCGTTCGGCCGCTTTCAGCGCGGCGGCCGCTTCGGTGCTGGCGGCGGTGATCTCGGCCACTCGGCTTTCCAAATCCGGGTAGCTTTCGATTTTATGCTCGGTCAGGAAGTTCAGCGTCCGGGCAGCCTGTTTCAGATTGTGGAGCTTTGCCCACTTCTCATACCCTGCGGACTGTTGGACCTTGATGCTGTTCTCCAAATCAATCCGCAGCGAAATTTTGCGGTTTTCTTTGGGCTTCCGCTCCACGAACCGCCCTTTGATGCGCTCGGTGATGGCTTCTTCGGTGTAGGCTTCGCCCAGCGTTTTGCAGCGGGTGAACCGCCCCTGTCCGGGCGCACGGAACGAAACATACTTGCCACGCTTGACCTCGTAGCCCTGCTCCTGCAGGAGCCGCAGAAAATCGTCAAAATCCTTGGCCTGCGGGATGGCTGCATCTATGGCGGCTTTCAGCTTCGCCTTCCAGCTCGTGCCCTTGCGGTGCGCGTCCCACTCGGCATAGCTCTTGCCCCTGTCTTGGCCGGGCATTACCACGGACAGGCCATGTTCCTTACACAGCCGGTCACTGGTGCGCCGGATGTAGGCATAGCTCTGCCGGTTAGAAACATATTTGCGCTGATTCACCATGTCCACAGCGCAAAAGATGATGTGGTTGTGGACATGCCCTTTGTCAATGTGCGTTGTCAGCACATAGGGATATTTTCCTTGCAGCACTTCATCCGCAAGCTGCCGGCCGATCTCGTGGGCCTGCTCCGGCGTGGTTTCGCCCGGCGCAAAAGACTGTATCAGGTGGTGGGCCAGATTGTTGCCTTTCTGCATGGCCTGTGACAGCAGCAGTTCAAATTCGATGTCGGCGGTTTCGTAGGAGCAGGCAAAGGAGGATACCAGCATCTTTTCATCCGTCTTTGCCGGATTCTCGATGTAGTCCAGTGCCTTTTTCAGCGTTGACTTGATAGGATGTATCTTTGTAACTGCCATATCTGTGCCAGCGCTCCTTTGATGTCCGCAACATCTTGTGTGTACAGCGGCCCCATGCTGTTCAGCCGCCGTGCGATCTGATTGACGTTGACACCAATCTTTTGCAGTTCGGCGGTCTGCGCCCGGATGTCGGTGGTGTCGATGTGGACAACATAACCATCTATCAGCATCTTCCGGGCGTAGGCAGAAAAATTCCGTGTGTGCAGCAGAGCCATCTTCTGCCGGATAAGTTCCTGTTCCTCCGGCGTCACGGGAACACGCAGAACAATTTTTCGGGTTCGGTTCGTCATAGTTTCACCTCGTTTCTTGGGGGTCTGGGGTACTCCCCAGCAAGCATTTCTGCCGGGAGTGGCTACACTCCCTATGCTTGCTACGTTACCTTTCCCCACTACTATGACACCACAACACCCCCGTTTTGCCCGCAAAATGCAAAAAAAAAATAAGAGGACGCTTTTGCATCCTCTCAATGACCGTGCATGACAATCAGACGCACACGGGCTCTTTTTCCTGTTCATGGATTCGTAAGGCACCGTCAATGGCACCCTCTACGATGGGTAAGTATTCTTCCGGGCAAAGCTGCAGCTTGTGGCTGACCCGCTGACGTTCCGCACTTTCTTCCCGCATGAGTTCCGGGTTAAAGTACCGCTCCACGGGCAGACCACATATTTTTATCAGCTGAATCACCACCGGCAGGCTGGGCAGCGTGCCTTCGTTCTCAATATTCGCAAGATACCGGCTGTCACAATGTATCATGTCAGCCAGCGCACTGCGGGAAAGCTGTTTTGCCTTTCGTGCTGCCTTGACATCCGCTCCGAACGTTTCAAAGCCGGGACAGTCCTCGATTTTCGCCATTCTGCATCACCCATATACATTTTATAGTTCATGGACGATTGGCGAAATGATGCAAAGCGCATTGTTGCTAAACTTTATTGTTCATAGTTTGAGCATTGTATTGTAAAGTGGGCTATCCTATAATAAGGAAGAAACCCTTTTTTGAAAAATCCGTCCGCTGTAACATTTCGCGGACATTTGCCTGTTATACTATCTGCAAAAAGCAAAGGAAGTGAGGATATGAAGCAGATTTTAATTGTCGAGGACGACAGTTTTTTGAATAAGATGTTAGACTATAACCTGACCGCAGACGGCTACGGCGTGACTTCTGCCCTAAATGCCAGAACCGCCGCCGACGCCATCCGCCAGCGGGAATTTGATTTAGTGCTGCTGGACATCAACCTGCCGGACGGGAACGGTTTTGAACTGTGCAAGCTGATAAAGCCCCAGCACCCGGACACCATCGTAATATTCCTGACCGCCAACGATCAGGAGAGCGACCAGATACGGGGTTATGAGGTGGGCGCGGTGGACTACATCACAAAGCCCTTTGTGATTGGGGCCTTGCAGCGGAAAATCAAAGCCATGTTCGCCATGCTGGAACACCACAAACCGGCCAAGGACATTTACGACGACGGGC
>OBKN01000799.1_pt1 | contig 12747 bp, 11 predicted proteins | sample 1519931 | NCBI WGS metagenome assembly OBKN01 (sample SAMN04209254, study PRJEB22552) | human gut metagenome | biome: gut; material: feces | host: Homo sapiens | place: USA: Oklahoma
GGGGGGGGGGGGTAAGATGAGCGTACAAAGCAATGACATTTGGGGTTTTGTTTTGGAATTGAATCAAAAAACAGGAGGAATTCAATCATGAGATTATCGAAAAGAATTGCCGCAGTTGCTCTGGCTGCGGTCATGGCTGTTTCTATGTTGACTGCCTGCGGCGGTGGTGGCGGCGGCAGCAATGGTGGCTCCAGCTCTTCTGGCAGCAACAATGGCAGCTCTTCCAGCAGCTCTTCGAGCGGCAGCTCCAGCTCTGGCAGCAGCTCCGGTTCGTCCAGCAGCTCCAGCTCTGGCAGCAGCTCCAGCTCTTCTGGCACGACTACGGATGAGGGGACTACCACTTTAAGCAAGAGCCGTACGGGTATTATCGTTAATAACGTGCTGAGAACTCGTCAGGTTTGCATTGTTCTCGTAGAGGATGAGTATGACGAAGATAATAAAACCTATCCTCAGGAGACACTGGCACTGAGCGGAAAGAGTACTTATCTGAAAACAGCAAATGAGAGCGGTAACACTGTTTTTTCGGAATTGATCGGTGACGAAAAAACAAATAAGGGTTATGCTGTCGTGTACCCGGAGAGCGCAGAGTATCAGAGTATGAAAGAGTGGTTCACTAAACAGGGGTGCAATACGGATAAAATGACGGTTCCGTATTATGCGGAAGTTCCCTATGATCCTAATAAGGAAGGTGCTTCGCTCAACAATTTTGACCAGAACCAGAAAGTAGAACTTGGAACCTATACCTATAAGAAAAACGGGGCTGTCTATCATTCTGAAACTGTGACGGATAAACATGGTAACAAGAGTATTTACTGCTATGATAATAGTGGCAGTTTGAAACTGCTTGTCGAGCGCACCGTTGATGAAAAAACCAAAGAGGTTCATGAGAGCATTGCCATTGTAAAGTCTATTACTTACAGTGTAAATCCGTCGCTGTTTAAGCGCAACCCGAATGCTAAAACGCTGGACGAGCTGATTGTGCCTCCTACCAACTAAAAAGAGTTCGAATGAACGCCCCGCAGGCTCACCCCTGCGGGGCATTTTCATGCAAAAAATCACCCTGAACCCAACTTTACCTTTATTGCGCCTCTATTCCCAGTGTGCTATAATCAAAACCAGGAGAGAACCCTGCGGCGGGGAGTGCGCCGCAACTGCAAAACAGAGGAGAAAACAATGGAAGCATCGACTGTTTACTATACCGACTTCCGGTGTCCGGTGGGCACCAGTCTGACGGAAAAGCTGCGTCGGCTGTGCCTGGCGGCTGGCATCAAGAACATCGACATGGACGGCAAGTTCGTGGCCATCAAGATGCACTTTGGAGAGCTGGGCAACCTGGCGTTCCTGCGCCCCAACTACGCCAAAGTGGTGGCGGACCTGTGCAAGGAGCAGGGCGGCCTCCCGTTCCTGACCGACTGCAATACCCTCTACCCGGGCAGCCGCAAAAACGCGCTGGAGCACCTGACCTGCGCCCAGACCAACGGCTTCTGGCCCATGACCACGGGCTGCCAGATCCTGATCGGCGACGGCCTGCGCGGCACCGATGAGGTCGAGGTGCCGGTGCCCAACGGGGAGTACTGCAAGACGGCCAAGATCGGCCGCGCCATCATGGACGCCGATATCTTCATCAGCCTGACCCACTTCAAGGGCCACGAGTCCACCGGTTTTGGCGGTACCCTCAAGAACATCGGCATGGGCTGCGGCTCCCGCGCGGGCAAGATGGTGCAGCACGCTGCCGGACACCCGGAGGTGCAGGAGGGGCTGTGCCGCGGCTGCCACCGCTGCGCAAAGGAGTGCGGCTCCGACGCCATTACTTACAACGAGCAGAACAAGGCCGTCATCGATCAGGACAAGTGCAAGGGCTGCGGCCGCTGCATCGGTGCCTGCAACTATGACGCCATCTATTCCCAGTGCGACAGCGCCAATGAGATGCTGGACCGCAAGATGGCCGAGTACGCCGCTGCCGTCTGTGCGGGCCGTCCCTGCTTCCACATCAGCCTGGTGCAGGATGTCAGCCCCAACTGCGACTGCCACGGCGAGAACGACGCGCCCATCCTGCCGGATATCGGCATGTTTGCCTCCTTTGACCCGGTGGCATTGGATCAGGCCTGCGTGGACGCCTGCCTGGCAGCCCAGCCCCTGCCCAACAGCCAGCTGGGCCAGAACCTGGCCAAGTCCGACTGGAAGTGCTACCACGACAACTTCAAGGATTCCAACCCGAACATCGAGTGGAAAGCCACTCTGGAGCAGGCGGAGAAGATCGGCATGGGCAGCCGGAAATATACGCTGAAAAAAGTCTAAAACGGCAAAACAGCAAAAAAGAGGCATCGTGCACTGCACGATGCCTCTTTTGCGTGTTGCTCAAAATTCGCCCGTTGCCTCGGGGGTCAGGCGGTCAATGACGTCCTGCAAAGCGTCCCAGTTCTTTTCGGAGCAGCCGGGCAGGTCGGCGGGGTCCAGGCCGGCATCCTCGATGCGGCCGGAAAGGCTGTCCTTATCGGTCAGCAGGGCGTTGGCGTCGTCCTTGATGAGAGGCCAGGCCTCGGCAAAGCTCTCCTGGTCCATGGAGTCCAGCGCGTCGTACCATTGGCTGAACGCGTCTTCAATGGCGTCGGTGGTGCGGCTGGTCAGGTTGGTCTGCTCGGCCCACTGGAGCAGGGAAGCCGCCGCCAGCACGGATTTCAGGGAACAGCCGGAAACGCCGGGGCCCCAGCCCAGGCAGGGCTCAAAGGCATCGGACGTGCCCGTGATGCTGAACAGCGAGTTCTCATCAAAATTCGGGCGCAGGCCGGAGGTGTTGGCCTCGTTGGTGGTGCTGGGGATGTTCTCGCTGGACGCGCTGGCCGAGCTGTTGGCCGGGGCGGAAGCGGAGCCGGTGCTGCCGCTGGCGGCGGTGTCGCAGCCAGCCAGCAGGCAGAGGGCCAGTGCCGCGCAGAGCAGCAGCGAAACGAACCGTTTTTGGATCATGGCGGATTCCTCCTTTTATCAATGCCCGGCGCGCTGCCGGGGGAGCATTTTGGGTCTTACTTCTAGTATACTGTTCTCCCCGGCGGTTGTCAATCGGCGCTCGTGGGACGAATTTCAACTGCGATTGACCTTTAAAGCAGAAGCAGTTATAATAGGCACCGAACGTGAATCCAACAAAAATCCAACGGATATAAAACCAAGGAGCATCGTATGAACCACGAATTTTCCATCGACGGCCTGTTCGACTTCCTGAACGCCGGCGTCAGCGCGTTCCACTCCACCGCGGCGGCGGCAGCCATCCTCGAAGAGAACGGCTACCAGAACTGCCCTGAGAGTGCTGCCTGGCAGCTGGCTCCGGGAGGCAAATATTATACCACCCGCAACGGCTCTGCCATCATGGCATGGCGGATGCCCAAGGGCCCGCTGACCGGCTGGCACGCGGCCAGCCACAGCGATTCGCCCACCTGGCGGGTCAAGAAACTGGACTGCGCCGAGGATAAAGTGTTTGCCAAGGCGGAGACCGAGGGTTACGGCGGCATGATCATGCCCTCCTGGCTGGACCGCCCCCTGAGCGTGGCCGGCCGCGTGCTGGTGGAGACGGAAAGCGGCATTGAGAGCCGTCTGGTCCACCCGGACCGCGCCGTGGCCTGCATCCCCAACCTCTGCATCCACTTCAACCGTGACCTGAACAACGGCATGAAGTATAACCCCCAGGTCGATCTGCAGCCCATCTTCGGCGCGGCAGGCGGCAGCCTGCGGGCTGTGCTGGCGCGGGAAGCCGGTGTCAAGCCCGAAGAGATCGTGGACGCCGACATCGTCCTCTGCACCCGGGAGAAGGCCGAGCGTCTGGGCCTGAACGGCGAGTATTTCATGTCTGGCCGCATCGACGACCTGGAGTGCGCCTACACCACCCTGTGGGGCTTTTTGCAGGGCCGCGGCGAGGAAGAGGGCCGCGGCGATGTCTGGGTCATGTTTGATAACGAGGAAGTCGGTTCCTCCAGCCGTCAGGGGGCCTGCGGCACCCTGTTTGCAGACGTGCTCTCCCGCGTGGAGGAGAGCCTGGGCGTGACGAAAGAGCAGAGCATCCGCGCCCGCACCAACACCCTGCTGCTGAGTGCCGATAACGGCCACGCCACCCACCCCAACCACCCCGAGAAGAGCGACCCCGCCAACCCCGTCGTCATGGGCGGCGGCGTCCTGCTCAAGACCAACGCCAGCCAGAAATACACCACCAGCGGCTTTACCGGGGCCGCGTTCAGCGCCATCTGCAAAAAGGCGGGCGTCCCTGTGCAGACCTTTGCCAACCGCGCCGATGTGCCGGGCGGCTCCACGCTGGGCAACCTGCTGGGCCATCAGATTTTGATGCCCATGGTGGACATCGGCCTGGGCCAGCTGGCCATGCACTCCGCCATGGAGACCGCCAGCTGCGCCGATGCCGAGTACATGGCAAAGGCCGTGGCCGCCTACTATAACACCCCATCTTCCAGCCGAAAGACGGGGAGTGGAAGCTGGGCCTGTGAGCGGCACGGTCGGGCGGTTTGCGCCCAGCCCCAGCGGGCGGCTCCACTTGGGCAACCTGGCCTGCAGCCTGCTGGCCTGGCTGAGTGCGAAGCATCAGGGCGGAAAGATCGTCCTCCGCATTGAGGATCTGGACGCCGAGCGCTGCCCCCGCAAATATGCCGACCAGCTGGAAGAAGACCTGAGCTGGCTGGGCCTTGTCTGGGACGAGGGCGGCAGCCACGGCGGGCCCCACGGCCCCTATTACCAGAGCGAGTGCGCCCCCGTCTATGAGGAGGCCTACGCGAAGCTGGCCGCACAGGGGCTGGTGTACCCGTGCTTCTGCTCCCGCTCCCAGCTCCATGCCGCCAGCGCGCCCCATACCTCGGACGGCAACGTCATCTATCCCGGCACCTGCCGGGACCTGACGCCGGAGGAGATCGCGGAGAAGTGGAAGCACAAAGCCCCGGCTTACCGGGTCAGGGTGCCGGACGAGAATGTCCGCTTTGTGGATGGCTGCATGGGCCCCCACACCGAGAACCTCCTGCGGGACTGCGGGGATTTCTACCTCCGCCGCGCCGACGGCGTGTTTGCTTACCAGCTGGCCGTGGTGGTGGACGACGCCCGGATGGGCGTTACCGAGGTGGTGCGGGGAGCCGACCTGCTCTCCTCCACGGCCCGGCAGCTTTACCTGTACCGTCTGCTGGGGCTCAAAGCGCCCCGCTTTGCCCACTGCCCGCTGCTGCTGGCCCCGGATGGCCGCCGCCTCTCCAAGCGGGATGGCGACCAGAGCCTGGAAAATCTCCGTGTCAGGTACACGGCGGAGGAGATCGTGGGCAGGCTGGCCTATGTGTATGGCCTGCAGCCCGAGCCTGCTCCCCGCACACCGGAGAGCCTGATTACAGATTTCAGCTGGGAGAACGTGCCCAAAGAAGATCTCTGCCTGCCGGAAAATTTATTCTAAAAAAAAACGCCTGTTCCCTTGCGGGAGCGGGCGTTTTTGGATCGATAAGGCATCTAAGAAAAATTACAGGCGCTCCGGCACGCGGCTGGGGTCGTTGTCCCGGAGGGTCATGGCCGAGTCGAGGACAAGGGCCAGCAGAATGCCCATCATCACGTCAATGCAGCTGTGCTGTTTGAGCAGCACGGTGGCCAGCACGATGGACACGCAGAGCACGGCCGCCGCCGGGCGCATCCAGCGGCGCTGCGGGGCATCGAAGATGCGGCTGCGGTAGTAGGCCAGCATCAGCGTTACCGAGTTGAAGACATGGATGGAGGGGCAGACGCTGGTGGGCGTATCTGTCGCGTAGAGCAGCCGCACGGCCTGCGCGAAAATATCATTGCCATACACCCGGTAGGGCCGCAGGTAGAGCCCCGTGGGCAGGACGATATAGCAGGCCAGTGCAAAGGTCATGCCCGCAAACAAAGGCAGGCAGAGCCGCCAGAAGTCTGCACGGGGCGCTTTCCAGAGCAGATAGAACAAAGTGAACGGGATCCAGCCGAACCACGCCAGATACGGCACGATGGCGTATTTGCAGAACGGGATGAAATCGTCCAGCCGACAGTGGACCCAGATGTCCGGCACCGTGACATGGACTTCCAGCCAGTGGAAGACGGTGAGATAAAAGACCATGTAAAACGCCATGAACCAGACGGGATGGCGGGAAAACCAAGTACGCATCAAAACACACTTCCTTTGTGCGGGGTGGTTGAAATATCTTTCAACGGCAAAAAATTATACGCCTCAATTATGAAAAATACAAGACGAAAACTGGACAACACTCCTAAAATAGTGCTCCAGATTTTGTGCAAGGCTGACGAAAAAGCCCCTCTGTCTTCTCATACGAGACAGAGGGGCAAAATCTTGCATCGAAAAATGTGAAACTTTAAATCACGTGCTGTTCCAGCCACTTGCCCCGCACAAAGCGGACCATAAAGCAGACGGAGCGGAACACCCAGTCCAGGAACATGCCCATCCAGATGCTGAGCAGCTGGCCGTGGAAGCAGAGCACCATCAGGTAGCAGAAACCCACCCGGAACACCCACATGGACACGATGCTGACCGACATGGTAAACGAGGCGTCGCCTGCCGCGCGGAGGATGTTGGGCAGGGTAAAGCTGGAGGGCCAGAAGAAGATCGAGAAGATGTTGAACCACTGCATCACCTGCAGGGCCATGGCCTGCGCTTCCGGCGAGAGATGGAAGAGGGCCAGCGCCAGCTTGTCCGCAAAGAAGAACGCGGACAGGTTCATGATCCAGGCACCCGCATAAGCCAGCAGCAGCAGGCGGCGGGCGTACCAGACAGCCTGCTCTTTCTCGCCTGCGCCCAGGCACTGGCCCACCACGGTGAGCACGGCAAGGCCCACGGCGCTGGCCGGGATGTTGAGGAACGTGGAGGTGGTGTTGGCCACGGCGTTGGCGGCAATGGCGGCGGTACCCAGGGTGCTGGTCAGGCTGGCCACCGACAGCTTGCCGATCTGGAACATGCCGTTCTCAATGCCGGCCGGGATGCCCACCCGCAGGATGCGCTGGATGAGCCTGCCGTTGGGCCGGAGAGCGGCAAGGCCCTCTATGCGGAGCATACAGCCGGGCTTTTGCAGCAGGAAAAGCACCGCGATGCAGGCAATGGCGCGGGAGACCAGGCTGGCGAGGGCCGCACCCAGCACGCCCATCCCGAAGCCAAAGATGAGGATGGCGTTGCCGCCGATGTTGACAACGTTCATCACCAGGCTGGACATCATGCTCACCTTGCTGTTGCCCTGCGCCCGGAACAGCGCCGCACCGGCGTTGTACAGGCCAATGAACGGGTAGCTCAGGGCTGAGAGCAGGAAATAGGTCTCGGCGTAGCGCATGACGTCGGCGTCGATGGAGCCGAAGATGCCCCGCAGGATGGCGTGCCGCCCCACCACGACCACGGCGGCCACGGCCAGGCTGAACACCGAGAGGATGAACAGGATCTGCGCGGCGGAGGCCCGGGCGTTTTTCTCTTCCCGGTGGCCGATGTACTGGCTGGCGACCACCGCGCCGCCGGTGGCCAGCGCGCTCATGATCTGGATCATCAGGGTGTTGAAGGTGTCAACGAGGCTTACGCCCGAGACAGCCGCCTCGCCGACGGAGGAAACCATCAGGGTGTCGGCCAGGCCAATGGTCACACTGAGTGCCTGCTCGGCGATGAGGGGCAGCAGCAGGGCCGTCAGTTGCCTGCGGGGAAACAGCGGTTGGGAATGGAATTTTGTGGACGTCATGGTTCCTCCTATGTGCCCTCTCAGTCTCGCTTACCTCGACAGGCATCCTCCTTTTGTCGCTTACGCGACATCTCCCTCCGGCCGGAGGGAGTCTTTCCCAAAGGGGTGAGCCCTTGGCAAAGAGGTGTCGCTTGCGGGGATTGCCAAGGCCTCTCACTTTGGGAGAGGTGGCATCGCGCCAGCGATGACGGAGAGGGCTGGCATGGTAAAGTATCAATCGTAACTTAATCATACAACGCCCTCTTTCAAAAAACAATAGATGTATACAAGTTTCTCGCAAAATTTTAAGGAAAACTCCCGCTCCATGCGGTTTACCCCCGCCCGCACTTGTGTTAAAATGGGATGCAGAGGGAGCGCCTGTCGGCTCCCCGGCAGCCGCTGTGCAGGAGCGGCCGCGCAAAGCAAGCACACACGAAGCGAAGAAGGAAATTGAAACAACCCACAAGGGGGAAAGAACAACCATGCCAAAAGCAGCCCACAAAGTCGTGGTCATCGGGCATCGCAACCCGGACACCGACTCCATCTGCTCTGCCATTGCCTATGCGGAGCTCAAGAATAAAACCAGCTCTCTGGTCTGCGAGCCGCGCCGCGCGGGCCGCATGAACCAGGAGACGGAATTCGTGCTCAAAAAGTTCGGGGTCACACCACCCCGGATGTGTACCGATGTCAACCCCAAGATCCGGGACGTGGATTTCCGTGAGATGCCCGGCATCAACGGCAGCACCAGCCTGCGCAAGGCCTGGGAGATCATGCGCGACAAGCAGATCGACACCCTGCCCATCACGGACGCCGACAACGAGCTGCTGGGCCTCATCACGGTCAAGGATATCGCCACCGCCAACATGGACGTGTTCGATACCGGGGTGCTGGCCAAGAGCCGCACGAGCTATAAGAATATTCTGGAGACGCTGGGCGGCACCATGGTGGTGGGCGACGAAAACGCCGTCTGCACCACGGGACATATCAAGATCGGCACCGCCACCCCGGAAATGCTGGAAAGCGCCGTGGAAAAAGGCGACATCGTGATCCTGACCAACCGCTACGAGAGCCAGCTCTGCGCCATTGAGAAAGAGGCCTCGCTCCTCATCATCTGCAACGGGGCCAAGGTGGGCCATACCATCCAGCGCATTGCGGCGGAAATGGGCGTGGCCATCATGTCCGTTGCCTGCGACAGCTACGCCGCCGGTAAGCTGATGAGCCAGTGCGCGCCCATCTCCTATTACATGACAAGAGACGATATCGTCAAATTCACCCTCGTCACCCCGGTGTCGGACGTCACCCGCGTTATGACCAAGGTGCGCCACCGGTATTTCCCGGTGCTGGATGAGGACGGCAAATACTGCGGCATGGTCAGCCGCCGCAACATCATTGCCCTGCGCAAGCGCCGCATTATTCTGGTGGACCACAACGAGGCCACTCAGGCCGTGGAGGGTTTTGACCAGGCCGAAATTCTGGAGATCATCGACCATCACCGCATCGGCAGCCTGGAAACGGACGGCCCGGTTTACTTCCGCAACCAGCCGGTGGGCTGCACCGCCACCATCATCACCCAGATGTACGATGAAAACGGCGTGGAGATCGAGCCCAAGATCGCAGGCCTGCTGCTGGCAGCCATCCTCTCGGACACGCTGGTGTTCCGCAGCCCCACCTGCACCCCCATTGATGTGGCCGCCGCCAAGCGGCTGGCCAAGATCGCGGGTGTGGACATCGACGAGTTTGCCCTTGAGATGTTTGAGGCAGGCGAGAATCTGGCCGGCAAGACCGCGGAGGAAGTCTTCCTGCAGGATTTCAAGGTGTTCATGTGCGGCGATGTCCGCTTTGGCGTGGCACAGGGCAGCTACATGACCCGCAAGAACCTCCAGGCGGCCCAGAAACTGCTCCAGCCCTACCTCGAAGAGGCCCGCAACAAGCAGAATGTGGAAGACCTCTACATGCTGCTGACCGACGTGCCCAAGGAGGAGAGCGTGGTCATCTGCGCGGGCCGCCATGCCGACGAGATGCTCCGCAGCGGCTTTGAGATCGAGCCCGACGCCGACGACAGCTGGACCCTGCCCGGCGTGGTCAGCCGCAAAAAGCAGTTCATCCCCGCCTTGATGACGGCATATCAGGAGCTGTAAAACCTCTCAGTCCATGCTTCGCATTGCCAGCTCCCGATGAGGGGAGCCCTTGGCAGGCCGGGCAGGCTTGCGCGTATTGGAAAACTGCCGGGCCCTGCGGTGAGACGCGGCAACAGCAGGAGGTTGACAATGTTTGAATTTTTGAAAGACAAAAAAGGGGAGCCGCCCGCTCTGCCCGAGGGCACGGTGCGGCGGCGCTATTCCATCGAGGGCCAGGTGCAGGGTGTGGGCTTCCGTTACCGGGCCCGGTATGCGGCCCAGAGCCTGGAGCTGACCGGCTGGGTGGAAAACGAGGACGACGGCTCCGTCACGCTGGAAGTCCAGGGCGACCCCGTCAAATTTCGGAAACTGTTTGCCCTCATCCAGCGCAGCGATTATATCCAGATCACCGCCATCCGTCAGAAAGACATTGCCCCCGACCCCTGGGAGCGCGGCTTCTCGGTGCGCGGCTATTAAACACAAAACTTAAAGCCCCCGGAACACCGCGTTCCGGGGGCTTTTCAGTTTAGCCTGCAAAGTTTTTGTGGAGGGAGAGCCGCCCGGAGGGGAGCGTTCCGGGAAAGCTGAGGAGCAGCCAGAGTGCCGTTGGCCGCCAGACCGGATGCCTGCGACGCAGGTCCAGCGGACAGAGAAGCGGTTCCTGGCTGGCGGGAAAATAGGGCCGGTGCACAGAGAGCTTCTTTCTTCTGGTTTCTGAACATAGCATAGCATACAATCGTGGTAGAATTGTGTAATTTGCGGAAATTCTTGGGGCGATTTTTCCCAAAAAAGAATGTCAAAATGCAGCAATTTTATTGACACTTTGCGCGGTGTGTGCTAAAATCAACTTAATTTTGAGGGGTTTGCCCGCGCGTACTCGTTTACGCACCGGCACAGGCCCCGGAAGATTGCCAGAGCCGCGGCGCATTGCAAAGCACCGCTCTGGAAATAGGGGAGCGCCTCGCGGGCCAGCAGAGCAGCAACAGCTGTTCGGTTGGCCCGTGCTTTTTTATTTCGAAGGCCTACGCCAAGGCTTATGGTGTAAAGACGAAAGAAGCACAGCTGGCCAAGGGTGTCGGCGTCTCCGCCAAAAAGCTGGAGGATGGCACCTACTGCTTTGTGCTTACCCTTGATATGCTCGCCTGACCCTTTTACAGAATGGAACCGCACCCCGCCCCGAGGAGCACCCCGCTCCCCGGGGCTTTTTGTCGTTATGGCAAAAGCGTGGCAAATGTGGTACAATAAAAACTGGATTTTATCGAAAGAAAGGAAGCTTCTGATGCAGCTGTTTGAACTGGTCAGCCCCAAGCTTTTCCGCCCGCTGGCGGGGCCCAACCGGGCTTATTATGCGGAGCTGCTGCTTTTGCTGTGGGAGGAGTGCCGCCACACGGCGGATTACAGCCTCTCCCGGGCGGAAGCCGTTTCCCGGGCGGAGGATTACTTTGCCGCCGTGGCAAAGCCGCTGGCGCTGGATGCCGATGGGGCGGGGGATGAGGACGAGCAGCCCACCCGGGACCCGCATCTGCTGGCGCTGGGCTTTCTGCTCCGCCTCCGCCGCACCGGCTGGCTGGAAGAGCAGCCCGGCAGCTATGAGGAAGAGCCCACCCTCGCCTTTGTGCCCGAGGTGACGCCGCTGCTGGAGGCGCTGGAGGAGATCCTGAACCCCCGCGTCGTCACCTACACGGGCAAGCTTTACAAAGCCTGGCAGCTGCTGCGGGGCATCGGGGAAGAAAAGAGCCCCTACGAGAATGTCCTGCACGAGGTGGCGTCCGACCTGGAAGCGCTGAACAGATCCCTGCGGGCCCTCAACGCGTCCATCGGGCATTACATCGACCGTCTTACCCGCAACCGCACCCCGCAGGAAGTGCTGGAGCTGTTTGACCAGTATGAGGAAAAGGTGGTGGCGGCGGCGTACCACCGCTTCAAGACCAGTGATAACCTCTTCAATTACCGCGCCTACCTCGAAGAAGGGCTGGACGAGTGCGAGAACAAGTACCTGCCCCAGCTGGCGCTGGATTATGCCCGGGTGGAGCGCTGCGCCCCCGGCGAGGCCGCGCCCCGGGTGCGGGCCCTCATCCAGAAGCAGCGGGACGCGCTGGAAGAGATGAGCGGCCTCATCCGCCAGATCGACGACAGCCACATCCGCTACCGCAAGCGGGCGGTGCAGCGGGCGCAGTTCCTGCTCCTGAGCGACCGCTCGGCCCAGGGCAGCGTCACGGCGCTGCTCCGCCGCTATGCCGAGGAGATCAAGACGCCGGATCAGCTCTTTGCGCCCGACGACGGCCCGGTGGCAAAGCGGCTCCACCTCTACCCGGTGCAGGTGTTTGGCGCAAAGCCCCTCTACCCGCCGGCGGCTCCCCGCGGCGAGGCCCCGCTGGCCCCGGTGCAGCAGGCCGCGCTGGACCCGGAACAGCTCAAAAAGGAGCAGAAGCTCCTGCTGGATTACGCTCGGATGGCCGTGACCGAAGAAAACGTGGAGCTGCTGGCCCGGCAGGCGCTGGCCGCCCGGCCGCGGGTCACGGCGTCCACGCTGGCCGCCGAGTACCCGGACGATTTTGCCCGGGTCATCGGCCTGCACACCTATTCTCAATCGCCCCGGCGGGACTATGACATCACCCTTACGGGCGAGTGGGTGGAGCGGGGCGGCTTCCGCTTTGAAGAATTTGTATTGACACCCCGCAGGGAGGACGAAAACGATGGCCGAACCGAATAAAATGTTGGAAGAAACCGCAAACTATCTCCTCAACCACTGCTTTTTGCTGGGCGGGGTGGAAGACCAGCGGGCAAAATATCTTTATGTGCAGGATCATCTCCCGGAGGTGCGGGCCGTGTTCGCGCCGCTGGGCTATGCGGTGCTGCTTTACCCGGCCCCGCTGCAGGCGGCGGCCCTTGTCAACGAGCATGAGGGCAGCCAGGCCCGGCTGCTGAAATACGAGAGCATCCTG
>OBKN01000807.1_pt1 | contig 12658 bp, 8 predicted proteins | sample 1519931 | NCBI WGS metagenome assembly OBKN01 (sample SAMN04209254, study PRJEB22552) | human gut metagenome | biome: gut; material: feces | host: Homo sapiens | place: USA: Oklahoma
GCGATGGAGGAACTGTAGCGGTTGCGCTGCGCAGGTGGCGTGCGGTAGATACGCCACCGAACTTGCCAGACAACTTAACATAACTTAACAGCAACTTCGCATCTGTTAAGTTCGCTGGTAAGTTGCTGTTAAGTTCGTGCGAAGTTGACGGAAAGCGATGTATTGGCGTGATTGTGTGGCACAAATAATGGACATTGCCGGCAAGACAGGGGTGCATGTGCGCGTATGAAAAAGCGGGAGGCCGCGATTCGGTTGGAATCGCAGCCTCCTGCTATGCGATTTAAAAAATCGGAAAGAAGAGAATCGGTGCCGCAGCGTTCGCTGCGGCGGTGCCTTGCCTCACGCGGTCTGTTTCAAAGAGATGGCCTGACGCGGTTCGGCTTGCCTTCCTGCTTGAAGGTCTTACTTGTTGAGGACCTTCTTCATCAGATCAGCGGAAGCCTTGGCAAGTGCGAACTGGCCGAAGCCCGGATCGATGGAAGCGAGGTTGGAGTTGAGGATCTGGTTGAAAGTGTCGTTGTTCTTCATGATGTTTCCTTTCGGACGACCGCCTGGTTTCTTGCTTCTTTTTTTCTTCTCTACATCGTGCGGTGCGTCGCTATTGTGTTGTTTTTCTTGTTCTTCGTTCTTCTGTTGTTTTTCTGTTGTGCCTTTACTATACGCACGTCGGTATGCGTCTGGCATGCCGCAATCGTCATTTCTATTGTAAAATCATCGGGTTATCTTGAAGAAAATGTGATTACTGTGCCCGCATAACAACACAATCGCCGTATCGTACGCTGACACGAGACGGAACATATCCATTCCCATGTCAACGCACGATACGGCGATATCGGCGTAAATCAGCGGAATAATCGTAAATCAGCGGGGCTGACGGAAGTGACGGTCACCGATTGGATCGAACGGCGTGTGCGGTTCAAGCTGGTACCAGTATGCCACCGACGCGACGTCATCCTGCCGCTCGAAATTGCCGGCTTCCTCGGTGCCGATCTGCTGCCAGGTGACGCGCAGGTCAGAATCGAAATAAATCGGATCCGGAATGTGCCAGCGGTACAGGCCGCGCATGACGGGTGTGGCCACATCCCAGTAGTCGCTTTCGCGGTGCGCGGCAAGACGCTGCGAATAGAACGGGAATCCCAGGTACGGTCCGGTGAACGTGTTCTCGCGCATGCGGCCATGCTCGTCGAAGTCGGCGAAACTCCACGCGCCGCCGAAGTAGTCTTCCGCTCCGGTGCTGCACCACGTCGGGTACTGTTCATCGCCGTCGATGTACATTTTGACTTCGCCTTCGCCCCACCAGCGGCTTTCCAGCGCGGTCAGCGCAAGGTAGGTGCCGATGTACGCGCCATGGCCGTGCACATTGTCGAGAATCGTGTAGTCACGGGCAATTTCGGTGACGCGTTCGCGGCGCCACTGCGCATGGAAGCGCATCGCATCGGCTGGCAGCGCGTCGTATTCCGTGTAGTCGATTTGGTAGAAGAAGGCCGGCACGTCCTCGTTGTGATCGTTGCGCAGCACAATGCGCGCGTGCTCGAACGGCATGGCGAAATAGCAGTTGAAACCTCGATTTGGCACCACCATGATCGGGATGGAATTGATACGGCAGGCCTGTGCGTGACCGCAGCAGAAGAAATCGCCGATCGGGCACTGCACGGACGGCGTCTCCTCGCCATCCCAATAGAATTCGAGGATGAGATTGCGCAGTACGTTCGGACCGGTCGGGGAAGTGCGGTCGGTGACCGTCATCCAAATGTGGCGAATCACGCCCGGGCCATCGACGTCCATCAGCGTGACCGAATCGCCCGCCTTGATCGTCTGGATGCAAGGGCTGCCCTTACGTGACGGGCCGAGCGCGCTGGCGGCGGTGGCTGCAGTGCCCTTGCCGCCGGTCGGGTTTTCGGCGTTGACGCAACGTGTACGGCCGTGGTCCGTCGCGATTGCTAGCGAATCGAGGGCACCGTTGCCGAAACCGGAAGTCGCCATAGTATTCATTGTTCTCTCCTTTGTTAAACAGCTTGGGAAACGCGGAAATGGGTGCGCCGCCTACCACTGCCGACTATCGTAGATCCCCCTTGCAGTGGGCGCGTCGATAATGCCGGCCACGGTGCTGAAAGCCGCCGCGGCCGGTTGTATCTGTTTTTGCGTTATTTCACAACATCCCAGCGTTGTTGGGTCGCGTTACTTCACTGCACCGGCGGTGATACCCTGCGACAGCTTGCGCTGGAAGATGATGAAGAAGATGATGGTCGGGATGATGCTCAGCAGCGAAGCCGATGCCAGCGTGGTCGCTTCCATGGTGCGCTGGCCCTGCAGGGTGGCGAGTGCCAGCGGAATGGTCTGTACGTCATCGCTCATGAGGAACGCCATCGGAATCATGTATTCGTTCCACGTCCACACGAAGAAGAACACGAACAGCACGCTGATGGTCGGCCAAGAAATTGGCAGCACCACCTTGCGCAGGATTTGCCAGCGAGAGGCGCCGTCGATGGCCGCGGCCTCAAGGATGGCCTGCGGGAACGTGCCGTATACGGAGGACAGCAGATAGGTGCCGTAGGCGCTTTGGATGATGGTGAAGATGATGATGATCGCGAGTTTGGTGTTGTACAGACCGACCTGCTTGAACATGGTGTACAGCGGGTAGAGCAGCGCTTCCTGCGGCATCATGTTGGCGAGCATGATGCCGAGCACGATCCAGGTGTTGCCCTTGACCTTGCCGATGCCGAGCGCGAAGGAGTTGAGCACCGACAGCACGACCGCCGCGACAGCCACCACTAGGGAGATGATGAAGCTGTTCCAGAACTTCAGCGGGAAGTTGGTGGTAGTCCAGAAGGAGATGATGCCCTCCATGGTGAAGTGCTTCGGCAGGGAGAGCGGGCCGGTGGCGTTGTAATCGGCGGAGGTCTTGAACGCGTTGACGGTCAGGACGAGCAGCGGGAACAGGACGAGCAGAGCTCCGGCGACGAGCAGGATCAGGGTGATCCAGTCACCTGCGGAACGCACGTGCTGCGTTTTCTTCGAGGCCTTGCGCGCGGCGGCCGTGGACATGGAATAAGTCATGATGGCACCTTTGCTTTTCGGATTTTTAGTATGTTCTTGCGATTGTTTTTCGGGTTTTCTCTCAGACGAGTTCCTTCTCGACGTGCTTCTGCACGAGGGTGAACACGATGGAGAAGACGATGATTACCACAGTCAGCGCTGTGGAGATTGCGGCACCGTAGCCCACCTGCTGCACCTGGAAGAACTGGTTGTAGGAGTAGTACGACGGAACCGTGGTGGAGGTGCCCGGACCGCCCTTGGTGAGCAGGTAGACCGGAGCGAAGGTCTTCAGTGCGCCGATGGTTGCGGTGAGGATGACCACCAGCAGTTCAGGGATGATGGACGGCAGGGTGACCACGCGGAACTTCTGCCACCAGTTGGCGCCGTCAAGACCTGCGGCCTCGTAGAGTTCCGGATCGACGCGCTGCAGGCCCGACATGAAGATGACGATCGGGTAGCCGAGCTGGATCCACACCAGGATGAACATGAGGATCGGCAGTGCGCTGTCAGGGCTGCCCAGCCAGTTGTGCTGCAATGCACCCAAGCCGATCTTGGCGAGCAGTGCGTTGACGGCACCGTCCTCCGGGCGGAAGATCCAGCCCATGATGATTGCGGCGACGGCCACCGGAAGCAGCTGCGGCAAATAGAACAGCGCGCGCAGGAAGGAAGCGGTTTTGCCGCCGAACTTCTTTTGGATCACGTCGGTGAGCAGAGACGAGATGAACAGGCCGAGGATGGTAGGGATGACCACGATAGCCACGATGATCCAGAACGAGTTAGCGAAGGAAATCCAGAACGTCGAATCGGAGAACAGGCGTTTCCAGTTTTTCAGGCCGACCCACTTGACGGGACCGACGCCACGCCAGCGGGTGAAGCTCAGGTAGATGTTCCAGATGAACGGAACAACAACTACCGCGAACAGACCGATGAGGCCGGGGATGAGGTATGGAACGAATTTCGCGGAGCGGTTGCCGGGAAGTCTCGACATGGAGGCTTCGTGCTTGGTCTTTTGAGACATTGCAAGTCCTTTGAAATATTGATGATCCGAGGGATTTCCGATGGATTGTTCTGTGATGACGCACGATTTGGCGCGATGCGACGTGCGGAATGTATGGGGGAGGAAAGGGTTGGTGCGGTCCGCCCGAAGACGGGCCGCACCATTATTGGAGTTGGAATGGAAAGGAAGGATCGGTTGTTTTTAGTTGTTCTTGACGCCCATATCCTCGACGCCGGTGTCGTACTTCTCGTGGATGTTCTTGAGCACGTCTGCCGGCTTCTTGGTGCCGTTGACCAGCTCCTGGAACTCCGCTGGAACCGCGTCGGTGAGGTTGGAGGCCGCGTAATCCGGGTAGTAGCTGAGCTTGCCGTCCTTGGCGTAGGAATCGTATTCCTCGATCATGGCCTTGCTCTTCGCGTCGGTGATCTTGCTGGTGTCTGCCGCTACCGGAATGCCGCCTGCGTTGCCGAGGAAGTTCTGCACATCATCGGAGAGGACGTAGTCGATGAACTTGGCGGACAGATCCTTGTGGTGCGACTTCTCAGGAATCACCAGCAGGTTGCCTGCGCAGCCGACTGCGTAGTTGGATTCCGGCATGACGGCCGCGTCCCAATCGAACGACTTGATCTGCTTGACGAAACGGCCCTGGTTCCAAGTACCAGTCTGGTAGATCGGATATTCGCCCTTGATGAAGGCCTGCGTGGTGTCCTCGGCCTTCATGCCAGTGGCGTTGCGGGAGATGAAGCCCTTGTCAAGCCACTCGTTGATGGTCTTGACGGAGTTGGTCAGCACTTTGGAATTCCAGTCGACGTCACCCCTGTACAGCTGCCAGTTGTCGATGAACTTGGAGTCGGCATTCTTGGAAACGAGCTGCCACCACAGCCACATCACGCCGTATTCCTGCGCGTCGGCTGCAATCGGGGTCACGCCGGCGTCCACGAACTTCTGGCAGGCGTCCACGAACTCGTCGTAGGTGGTCGGAATCTTGATGTTGTACTTGGCGAACAGGTCCTTGTTGTAGTAGACGCGCTGGAATTCAGCGTAGCTGGTCATACCGTACCAGGTATCGCCGTCCATGATGCCGTTCTCGTCGTACTTGGCGACTGCTGCGTTTGCGCCGGTCACCTTCTTGTCCCAGCCGTACTGCTTGACATAGTCGCCGAGGTCGGTGAGCAGGCCCATGGTGGAGAGCACGCCGGCGGAGCCGTTGCCGCGGTTGGATTCCATGAGGTCTGGCGCTTCGTCGGAGTTCAGGAATTGGCTGCCGTTCTGCGCGATTTGGGTGAAGGACTTGCGCTCGAAGTTGATCTTGACGCCGGTCTCTTTTTCGAAGGCCTTGGCCGCGCGACGCCAAGCCTGAGTCTGGCCTGCGTCGTCCTCTTCGTAATACCAGAACGACAGGCTGTCCGGCTTTTCCTCATCTTGGGCGGTATCGCTACCACATGCGGCGAGGGAGGTCAGCGACAGTGCTGCGATGGCCAGTGTGGCCAGTCCTCGTTTGATGTTCATTGCTATTCTCCTTGTTTCCTTCTTGAGGCGCGCCCTGCGGCACGGCTCACATCTGGTTGTATTGAAACGTTTCGATGACGTGCGTGCGATTCCGCGGTCCGTTTGGATTCGCCGGATTTCGCCCGGCTTGTTCGTTTGTTCGGTTTCTTCGGAGACCGTTATATCGTCATTGAAACGTTTCGATTATCCGTATGAAATTATGTTGCCTTGCGATTCCGTCCGGCCGCTCTGCCTTCCGGTAATCGCAGGAAAATCTATATTGTTCCGCCGGACCCCGCTTCCGCAACGGATCCGCGGCGCTTCATCGCGGGTTCGATGAGTTCCACGGAACCTTTGATGTCGGTGTGCTCCTCGATGGCGGAGACCAACAGGTTCATGGCTTCGGCGCACAGCTCCTCCGGCATGACCGGCATTTCGGTGATGGGGAAGCGCGTCGGCTCGCCTTCGAAATACGTGCCGCACGACAGGACCGAAACGTCCTGCGGAATCGACATGCCCGCGTCGTGCAACGCCATCAGCACCTGGCTGAGGACGCTTGCGTTCGCCTGGTTGATGATGGCGGTCGGGCGGTCGGGGTGCGCGAAGACGGTGCTGACGAAGTGCTGCGCGTCGAAGCTGTCCGCTTCGTAATGCTCGGATTCGATGACCGTCATGCCGAGCTCCTTCGCGTGCGCCAGCAGGCTTTCGCGGAAGATGACGACGTAACCGGAATGGCGGTTGTAGTCGGATTCGTTGTTGCGCAGGAACACGACGGTGCGGTGTCCCTTCTCGTACAGGAAGTCGACGGCCTTGCGGCCCATCAGCGCGAAATCGATGTCCACGCAGGCGCAGCCGGCGTGCGACGACGGATAGCCGATAGCCACGCACGGCTTGGAAAAAGTGCCGGATTGAGCGGCGCGCTCGTCATCCTGCTCCACGTCGAGCAGCACGATGCCATCCGCAAGATTGCTTTGCGTCACGCGGCGGATATCCTTCACTGCATCCGGACCGGTCAGCAACATCACGTCATACCCTGCATTCCTTGCGGCCCATGCGGTGCGCAGGAAGTAGGCGTTGTACCTGGCCTGGTTGATGTCGCCTCGAATCGGGGCGCTCAACGCGATGATCTGGTTGCGCATGCCGCGCATCTTACGGGCGCTGGCGTCCGGAGTGTAACCGAGCTTCTCTACGGCGGCCATGACTTTGTCGGTGGTTTTCGCAGAGATTGAACGCTTGCCGGATAGTACATAGGAGACGGTGCTGGCGGAAACTCCCGCTTCGCGGGCCACGTCTTTGATGCCTGCCATGCGTCTCGCCTCCCTCTTGTGCCGTTCTATCCGCTATTTATCGAATCGTTTCGTCGAAACGTTTCACTTAGCATAGCGCGACTATAAAATCATGTCAATCGTACGGCACGTCGCGTTCTCCCGTATGGGTTTATCGCCTATACGGGAGAACTACGCGTAGTTAGCGCTTCTTGCCGGACTTGCCGACCTTGCCAAACGTGAACGCGCGGACGATCGCCACAATGCCAAGTGCAACCAACGCGCATCCGCCAAACAGAATCAGCCAACCGGTGGAGGCCAGCGGGCTGAACAGCATGATGCAGCCGGCCACAATCGAAATCAGCGCGTAAATCACAGCCCATGCGGAACTTGGCATATGCCACGACTCAACCAGCGCCATCACGCCTTCCATCATCCAGCCGAGGCCCACCACCATAGTGACGAGCACTGCCAGCATGGCGCCGGACAGGGTCGCATTCTTCAGCATGACCACGCCACCGACTGTCAGCAACAGGCCGACCAGAATGTCAAGCACGCGCCAGCCTCCCGGCAGACCGAGCTCCACAATTGCGGTGACGATACGGATCACCCCGGAAATCACGAAATACGCGCCCAACGCAACCGCGGCGATCTTCAGCGTCACCCCCGGCCAGATGAGTAGCGCAATGCCGAGCACAATCGCCATCACGCCGAGCACGCCGTACACACCGCGAATGGCATTCTTCGCGCGTTGCGGCAGCCACGATTCCACCAACTTGAACGGGCTTACCGGCTCCCACTCGCCACTGTCGTTGCTATGGCTATTCGGGTCGTAACCATACGGATTACCGTACGGATATCCATACGGATATCCATACGGATTGCCGTACGGGTTGCCATATGGATTGCCGGAATAGCGAGGGGTCTGCTCGGCATCTGGTCCGCCGCTTTGTGGACCGTCCTGCTGTTGCGATTGCTGCGCTTGCTGGCTCGGTGCATAGGCGCCGTATCCCGGCTGCGGTGGTTGACTGGGGTCGTTGGGATTGCCGGGATTCATATTTGGATAGCTCATGATGCCCTCCTTCAGAAAAACATGCTTTGAGGCGTCGTTTGCTTCAAAGACGTGCTTTCATTTTAGGCACCCTGCCTGTTTTCAGCCATCAACAGAATCGGCCGGCCTGCCTATTGGCAAGTCGGCCGGAATTATGCCGCGAATCGGCGGTTATGCTTGAGGCTGAAGCTGGCTTAGCTTAGAACAGCTTGAGCTGAACGTTGAGGCTGAGCGGCTGGTCGGCGGGCAGCTGGTACTGCTCATGCACCGGCGACATCCACGAATCGTCGCCGCCGACGCCCATTTGCGCGGCCAGCAGACGCAGGAACATGTGACGCGGCTTCGGCAGCTCATCCTGATGCAGCGCCTCTTCCAGCATCGTGCTCGAATACGGCAGTAGGCTCATCGCGAACGGCTTTGCGCCGGCACCGCGCTTCACGCGCACACCGTGGCCGGAATCGTCCGTGATCTCCGCCCAACGCACATCCTCATGATTGCCGGTTTCCTGCGGCAGCAGGTACGGCGCGCAATCATCGCCAGCCGTCGTGCTCCATACACCCAGCTTCGCGTGCCTGCGGTCGGCGTACGTCTCTTCCGGACCGGCGCCGTAGAATCGCAGGTTCGCATATTCCACCGGCAGCGCCCATTCGATACCGAACGCCGGAATCGTTGGCAGATCGCCGTTCTTCTCGCCTGGATACTCGACGTCGAGCGAAACGAGGCCGGCCGTGTCGGCAACGTAACGGACCGTCACTTTCGTGCGCTGCGGAATCGCCAATTCGTACGTATACGTGGCTTCCACGGCATTTTCTCCACGATTTGCGATCGCGCAGTCGACGCAACGCGCATACTTTCCTGCGACCGCCCACGCGGCACGTTCGAAAGCGTGTCCAGCACCGCGATCGTTGTCCGTCAGCGGACGGAACGTGGTGATCGACGGGCGGCGCAGCACGAATTCGCGCTCGCCGAACGTATATGAAACCATACCCCCTTGTGTGCGGGAGAACAGTGCTTCACGACCCTGTCCGCGCACGCCGGCGTTCCAGCGGCCAAGGGTGACGGTGCCGTCGGCCGGAGCTCCGGCCGCGTCAACGGCATCTGCAGTGGTCTTCGCACCTGCCACCACGCACTGGCCGAACGCCAGCTCGTAGCCGGCCGGTGCCCAATCGCAAGCGTTGCCAAGCTGCTGCGATACCTCCAAAACCAGCTCTTCGGCGTTGCTGCGGTAGTCATCAACCGGCCAATCGACTTCGAATGAAGCGCTCTCGCCGGCGGCCACGTCGAAACGGCGCGTAGTCGACCATACCGGCTTGCCGTCGGCCAAAATCCGCAGCACGAAGCGATAATCGCCCGTAGACACGAACAGATTGTCGTTCGTAATACGCGCTTCATCGACCGAAACCGCAATTTTCACGTTCGCATACAGCTGCTTGACTTCCTGCGCTTTCGGCGAGGGGGTGCGGTCGGCGAACAGCAGGCCGTCGCCGGAGAATTCGTAATCGCTTGGACGATCGCCGAAATCGCCGCCGTAGCACATGCGTGTCGTGCCGTCGGGCAGCTTGGTCTCGATTGCCTGGTCGATGAAATCCCAAATGAAACCGCCCTGGTACATCGGGTAGCGTTCCAACGCCGTGTATTCGTCCATATTGCCGCACGAATTGCCCATTGCGTGCATGTATTCGCAGGAAATGTACGGCTTCTTTGGACCGTCCGTATGTGCCGGGCTGCCGTCGTTCAGATAGCGTTCGATTTCGTCAGCATGCGCGTACATACGGCTTTCGATGTCCGTCACATCCTCGAATTCGCGCATGTGCACGGAACCCTCGTAATGTACCGGACGATTCGGATCAATCGTGTGCGCGTGGCGATACATCGCACGAAAAACCTCGCCCGCGCTCGACTCGTTGCCAAGCGACCAGATCAGCACGCTCGGATGGTTGTAATCGCGGCGCATCATGCTGTTGATGCGGTCCACGCACGCGCCCTCCCATTCGGGGCGGCTGCCGGGGATGCCGTCTTCAGGACGCTCGACATTGTTTGCCACCCACGTGCCGTGCGTCTCCATATTCGTCTCGTCGATCAGATACAGACCGTACTCGTCGCACAGGTCGTACCAATACTCCTGGTTGGGGTAGTGGGAGGTGCGGATGGCGTTGATGTTGTGCCGCTTGCAGAAGACCACGTCGGAAAGCATGTCCTCGCGGGTGATCGCGCGGCCGCGCTTCGCGTCGAATTCGTGGCGGTCCGCGCCCTTGAACACGATGCGCTTGCCGTTGATCGTCATGATGCCGTTTTCGATGCGGAACGTGCGGAAGCCGATCTTCTGCGTCACGGTTTCGATGATGGCGCCGTCATGTCCGACGACGCGTACGGTCAGCGTGTACAGCGTCGGCGATTCCGCGCTCCACGGCGCGATGTTCGTCATTTTGCCGGAATTAAGGGCGATTTCGCCGTTGCAGGCCTGCGTTGATTCCCATACGACATTTCCGTCGCCGTCGCGCAGCGTGCTTTCGATAGTCATCGCGTCGGCGGAGTTGCGCAAGGTGAGTGCCGCGTTGAGTTCGGCGGTGTCGGCCGTACCGGCGGTGTCGGCTGCGGTGTAGTCGGCTTCAAGCTGCACGGTTTCGACGTGCGTATGCGGCTGGGCGGCGAGCTCGACGGTGCGGAACAGGCCGTGCAGTCGCCAGAAATCCTGGTCTTCCAGCCAAGAGGCGCTCGAATATTCGTAGCAGGCGACGGTGAGCGTATGCTCGGCTTCGGGGGAATCGGCGGCGTTGCCATTGCCGTTTCGCAGCGCTTCCGTCACATCGAATTCGCTCGGCGTGAATCCGTCCTCGCCGTAACCCACGAACGTGCCGTCAAGCCATACGTAGATCGCGGTGGCGGCACCGTGGAAGGTGAGGCTGACCGTGCCGTCGTTTTCCAGCGTGCGCGCAAGCTGCGCGTCGAGCGCGAATCGACGGCGGTAGATCGCCACATGGTTGTTTTCCGGAATATTTGGCGCCTGCGGATCCTCGTGACCGTCCCACGGATATTGGATGTTGACGTACTTGTTCTTGAGATAGCCGGCCATCTGCAAGTGGCCCGGCACCTCGATCGCGCCGAAATCGCCATCCTCGAAATCGACGGCCGCGAACGGAGCGCTTTCCACGTCCACGTTGCGCGCTTGTTCGATACGAACCTTCCATTCGCCGTCGAGGCTCTGCTTCGGCTCGCTCGTCTCGCCGATGACATATCGGTGGCTGGAATGTGCCGGCTTGCGGTTCGCTGCGAACACCGTCGGATCGGTGAGCCAGCTTGCACTTGCCGTGGTTGCATGTACGATTGCGAGTTCGGCTGTATCTGCCATCTTGCATCCCCCTGTATTACTTGGTGTCACTGCATCGTTGCGGTTGCGCCGTGCGATGTTGCACGACCGTTTAGTAATGAATTTTACTAACTACCGATAATATATCACACTTCATGGTATCGTGCACCCGTCGCGTGCCATGCATCGTTCCGCCACATGTCCATTTTTCACACGCCGAGGATGTGCGATAATAACAGGATGCGCCGATGGCGTCCGCCCGGTGCCCACAACCGCGCAGCGTTGCCTCGCCTTTGCAAAATGCTTGCGATTCCGCGGATTTTCGATTTCCGCGATTCGAGGCATACGTAAGACGGGGGAGAGCTGACTACTCCGCGGCGCTCCCAAGGAGATCACCATGGATGATCGCAAGAAAGATCAGTCCATCCAGTCCCATGCCAATTTTGACGGCGATTCCGCTACGGGCGATCGCACGCAGATTCGGCAGGATCAGCAAAACCAGCAGCCGCCACAAATCGACCCGTCGCTTGCCGACGCGCAAGCCGTGGCCGCATCGCTCGGCGTCGATCCGAACACCGGTCTGAGCCAAGCCGAAGCTGAACGCCGACTCGCGCAATACGGGCCGAACGAGCTCGCATCCGCACCACCCGTGCCAAAATGGAAGAAGTTCCTGGCGCAGTTCAAAGACCCCCTCGTCTACCTGCTGCTCGCTGCCACCGGCATCTCGCTCATCGCATGGTTCATCGAAAAAGCCAACGCTGCGCCAGGCGCGGAAGGCGGCGAAATACTGCCGTTCGACGCCATCGTCATTGTGCTTATCCTTATCGTCAACGCGGTACTCGGCTACATTCAGGAATCGAAAGCGGAAGAAGCCGTCGAAGCGCTCTCCCAAATGACCGCGCCGCAAACCAACGTGCTGCGCGACGGCAAAATCGCACGCATCAACACCGTCGACGTGGTGCCGGGAGACATGGTCGTGCTCGGTGAAGGCGACTCCATTCCCGCCGACGGACGTCTGCTCGCCGCCGCCAGCCTGCGCGTGGCGGAAGCGAGCCTGACCGGCGAAAGCGTACCGGTCGGCAAGAACGTTGACACACTTGCCGAAGCCAAGGCCTTGGGTGATCGCGCCAATATGGTGTTCAACGGCACGTCCGTGACGCAAGGCACCGGCCGTGCCATCGTCACCAGCACCGGAATGCGCACGCAGGTCGGTAAAATCGCGGACCTTCTGCAGGCCACGGATGATGATGACAGTCCGCTGCAGAAGGAAATGAACTACGTTTCCAAGATTCTCGGCATCGCGGTGTGCATTATCGCGGCGGTCGTGCTGGTGGCGCTTGCGCTGACCGAAGGCTTCAACGACATCCACGACGTAATCGATTCGCTGCTGCTATCCGTTTCGCTGGCCGTCGCGGCCGTGCCGGAAGGGCTCGCCGCGATTCTGACAGTCGTGCTCGCGCTCGGCGTGCGCCGCATGGCCGAACATCATGCGATCGTCAAGAAACTGCATTCCG
>OBKN01000812.1_pt1 | contig 12582 bp, 10 predicted proteins | sample 1519931 | NCBI WGS metagenome assembly OBKN01 (sample SAMN04209254, study PRJEB22552) | human gut metagenome | biome: gut; material: feces | host: Homo sapiens | place: USA: Oklahoma
CATGGTGAACGCGCAAGCGAACGCCAGCACCAGTGCGAGAACCTTTTTGAGATTCTCTCCGGAGTCGCGATTACCCGAAAAACGCGGGTGAAATTTCAAAAAATCCATCCAATATGTAACATTTCGGAGAAACGCATCCCCCAAATAAGTTACATTTTATGGATGTCATCTGCCTGCCAATCCCAATCGCAAACAAGCATCTATATTATATAAGGTATAACCCGCGTTGTACAGAGCCGGTTTGCGATCTGGCCCCAAGCCAGGCGGCAGCGTAATATTACAAGTAATGTTACACTCATGTTACGGATTGCGAACTTCGCTTGACCCATGGGTTTGACTATGGTAATATACTTAACGACGAGTGAGAACTCGTACAAAAAATTTTAAGGAGGAAAACCCCTATGAAGAATCTCAAAAAGGTTCTTGCACTGGTACTGGCGTTTGCTTGCGCATTCACCATGTTTGCTGGTGCAGCGTTCACGGATCAGGCCGACATCAAGGCTACTGACGCTGTGAACATGCTTTCTTCGCTGGGCGTAATCACCGGTTACACCGATGGTTCCTACCAGCCGAACAAGGTCGTTACCCGTGCGGAAATGGCCAAGATGATCTTCGTTGTACGCAACAACAAGATCGATGACTCTGCTTATCAGAGCAACTATTCCAAGCTGACTGACATCAGCAACCACTGGGCAAAGGGCTACATCAAGTTCTGTGAGTCCCAGGGCATCATCGCTGGCAAGGGCAACAACAAGTTTGACCCGGACTCTCCGGTAACCGGCGTTGAAGCTGCTAAGATGCTGCTGGTAGTTTCCGGTTACGACTCCGCCAAGGCTGGTCTGACTGGTTCTGCATGGCGCACCAACGTACTGAAGTACGCAGGCGCAGCTGGCATCCTGGACGATGTAAACTCTGCTCTGGAGCAGGGCCTGCCGCGTCAGTACGCAGCTCAGATGATCTACAACACCCTCAACGTAAACCGTGTAAAGTGGTCTGAAGACTCCAAGTCCTTCGACGACATCCTGAACGGCGGCGTTAAGGAGACTGTAGGTTCTGCTTACATGGGTCTGTCCTACGACTACGGCACCCTGGTTGAGATCGACAACGACTCTCTGACCATCAAGCTGGACGCTGATTACGATTCTGACAATTACCACAACGCTGACCGCAACTACAAGGGCGGCGACAAGGTTTCCTTCACCAAGGTTGGCGAGGATTACACCTCTCTGCTGGGCCAGAAGGTTAAGGTAATGTTCAAGGACGGCAAGACCAACAACGTTCTGGGTGTATACTCTATCTCTGATAACAAGGTTTACACCACTCTGATGAACAAGGTTGAGCTGGACGGCTCCAAGATCAAGTTTGAGGGCACTTCTTACTCCGTTGATAACACCCAGAAGATCGACCTGACCTTCATCGGTGTTAACGGCACCAAGAACGAGACTGTTGGCATCAGCTATTTCGATAAGGACGCAGCTGCTAATGCTGATTCTTCCAACGGCAACACCTCTCTGTCTGAAGTAACCTTCGTTGATACCGATGGCAACAACAAGATCGATACCGCTCTGGTTATCGAGAAGGTTGCAGCTGAGGTTACCAACGTTGCTTCCGACAAGATCACCTTCGCTGGCAAGACCTACAAGTATGCTGACGAGCAGATCGACGAGAACATCAAGCAGGATGACTGGGCTGTAATGTCCGCTAACCTGTACAAGGATTGCAAGAACATCGTCAAGGCTGACGTTGTAAATGCAACCGCTGACGGCTACAAGGCTAAGACTGGCTACCATCAGTACAAGATTGATGGCACCTGGTACAAGGTTTCTACCGATACCTACAACGATGCTGGTATCTCCACCGGCGACAAGGTTAAGGCTTACGTTGTAAACGGCGTTGCTGTTAAGATCGACACCGATGACGGCAATGGCGGCTTCCCGACCAACATCGCAGTTGCAGTTGGTACTGCTAGTGGCTCTTCTCTGAATGGCGATCAGGTTCGCGTTCGTTACTTCGACGGCACTGTTAAGACTCTGACCATGTCCAGCAAGAGCATCACTCCGGTACAGGGCGTTGCTTACAAGATCACCGGTGCAGATACCGATGCTAAGCTCGAGGCTCTGACTCTGAACAAGGAGTACAACGGCTACAAGGCTACCCAGAATACCGCTACTGCTAATGCTACTCCGGGCAGCGATTCCATCAAGTCCGTTAAGGTTGATGACAATGCTGCTGTTATCCTGTACAACGCTAATGGTCGTTCTAAGATGATCACCGGTAAGCAGTACAAGAACCTGTCTAACAGCGATGTTACCAGCGCTACTGCAGTATTCGAGAAGAAGTCCAATGGTCTGAACCGCGTTCAGATGGCTTCTGTTATGGTTTCCGATGTTGACGTTTCCGGTAACTCTTCCGACAACTACGCTTACATCGTATCCTCTGCTTACGAGAACAATGGCGACCTGCACTACACCATCTGGAACGGTTCTGCGAACATTGATGTTGTTGAGAAGAACAACACCACCACCTCTGACCGCCAGAAGGGCGTACTGATCGGTTACTCCAACATCGATTCCGACAAGGTAATCACCGATGTAACCGATTACAGCACTGTTTCTAATGCTGCTGACGTACCGAGCTCCAATGCTATGACCAAGGCCACCTGCTACAAGGGCGGCAACGAGAGCACCGATACCAAGTACATCACTGTTAATGGCCGCAAGTTCAAGATCACTGCAGATACCACCGTTCTGCGTGTTGACTCCGACGCTGACGATGATGACGAGATCGGCCAGGCTTACACCTACGGCACCACCTCGATGACCAAGGCTCAGAAGAAGTCCACCAACCCGGACGTTTACACTGCTAACGTTTGGTTCATTCTGGACGAGGCTGCTGCTGCTAACGAGGATGACAAGGAGATTGACGTTCTGGTTATCGACTCCACCGGCGCATTCAAGGGCTACAAGGTTGCTGATACCAACAATGGTACCACTGTAACTGACGGCACCTACACTTCTGGCAATGCTTCCGTTAAGGTTGCTGATACCACTGCTGTAACCGGCGCTGTTGCAGTTTACACTGAAGCTACCAACACCATGCGTGTTCAGTTCACTCTGGCTTCTGGTAAGACCCTCGACAAGTCTAAGATGACTGTTAAGGTTGACGGTCTGACCTACGCTGAGGGTCAGGACGGCTACTCTGTTTCCGGTTCTACTGGCACTGTAACCGTAACCCTGAAGGCTGATAAGAACCAGAAGGTTGTTATCGACCTGACCGGCACTGGCGCTATTGCATAAGTTATTTGCAGTGTGCAAAATCGAAAACCCCGCTCATTGAGCGGGGTTTTCCCTTTATCCTTACTTAAACGCTACATAGGTATACGAACAGGTGTCCTGATTCAGCATACAGCCTGCCATCTGAAGTACTTCAAAGCCGTTTTCGGTAATAGCCAGTGCATTGCGGTCGATGTAAGCAATCGGCTTGTCCTGCGTCGCAATACCGCCGTAAATCGTGTTGCTGTAATGCGTATAGTGGCCTTCACGCATGAGGATAACTGCCTTGGGCTGAAATCCCAGATTAAATGCACGCTTGGTCTGTCCGTCACCGACATAGGCCGCGGCGGTTACTTCCGCCTTGAGCGCAAGCGTGCTTGCCATCGCTACCTGATTCTGCTGCAGGGCAGTGTCGGCTTTTTCGCGAGCAGCCGCTTCCTGATTGACCGAGGTTGCGATTGATGTAAAGCGGTCGCGTACATCCTGTGCCAGCTTGTCACCGTCCACACAGCCGCTCGGCAGCTGTCCCACCGAGGCATTGCGCAGCTGCTGCTGTACGTTTTCGATGGCATCCTGCACAGTCTTGGCCGGCACGCCTGCGCTTGCGCGGTAGCCCATCTTGGCTGCCGCTGACAAGTCACTGAGCGCGTTGCACAGTTCGTTGAACGACTGGCGCAGTTCCTCCGCAGAAGAGTCAAAGTACGCTTTCAGATCGCGTGCGGACATGTCCGGCTGGTCCGGCAAGTCCACAATGCGCTTGCTGAATACCTGCTGACGGTTTGCTTCGAATCCCATAAAAATTACCTCCTAAACTCACATGGTGTTTTGATGTGAGTAATAGAATAGCCGATTTTTCGGAAATTGCAAGAAAAACTTTTGGATTTTGCAGAATTTTTTCGAGGAAAGGGAAAACCCCCGAGGAAATTTCCTCGGGGGTTTTGATTTTGCGATTTGAACGCTTGAAAAGTTCAGAAGAACTTACTTAGCGATCAGAACTGCATTATCGGTGTCAGCAGAAGAACGGATCTCGTTGTCCTCAGTGCCGATTACCAGCAGATCAAGCTCGTCATCCTTGTTGATTACAGCAAAGACGTTAGCCTTGTATGCGGTATCGCCAGAGTTCAGCTCAGCTTCCATCCAATCCTGTGCGTCGCCAGCTTCCCAATCAACGGAGTTCAGGTAAATAACTACGGTGTCGGAAACCTTAGCACCATAGGTCTTAGCTGCAGTACCGTTGTCAGCAGCAGCAATTTCTGCGCCATCCTTGGTGTACAGCTTGTTGTTCTTGAACTGGATAGACTTGCTGGAAGAAGTGCCGTCCTTAGCAACAGCAGCATAACCAGCGGTCTTGCCGTCAGACTCAGCCTTAGTAGCGTTAGAGATAACCTCTACGTTCTTAGCCTGAGTGTAGCTGCCGTCGAACTTAACGATATCGCCCTTGCTAAATGCGTTAACATCAGTCTTATCGGTCTCAACTGCATTGTCGCCGGTCTTCTCACCGTCAGCAGTTACCATCTCAAGGTAAACAACTTCCTTGTTGTCAGCGTTGCGCTGCTTAACAGCCTTGGTAACAACGCCGTACAGGGTGTCGTTAGAGGTGGTGTTAGAAGTGCCCAGGTTCAGGAATGCATAAGCTACGCCGTCGTCGTCAGACAGAGCAATAGAGCTGCCAGTACCGGTCATATCGTCGTAGTTAGCCAGATCCTTACCGGTGATTACCTTATACTTGGTGTCGCCAGCGCTCTTATACTGCAGGTAAATAACAGCATCGTCATTTACAGAATCGCCAGCCAGGGTGTTAGCCTTGTCCTTGTAGTTTACGCTGGAATCAGCAATGTCAAAGTCCTCGTAATCAGTGCCAGACTTGCCAGCCTTGCTGATATCGGTCAGGGTGTAGTTGCCGTCGTCCTCATCGTAAATGTACAGAGCGTTAGTCGGGATTGCACCAATCTGAGTCTTCAGAGTACCAGCCTCATCGGTGTAGGAAGTCCAAGAAGAATCATAATGCTTCCAACCTTCGATGTTGATAATCTTCTCAGTGCCGTCTGCAAAGATAACCTTAGCAGAAACGCCGCCGTTCAGAGTGCTGTAAGTGTCCTCAACAGACTTCAGAAGCAGGGTATCCAGGTTACCGGAAACAGAACCGTCAACGTAGTAAGCGTAGTTACCGCATACATACAGCTCAACGTTCTTGTTGGTGTCCAGAACCTTATCCTTCTTATCAGTGTGGGTCAGCTTGTACCAGGAACCATCAACCTTGATTTCGTTCTTCTTGGAAGCGGAAACCTTGCCGGAAATCTTCTCAGCCTTGGTGAAGGCAGTGTTGCCGGTATGCAGGTTGGTGCCAACGAATACGTAGTCGTCCTTCTTGAAGCCGTCGTACATCTCCGGGGTGTCATCCTCAAAGTTCAGCTTAGCGCCAACAGAGGTAGTGCCGCCCTTGTTGTTGCAAACCTTGTAGGTAACAGTGGTAGAGGTAGTAGCGGTAATCTTGGAGAAGGTTACCGGAACCTTAACGATGGTGTCAATCTTGGAGTTGTCATCGTTGGAGATAACGGAAATCTTGAATGCATCGTCGTTCAGAGCCTTAACAGCCGTTGCAATCTTAGCTGCGGTATCAACAGCCGGAGTAGCGGATTCGAACTTCTCCTTGGACAGGCTGTAGGTGTAAACGGTCAGCTTGCTGTCTACATCGTACTTCTTGCCGTTTACATCGATCTTTTTCTCGCCGGAAACGGTGTCCAGATCCTTAGCAATACCAGTGTACAGAACGCCGTTCTTGTCGGTTGCGTATACGCCGTAAACCTTATCCTTGTTGCTGTTTACGCCGGTCTTGGTAACCTTGTGCAGAACCTTAACGTGCTGGCCGAGCAGTGCAGAGTAATCGCCGGTAACGTCAGACAGAGTAGTTGCAACATCGTTCTTGTTTACCTTATCCAGAACGATCTGATCCTCGTCGTACTTCTGACCGTCCAGGCCTACCTTACCAGCAGCAACCAGCATACCGGTGTCGGACTCCAGACCCATGTACTTCTCGCCGATGGTCTGGTTGTCTTCGTCCTTGTAGTTGGTGTTGGTGTAAGCATCGTCACGCCATACAACAGTCGGGGTGTCGATTGCGTTGTAGATCAGCTGTGCAGCGTACTGACGCGGGCAAGCGGAAGTGAAGGAAGTATTTACGTCCTCCAGCAGGCCATTCTCATCTGCCAGTGCGTTGGTCTTGGATGCCCAGTTTGCACCTACCAGACCTGCCTTCTCAGCGTTGTAGCCGAGGGTTACGAGCAGCATCTTTGCAGCTTCCTGTGCAGTTACAGTTGCATTCGGAGCAAAGATGGTGTTGGACTTACCAGCGATAATGCCCAGGGACTGGCAGTACTTGATGTAGCCGCGAGCCCAGTGAGAGCCAATATCGGTGAAGGAAGTCTTGTCGTCGTTGTACGCAGAAGCGTCAGACTTGCCGGTACGCAGAACGTAGATCATTTTTGCCATCTGCGCACGAGTTACGGTAGCGTTCGGCTGGAAAGAGCCATCTTCAAAGCCCTCTACAATGCCCAGCGATACCAGAGTGTCCACGACTTCAGAATCGACCTTGATGTCGGCCTGATCCGTGAACGCTGCACCGGCGAACATGGTGAACGCGCAAGCGAACGCCAGCACCAGTGCGAGAACCTTTTTGAGATGGCATATAAAAAAACTAATATATGAGAAAAGGGTAATAAAAAATCGAAAATATAGTGTATTTATAACTTTATATAGGAAAATAGAGGCAAGAAATGTGTTCCAAAATAAAACATAAAAAGTAAATTAGTATAAGCAAATACGAAAAGAAATAAATTTTTTTGACAAATTTAGTGTTCGCCAACAGTATATATAAATATGTAGGTAAAAGTAAAGCACCGGAGCATTAGATATTTTATGGTATGATAAAGGACCTGTATCTAAACGTACAGGTCCTTCGTGGGTAAGGAGATCTAAGCACTCCCATCTCTCTAACGCAACTTAAAAGCAGGGGAGCCACAGCCTTAAAAATTTTAAGTGTACACAGTATAACATAATTATTGAACAAATGCCATTGAGATTTTGAAATATCTATATGATTTAATATGTCTACGGTATGTGTAACGGCAAGGACGTAGAAGGTGCACTGCTGAAAAAAGTGCAGGTTTCGGGGCCCCTCACTAATTCTTTGAGAAACGAATCATACGTCATAAAGAACTTTTAAGAGAAAGTGTTTTGATTTTTAAGAGATTTATTTACTTTGCAGCATTATCCCGCTCCATAGCCTCTCGGATGGCGCGCTTGATGAAAGCCGTGGTGGTTTCACCTTGCGCTTTTGCGTGTGCTTGAATCACAATACGCTCGCCCTTGGGGACACGAAAGCGGACTTCGTCTGTCTTTTCTTTTTGCCATTTTGCAGTTGCTCGCATTTGTGCTTCGGTTGCCGGCATTTCTTCACCCCCAAAATATCATACTAAAGATTTACTATGAAAAATATAGTAAATTTGCTGTATAAGTAGCACTAAATTTTGGATATAATGCATATTGTACAAGTGCAACTTATACTGTATAATCTTATCAGAAAATAAAAAACGGCAGTACTTGGAAGCGCCAACTTCCAAGTACCTGCGCAGGTGACACAACCACCTACACAACGGAAAACTCCGCACCGCAGTATTAGTATACCCTTTTTTTAAGGGTTGCACAAGACATTTGTTAGTGATATATTTATACTTCTTTCTGCTGTGTGATTTTGACACCGTGTAGGCTCTATATTGCCTGCACGGTTTTATTTTCGCTCAAAATCACATATAGAAAGAGGCGAAATTACGATGAAGAAGTATTCCTTCGCAGATATGCAAAGGCTGCACTGGAAAGACTACGAGTTCGAGTGTCAGCGGCTGACCTTTCCGAACGGCAGACAAATCCGTTTGACGGACAGCCAGAGCAAGCAGGTACAGATTCGGTACACACAGTACATCGATCAGCACCACCACGCACCGCGCATGGGAGATTTTATTTTCCCGAGCAAGGAGGCGAGGTCATGGGTATAACTTTACGGGAATGGTCGCAGCAGTGGCTGGAGGTTTACGTTAAGCCGGTAGCCAAGCCGAGCGGCTACGAGCACTACTATGATAACCTGCACAAACATATCCTGCCGAAATTAGGTGATATGCCCTTGAAAAGTCTGACTACTGCCGTGGTACAGCACTTTCTCAACGAGGAATCCCTGCATGGCAATCTGCGGACCGGCGGCGCGCTGAGCGCAAAAAGCATCAAAAATATGCGCGTTGTGCTGGATGTTTGCTGTAAGCGTGCTGTTGCGGACGGTATGATGCCCGCAAATCCGGTTGCTGCGACCGTATATACGCATTGCCGCTCGAAGAAACACAATATTATGAGTGATAGCGATCAAAAAGTGCTCGAAAAGTGGCTGTTTTCTGATCTGTCGCTTAATAATGCAGGTATTATCTTAGCATTGTACAGCGGTATGCGTCTGGGTGAAGTCTGTGCTGCACGTTGGGGTAATTACGACGCGATGAGCGGCACGCTGCACATTACACAAACAGTACGCCGGGTGATGGTTGATCCTGAGGCAGAGTACGGCAAGCGGACGAAACTTATCTTCAGCTCTGCGAAAAGCGATGCTTCTGAGCGAGATCTGTATCTGCCGGAAGTACTGCAGGGTTTGCTTACCGTACAGTATCAGCGGTTCGAGTCTCTTTTTAAGCGCATGCCGAATGCTGATGATTTCATCATTTATAATACAGTCGGTGGTGTAATGGATCCGGACCATCTGAGCAGTTACTGGGGCGATGTACTGGATGGTCTTGGCCTGCCGCACGTTCGTTTTCACGACATTCGGCATACATTTGCCACCCGTGCGATCGAGCAGGGGATCGATGTTGCAACGGTTGCGGGTCTACTGGGACACGCGGATGTAACCACGACCACGCACTACTACGTTCACCCGCGCGATGCTTCGATGCGAAAAGCAATGGCGGCTGTCGCACCGGTCGGAGCAGTTACACACGCATGGCAGAATACCCGATTATTTGCACCGAAAAGCGCTGAAGAGAAAGTACCTGAAGCCGCAAAGCGTGTGCACCGTCGCCGCAAGCACATCGCAGAATGTGGATGAGTAAATGCTGCGGAAATATATGAGGAGAATCAATATGAGAGAATATAAATATGTATGTAAAGACTGTAAGGAACACCTCACAAATTCTGAGGATCGATTGTGTGAATGGTGCCGGGACAAGAAAAGGGTTAATTCTGCACAGATTTGCATTATCTGTGGGAAAAGACGTACTCCTGCACGGGATGGTATATGCTACAACTGTCGTCCAAAGGAGCCTAAGGAGCCCTATAAACCTGGCGTGCCTTGGAAGGAAGCTCTTGAATGGGTTGAGCTTGAATATGTTATTTTGCAGGCTCGTTATGACGGTTTGTCCTTTCAAGAAATTGCAGAGCTGACAGAATTGTCAGCTGAGGAATGTGCCGATATCGCCGTCAAAACGCTTAATAGACGCCGATTTGGGTATTACTTAAAATATTAGTAACTCTCGAAAAAGGAATGGAAGACACGCAAAGTGTCTTACAATTCTTCCCCGCATTTGCGGGGGTCACCCCAATTTGATGTAAGCGCTTAGATTTGAAAATCGGCAAATTATCCCCGCATAAGCGGGGGACAGAACAATCCCCAAAGCAAAGGATCATAAACCTTTTGCTTTGGGGATTGCTTCTTGGGGTAAGAAGCGTACGCCTTGCGGAATAGTAGATATTATGTTATGTGATTGCCGTCAAAAAGCAGCGGTTTCGTGCCTCTAACTTCTCAAAACGTCAGCCGCATCTGATGCCACCGGACATTTCCGTGCGTGGATTTCTCGGACACGCCTTCGTCGACAAAGCCGAATTTTGCGTAGTACGCAATGAGCCGCTCCTTGCAGGTCAGCACAAGTCCCTTGCGGCCCTGCTGTCTGGCATCGGCGATGGCACGGCGAATCAACTCACAGGCATGGCCGCGTTTGCGGTACTCCGGCAGGGTATTGACACCGAAAATCATCTGCCATGCACCGTTTTCGTTGTGCATACAGGCGTTTTCGTACATTGCATCGGTCAAATCCGGCTCGTCCGTGACAAACCCATCGACAAACGCGATCAGCTTGTCGGCGTCGTACAGCAGCCAGAAGTGATTGCCGTAGTACTTAATCCGCTCGACAAATTCCTGCTCGGTTGCCGCTTCGGTAGGTGGAAAGCAGGCGGCTTCTGCCGTGGCGATGGCAGCAATGTCTTTTTCTTCTGCATAGGTGATCTTCATTCTGTATTCCTTCTCAACGGATAGGGAGAATATCCGCTGCATATTACTTTTCTCTCAGAATACCACGCTTTTGAGCGCGACACAAGAAAAATCACTATGCTAAATACGCAATATCTTGTACATAAATCGGAGTGAGAGCGGCATCTGCACGGAGTTTCAGCGACGCTTTCACGCAATAGAGCGACATCTTCTCCTTTTTCGGGTAATGAAAAAGCCGTACTCATTCGAGAACGGCTTTTGACTTATGCATCGGCAAAAAACAATCCGATTTCCTCCGCACTTCTGTATATTTTTTGCCGATGATATGGTATACTGTAAATACAGCTATCCTGCTCGGAGGTGAGCATATGAACTATCTTTCTGTTGCAGAAACAGCGAAAAAGTGGAATATTTCCGAACGAAGTGTGCGAAATTACTGTGCACAGGAACGTATTCCGGGTGCTGTGCTGATCGGCAAAACATGGCACATTCCCGAGAATGCGGAAAAGCCTGCTCGCAGTAACGGCAAAAAAACGCCTGTCAAAACATTGCTTTCCATTCTGCAGGAAGAAAAACGAACCAAGTATGCTGGAGGCATCTATCACAAAACCCAAATCGACCTGACCTACAACTCTAACCACATCGAGGGCAACCGCCTGACGCACGACCAGACACGTTATATTTTTGAAACCAACACCATCGGTGTAGAAAACGAGGTGCTGAATGTGGACGATGTGATTGAAACCTCGAATCACTTCCGTTGCATTGATCTAATCATCGATCATGCAGCAAGCACGCTAAGCGAGCATTTCATCAAAAAACTGCACCATATTCTGAAAACCAGCACTAGCGATTCCCATAAGGACTGGTTCGCCGTTGGCGAGTATAAGCGCTTGCCAAATGAGGTCGGCGGTATGCAGACCTCACTTCCAGAAGAAGTTGCCGATAGAATGAAAGCTCTGCTATCTGACTATAATGCCGTTCCTAAAAAGACACTGGACGATATTCTGGATTTTCACGTGCGCTTTGAGCGTATCCACCCATTTCAAGACGGCAACGGCCGCGTTGGACGGCTTATCATGTTCAAGGAATGTCTCAAATACAACATCGTTCCGTTTATCATAGAAGAAAACCTCAAGCTGTTTTATTATCGCGGTCTCAAGGAATGGTATAATGAAAAGGGATATCTTACGGATACCTGCTTAACCGCACAGGATAAGTACAAAGCCTATCTTGACTATTTCCGTATCCCCTACGAAAAGTGAACCAGAGAAGCCGTCCTCATTCGAGAACGGCTTCTACTGTACCGGCTATCTTACATAATATGGCTCATATTTTAGGAAACAGCTTATACGAATCTCTCCTAAAAGTTGTTCTTATCCCATTGTACCAGATGAGCAGCTTTGCTCACGCCGCCGAAATAATTGAAAGCATGAGCATGACAGTTCAGCCAGTTCTCTGTTTTCATGTCGTCGCAGGCTTTTGCATAGATATCGTGAATTCAAAAGGTTGTCGCTGCGTTCCGGCGAGGTGGCGCTATTTCTCCGGCAAGATGTCGCTGAAAGTCCGTGCAGGCGCCGCTGTATGGGCGGTTTATGCAGAAGGTGCTGAAACGTTTGGGTTCACCATTTTCGGCACCGGCACTTCTACGAAAGCCGATTCGTTTCGGCACTTGCCAGCACGTTCCGCTCTCATCGATAATAAGTGCTCGGTGTAATTTGGGCCTGCTGGCACCACATTTTAACCGGTAATCCGTTGCTGCGGCATTCTTCGATGAGTTCTGTCCATTTTGCAATCTGTGCCTGATGTTTTAATTCTGTTGATGTCATTGCCATCCATCCCAAAACAGTGCTGGATCGTTTCAGCTCGTTCCGAAACTTTCCGCCGCTTCTATTATCTCATGCAGTGGGAGGTGAGGAAGGTTTGACGGTTACAGTTTTTTGGGAAATTTTGCTTGATTGGATGAAAATAGAGAGAAAAGGGTGGCTTGAAGCCATCCTTTCCTGTTTTATT
>OBKN01000813.1_pt1 | contig 12573 bp, 10 predicted proteins | sample 1519931 | NCBI WGS metagenome assembly OBKN01 (sample SAMN04209254, study PRJEB22552) | human gut metagenome | biome: gut; material: feces | host: Homo sapiens | place: USA: Oklahoma
GACCGCACAGGCGGTCGCAGCGCCGCACGGTCTGACGGTCGAGCTGCGGAATGATCTGCACGAGATCGACATGGGCGACTGGGAGGATCTCCCGTGGGCCGAGCTGCCGCACGGCTGGCCTGACCAGTACGCGAAATGGTGCGCCCGTCCGTGGGAGGCTGCGCCGCCGCACGGCGAGACCGTCATGCAGGCAGGCGCACGCATGCTGAACGAGGTGCGCCGCCTTGCACAGGAAAACGACGGCAAAGCCATCGCCGTCGTCACGCACGGCTCCGCCATTCGCGGCGCGCTGACCATCGCGCACGGCTTTCCGCCCGAAAAGATGAACGAGATCGGCTGGGGCGACAACACCTGCGTGGCGCGGCTCGATTTTGCCGACGACGGCAGTATCGACGTTGTATATGAAAACGACGCCTCTCATCTGCCGCAGGAGCTTTCGACCTTCGCCTGCATCGGCTGGAAGAACGCCAAAGGCATCCCGGTCTCGCCGCAGATCTGGTTCCGCCGCGCCGACCCGAACAATCCACAGGATGTGGATAAGATCGTGGAATTCATGCGCGAGCTGCACCGCAATGCCTACGGCACGGACGAGGGACTTGACCCGGCCGCGCTCCTCCGCGATGTAGAGCGCGCGCAGCAGGTCTCGCCGCGCTCGTGCACGTTCGGTCTGCTCGAGGACGGAACGCCCGCCGCGCTCGTCTACCTCAAGACCTGGTACGACGAGGAGCCGGACGTCGGTCTGCTCGGCGGCTTCTGCATCAGCGGCGAATACCGCGGCTGCGGTCTGAGCGCACAGATCCTCGGTCAGGCCATCAGCGTATACCGCTCGCTCGGAAAGACCTGGCTGTGCGCCCATGTGGCCGAAAAAAACCTGCGCGCGCAGGGCTTTTATCACAAATTCGCCTTCGAGCAGCGCGGCGAGCACCGCGATGCGAACGGCCTGCACTACCGCATGTTCAAGCGCCTGACGGCGGAATAATCCGCCTTGACAAAGCCGCCTCGCCGTTATACACTTTATCTGAATAAAATTAGCAACAGGGGGCACCCACTCATGTTTGATACCGTACTCGTTGCCGGACTCGGTCTGATGGGCGGCTCGATGGCGAAAACCATCAAGGCGCGCACGCTCAGCCGCGTTCTCGGCTGGAACCGCACCCGCGCGACCGCAGAACAGGCTCTCGCTGACGGCTCGATCGACGCCATCGCGACCGACGCACTGTTCCGCGAGGTCGATCTTGTCATTATCGGCCTTTATCCGCAGGCAACCGTGGACTGGCTGCTTGAAAATATGCCGAAAATGAAAAAGGGCTGCGTGATCGTCGATATGGTCGGTGTCAAGCAGTTCATGGTCGATCATCTCGAGCAGGCCGCGCTCGACGCAGGCGTGCACTACGTCGGCGGACATCCGATGGCCGGCCGCGAGTTCTCCGGCCTCGACTACGCCCTTCCCACGCTGTTCGACGGCGCGAGCATGATCTTTGTGCCGACAAGGAGCAGCAGCGAGCGCATCCTGTCTCAGCTCGAGGCGTATTTCATGTCGCTCGGCTTCGGCCAGACCGTGCGCTGCACGGCGGAGCAGCACGACCACATGATTGCCTTCACCTCACAGCTGGCGCACGTTGTTTCCTCGGCCTACATCAAGAGCCCCGAGGCCGACAAGCACAACGGCTATTCCGCCGGCAGCTACAAGGACCTCACGCGCGTCGCGAAGCTGAACGAAACCATGTGGAGCGAGCTGTTCCTGTGCAATGCCGAGCCGCTCGCATGCGAGATCGACGAGATCATAAGACACCTTGACGAATACCGCCGCGTCATCCGCGCCGGCGACCGTCAAACGCTCACCGAGCTGCTGCGCGACGGCCGCATCCGCAAGGAAAGTCTGGGCTGATATTCAAGAATGCAGGAAAACCGAGGCGCATGTCCCGGTTTTCTTTGCGTCTGCTGTAAAAATAAATGTTACTGACAGGCTATCTTTTTAAAATTTTTGCTTTTCTGCACTGTTTTTCCCGGTTCTTCACCGTAAATCTTTACATGACAAACCGTCTGTTATGGTGTATACTATATTAAGCATAATCATAATATGAATATCTGTCGATTTATCATAAAAAGGAGTATTTCATGCCGAAATTAGGACTTATTTCGCTCGGCTGCGCCAAAAATCTGGTGGACAGCGAGCATATGCTCTCCCTGATGCGCGACGCGGGCTGGGAGATCACGGAGGATATGAGCGAGGCGGACGTCGGCGTGGTCAACACCTGCGGCTTCATCGAAGCGGCAAAGACCGAAGCCATCGAGACCATCCTCGAGACCGCGCAGTACAAGCAGACCGGCCGCATGAAGGGTCTGGTCGTCACCGGCTGTCTCGTGCAGCGCTACGCGGACGAAATGCGCAGGGAGCTGCCTGAGATCGACGTATTCTGCGGCACCGGCAGCTATGACAACATTGTGGACGCCGCGACTGCGGCGCTTCGCGGCGAACAGGCCGCCTACATGGCGGACATGACTGCGGCGGCGCTCGACGGCGGCCGCAGCCGTCTGACCCCCTCCTACACCGCGTACTTCAAGATCGCGGAGGGCTGCTCGAACACCTGCGCTTACTGCATCATCCCCAAGCTGCGCGGACGCTACCGCAGCCGCGAGATGGCGTCTCTGCTCGAGGAGGCGCGTGCGCTGAGCGATGCAGGCGTCAAGGAGCTCATCGTCATCGCGCAGGACATCACCAAGTACGGCATGGATCTGCCGGAGCACAAGCGCCTGCTGCCCGAGCTGCTGCGCGAGCTGTGCAAAATGGATTTCACATGGATCCGCCTGCACTACCTCTACCCCGACCAGATCACCGACGAGCTCATCGACGTCATCGCTGAGGAGCCGAAGATCGTGAAATACCTCGATATTCCGCTCCAGCACGTTTCTAAGCGCATCCTGCGCGCGATGCACCGTCCGGGCGACGGCGCGGAGTTTACCGCGCTCATCGAGGATATGCGCCGCCGCATCCCGGGTCTTGTGCTGCGCACGAGCCTGATCGTCGGCCTGCCCGGCGAGACCGATGATGAATTCGCTGAGCTGTGCGAGTTTCTCCAGAATGCCGCCATCGAGCGCGTCGGCGTATTCGAGTATTCGCCCGAGGAGGGCACGGAGGCCGCCGAAATGCCCGACCAGATCGACGCCGAGACCAAGCAGAACCGCCGTCTCATCGTCGAGGAGCTTCAGTCCGGCGTACTCGACGACTACAATACCTCGCGTCACGGCGAGGTCATGCAGGTGCTCGTCGAGGGCTTCGACGACGAGCAGCAGCTGTGGTACGGCCGCACCTACGCGGACTCGGTCGAGGTAGACGGCCACGTTTACTTCGACGCGATGGACACCGAGCCCGGCGAAGGTGAATTCGTTTCCGTTCTCATCACCGAGAGCCTTGGCCCCGACCTGCTCGGCGTTCGTCAGAAGGAGGCATAACATATGACTACCGCTAACAAGATCACGCTCACCCGCATCGCGATGATCCCGTTTTTCATCTATTTCGCGGCGCAGCCCATGCGGATCATCGACGAGCTCCGGTATCTCGTCGTGTTCCCGACCAGCACGGTCATCGCGCTCGTGCTGTTCTGCGTTGCGTCGTTTACCGACTTTCTGGACGGCTACGTCGCCCGAAAGTACAATCAGGTGACGGATTTCGGCAAGTTCGTCGATCCGCTTGCGGATAAGCTGCTCGTCGCATCCGCGCTCATCCTGTTCGTCGAGCAGAAGGCCATGGCCGGCTGGATGGTATGCGTCATCCTCGCCCGCGAGCTGATCATCACCTCGCTTCGCGTGGTTGCAGCCAACAAGGGCGTTGTTATGGCGGCGACCTGGACCGGCAAGGTCAAGACCTGCGTGCAGATCGGCGGCATCATCGTCATTTACCTGTATTATATCATCACGGGTGCACTGGCAAATGGTGTTGCCTTCGCGGACGGTGATGGTGTCACCGCTGTTATGGTCATGCCCCACACAGACGGTATGCCCCTCCTGCTGACCATCGTCGGCTGGGTGGTAACGCTCGTCACCATCTACTCCGGCTATGATTACCTCAAAAAGAACTGGGACCTCATCAAGGACGGCGCAGTAAAGGCAAAGTAAACACGTTTTTCGGGGACGGCTTCGGCCGTCCCTTTTGCTTTTCGGCGCTTTTGTGACAGAACTTTCCTCGCGTTCCTCTTTTCGAGTGATTGACTTTCACCGCACGATATGGTAAATTAAATATATATACCATTCGGATATAATAACAGGGCGGCTGTGAACGTTTTTCGCGCTCCGCGCGACGCCGCGCCGCATCACCTTTGAGAGGAAGTGGATACCGTGAAAAATTCTACCAAGCTGAAAGCGGGTCTGCTGCTGACCAGTCTGGCCTGTGCCGCTGGTGCAACGGCTGCTCTGGTTTTGCTTCAGAAGAAGCGTGAAGAAGAGGTTTATCATGAAGCCGAGCTCAAGGCCATGGACGAGCTGGAGGAAATGATGCGCAGCGAGTCCGACTGTGCTTCCTGCGCCTGCGCGGAGGAATGCCCGGCGCCTGAGACCTATGCCGCTGCGAAGAACGACGCCGCGGCCGCCGAAACACCGGCAGAGCCGCCGGAGGAGGAATCTGACGGCAAGCCGGACATCGAGATCGAAATCGTGGACGGCGACGAGGAAACGGACGAAGATGACGACGAGCCGGAAACCGCCGGTCTCGAGGACTGAGACATAAACGCAGACGGGCAGAGTACGCTCTGCCCGTTTTATTTCAGGAGGAAACACTATGTTTGAATATGAGGGCCGCGTATTCCGTCCGCCTTCCGAGGCGTACAGCCTGATCGTTCAGGTCACGATCGGATGCAGCCACAATAAATGCACGTTCTGCGATATGTACAAGGAAAAACGTTTCCGCGTGCGCAAGCTCGAGGACGTCAAGGCGGATTTCGACGAGGCGCGCCGCATGTACCGCCGCGTCGACCGCATTTTCCTTGCCGACGGCGACGCGCTGATGTGCCGCCCCGAGCATATGGCGGAGATCCTGCGCTATATCAAAAAGCTGTTCCCCGAGTGCGAGCGCGTCACGAGCTACGGCTCCCCGGCGTCCATCCTCTGCAAAAAGCAGGAGGATCTTAACCTGCTGCACGAGCTCGGCCTCGAGATGATCTATCTGGGTCTGGAATCCGGCTCGGATGAAGTGCTGCGCCGCGTCAACAAGGGCGAGACCGCCGACGAGATCGTCCGCGCCGGTCTGATGGTCAAGGAGGCCGGCATGAAGCTGTCTGTCACCTGCATCGCCGGTCTCGGCTCGCTCGAGCTCTCCGAGGAGCACGCCGTCAAGACCGCCGAGGCGCTCTCCCGCATGAAGCCGGAGTACATCGGCCTGCTGACGTTGCTGTTCGAGCTGCCGACGCCGCTCATGCGCGACTGGCAGGAAGGCCGCTTCTATCTGATGAACCCGATCGAGATCGCGCACGAAACGCTCATCCTTCTCGAGCATATCGACTCCGAGGGCAGCATTTTCCGCGCAAACCACGCCTCCAACTACGTCAACCTCGCCGGCACGCTCAACCGCGACCGCGACGCGATGTGTCAGCGCCTGCGGCAGGCGCTCGAGGGCAAGGTCAAGTTCCGCAGCGAAGCCTTCCGTGCAAGATAACCAAACGAAAACGTTTTCGTTTGTGTGATTCGTGTGAATTGTGAATCTTTTGTGTTTTTTGTGTTACAATTTCAGAAAAATCGGGACAGGATAGCTTTTTTATGCTATACTGTTCCTGTTGTAAAGTTCAAGTTTGTACACGCACTGCGTGTTAAGAATTTGTTAAGGCGTTCGCCTTAGGAACCGTTCCGTCTGGAGGATTGTTGATGGATTCCGTATCTCATATTCGTGTCGCAAATCTGCTTATGGATTATGTCGAGCAGACTTGCGGCGTAACCTTTGACCCGAGCGGCTTCGTCTACGGTAATTTGAAGCCCGACCTCACTGGCACCTACCTTACCAAGCGCCACAATCCGTCGATCATGATGGACGAAGTAATGGATAAAATCCGCGCTTTTGCGGAAAAGTACACGATCGCTCCCACGAACGGCCGCGAGCTGTCGGTCGATCTCGGCGAGATCTGCCACTACATGACCGATTTCTTTACCTATCCGCACAACGATGACATCTACACGCACAACCTGTTCGCGCACTATGTCTACGAAAAGCGTGTCGCGTTCGTGATCCGCCGCCGCATGACCGAGGCGAAGTTCGAGCAGTGGGTCAGCCCGATCATCCCGCCGACGAGCGTGGATGCTCTGCTGAACCGCATCACCGATATGCACGACGCTTACCGCGCTGCGGGCCGCCATCACGGCATTGACGACGATCTGGTGCATATCTGCCGCGCGACTGCAACCGTCGTGCTCTCCATCATCAGCATCGTTTACGAGCAGGTCGAGGAGACCGCTCCCGCGCTCGCATAAAGCCCATCTGCGCCCTGTAAAAAGACCGCAAAAATGCGGTCTTTTTTTCGTTTTGACGCGGCCTTTCTTGCCCTTTTGCACAAATTTATCATTTTATCAAGAAAAACTGCATCGGGGTCTTGTCAAGCCAGCGAATACCAGATAAAATAGTATATAATTGCAGGCTCAAAAATCCAATCCTGCATAACTGGGGGAAAATAAATATGGATATCACGGCAACTGTATGGACGCTTCTGCCTCCGATCATCGCGATCGCGCTGGCGCTCATCACCAAAGAGGTCTACTCCTCACTGCTGATCGGTATTCTGGCAGGCGCACTGCTGTATACCGGCTTCAATCCGCTCCATGCGGTCGAAACGACCTTCGAGATCATGGGCGGCAAACTCGGCGACAACATCAACATCTGCATCTTTCTGGTGCTGCTCGGCATTCTGGTGTCGCTCGTCACAAAATCGGGCGCGTCGCGCGCCTACGGCGAATGGGCGGTCAAGACTATCAAGTCTCGCCGCGGCGCCTCCTTCGCAACGTCCTTTCTCGGCATCTTCATCTTTGTCGACGACTATTTCAACTGTCTGACCGTCGGCACGGTCATGCGTCCTGTCACCGACAAATACAGCATCACGCGCGCAAAGCTCGCCTACATCATCGACGCAACGGCGGCTCCGGTCTGCATCATCGCCCCGATCTCCTCGTGGGCGGCGGCGGTCGGCTCCTCCCTGCCTGAGTCGAGCACGATGGACGGCTTCTCGCTGTTCATGAAGACCATCCCGATGAACCTGTACGCCATTCTGACGCTGCTGTTCCTCATCTGGCTGATGGCGGCGGACTTCGATTTTTCCGCTATGGGCAAGTATGAGCGCGAGCACAAGGACGACGACCTGTCTCAGCTCGAGGAGAACTACGTTGTCGGCGGCGCAGGCAAGGTCTACGACCTTATCCTCCCGATCGCGGTGCTGATCGTGCTGTGCATCGGCGCAATGCTGTACACCGGCGGCATTCTCGAGGGCGCGAACATCATCGACGCTTTCGCGGACTGCTCGTCCTCGACCGCTCTGGTCCTCGGCTCGTTCTTCACGCTCATATTCACCTTCCTGCTGTACATTCCGCGCAAGGTCCTGTCCTTCGGCCAGTTCTGCGAGGCGTTCACCGAGGGCTTCAAGTCCATGGTGCCGGCCATCCTGATCCTGACGCTCGCGTGGACGCTGTCCGGCGTATGCTCGGCTGACTACCTCAACATCGGCGGCTTCGTTTCCTCTATCGTCAGCGCGGACTCGGTTATCTCCATGCTGATGCCGGCGATCTTCTTCCTCATCGCGCTCGGTCTCGCGTTCGCGACCGGCACGAGCTGGGGCACGTTCGGCATCCTTATCCCGATCGCCGTCGCGGTATTCGGCGACAGCGCGACCACCATGCTCGTCATGACCGTTGCGGCCTGCCTGTCCGGCGCGGTCTGCGGCGACCACATCTCTCCGATCTCGGACACCACGATCCTGGCGTCCGCAGGCGCACAGTGCCACCACATCGACCACGTTTCCACGCAGCTTCCCTATGCGCTGCTCGTTGCGGCGATGAGCTTCGTCGGCTTCCTTGTCGGCGGCGTCACCGGCAGCGGCGTGATCGCTCTCATTGTCGGTCTGGTCCTGCTCGCGCTCACCATCTTCGTCATCTCCGCCAAGCACAAAAAGGCGGCGAACTAAAAAAGTCTGCGGCTTTTGGCTGCACAACAAACCCAAACGGCTCTCTCCTGTCACAGGAGGGAGCCTGTTGTCTGAAAAAGCGAAAGAAGGCATCCCATTTTGATCACTGATTTGACCGAAGGCAGTCCATCGAAAAAGCTGTTCTGGTTCTCCATGCCGCTCCTGCTGAGCGTTGCATTCCAGCAGCTGTACCAGATGGCGGACTCCATGATCGTCGGCCGTTTTGCGGAGTCGGCACAGGCCGGTGAGCTTGCGCTCGCCGCCGTCGGCGCAAGTTATCCGATCACGCAGCTGTTCGTTGCTGTTGCGACAGGCATCAACATCGGCACCTCCGTCCTCGTCTCGCAGCTGTTCGGCGCGAAGCGCTACCTGCGCATGAAGACCGCGATCTCGACCGCCCTGATCACCACGACCGTCGTCTCGCTGCTGCTGACGCTGTTCGGCGCGGTCTGCACCAACGGTCTGATGAGTGCGCTCAATACCTCGGCGGATATTTTCGCGGACGCCTCGCTCTATCTGCGCGTCTATGTGTTCGGTCTGCTGTTCCTGTTCATCTACAACGTGTGCACCGGCATTTTCAACGCCATGGGCGACAGCCGGACGCCGCTGTTCCTGCTCATCCTGTCCTCGGTCGGCAACGTCATCCTCGACGTCGTATTCGTCGCCATGCTGCACTGGGGCGTTGCAGGCGTTGCATGGGCGACCTTTATCGCGCAGGGCGCATCGGGCGTGTTCGCCTTCTTCCTGCTCATGCGCCGCGTGCGCACCTTTGACACCGGCCATCATTTCATCCTGTTCGCACCCGAAATGCTGCGCCGTCTGACCAACTACGCCATCCCCTCTATCGCGCAGCAGAGCTTCGTCTCGGTCGGCAACCTCATCATTCAGTATTACGTCAACCTGTGCGGCCCGACCGTCATCGCCGGTTTCTCGGTCGCAAACCGCATCAATATGTTTGCACTGACCTGCTGCATGTCGTTTGCGTCCGGTCTGTCGAGCTACGTCGCACAGAACATCGGCGCGCGCAAGCTCGACCGTGTCGGCCCCGGTCTCAAGGCCGGCGGAACGTTCTCGGTCGGTCTCGGCATCGTGTTCATGATGATCTATCTGCCGCTCGCAAACCGTATCATCAGCCTGTTCCTGCCTGCCGGCAGTGCATCGGGGGTCGTTGATGTCGCCCGCGGCTATCTGTTCACCGTCGTGCCGTTCTACGTCGTCGTCTGCATCAAATTCGTCTGCGACAGCGTGCTGCGCGGCGCAGGCGCGATGCGTCCGTTCATGATAACGACGTTCTCCGACCTTATCCTGCGCGTTGTCCTGTCCATTGCCCTGTTCTACGTCATCGGAAACGAGCACGGCATCTGGATGAGCTGGCCGATCGGCTGGTTCCTCGGCTCGGGTCTGTCCGTGTTCTTCTACAAGACCGGCGCATGGCGCAAGGATCTGCCCACGCTGTAACTGTCGAAAAACGCTTTATCCTCCATCGAAAGATGGAGGATTTTTTTGTCGGTAATATCCATCTTTGCGCTGGCAGCGCGTTAGTTTCGCGACAGTCTCTTGCATCACAGAGCAAAAAAGGGTATACTGGTACTATCTGAACATCTGGAGGAAATCCGAATATGCGAGATGGATTTATCAAAATCGCCGCCGCGACGCCCGATCTTCACGTTGCGGACTGCGAATATAACGCTGCAGAGATCGTAAATCAGGCGAAGCAGGCCGCCGCAAAGGGCGCGAAGCTCATCACCTTCCCCGAGCTGTGCCTGACCGGCTACACCTGCGGCGACCTGTTTTTGCAGGAAACGCTGCTCGAGGGCGCGCTGAAGGCGCTCGAAACCGTCCGCCGCGAAAGCGAAGAGATTGCCGCCGTCATCGTCGTCGGTCTGCCGCTGCGCGTCAAGGGCAAGCTGTACAACGTCGCGGCTGTCGTGAACGCAGGCGATGTACTGGCGTTCGTCCCGAAAATGTACATTCCGAACTACTCGGAGTTCTACGAGCAGCGCCATTTTGTCTCCGCCGACACGCTCAGCGGTATGGAAAACGTGCTGATCAAGGCCGCGGACGGCGAGCCGTGCTGGGTTCCGCTCGTCACCGATACCATTTTTCAGTGCGATGAGCAGCCGCTGTTCACCTTCGGCGTGGAGATCTGCGAGGATCTGTGGGTGCCGAATCCGCCGTCTACTACATTGGCACAGATGGGCGCGCACATTATCGTCAACCTGTCTGCTTCCGATGAAATCATCGGCAAGGCGGGCTACCGCCGCGACCTCGTGCGTCAGCAGTCCGGCCGTCTGCTGTGCGCCTACCTGTATGCGGACGCCGGTTTCGGTGAATCCACGCAGGACCTTGTCTTCGCCGGTCACGACCTCATTGCCGAGAACGGCGCCATGCTCGCGGAGAGCCGCATGTTCGAGCAGGGCATCATTTACGCGGATATCGACCTTCAGCGCCTCGCCCACGAGCGTCAGCGCATGAATACCTTTGAAGCGGTCGAGGGCGGTGTATTCTCGTTCTCGCTCGCGCCGGCAGAGAACGACCTTGCTGACCGCACGTTCCCGCGTACCCCGTTCGTTCCGGCAAACAAGGCGCTGCGCGACGAGCGCTGTGAGGAGATCCTGACGCTTCAGGCGACCGGTCTGGCGACCCGTCTGCGCCACACGCACGCAAAGACCGCAGTCGTCGGCCTGTCCGGCGGCCTGGACTCCACCCTCGCCCTCATCGTCCTCGTCCACGCATTTGATATGCTCTCGCTCGACCGCAAGGGCATCCTCGCGGTCACGATGCCGTGCTTCGGCACGACCGCGCGCACCAAGGGCAACGCCGAGAAACTGGCGGAGGCCTACGGCGTGACACTCAAGACCGTGGACATCAAGGCGGCTGTCGACCAGCATTTTGAGGACATCGGCCAGTCCAAGGATGACCTGTCCGTCACCTTCGAGAACGGTCAGGCGCGCATGCGCACCCTCGTTCTGATGAACCTTGCCAACAAGACCGGCGGCATGGTCGTCGGCACGGGCGACCTCTCCGAGCTTGCGCTCGGCTGGGCGACCTACAACGGCGACCACATGAGCATGTACGGCGTCAACGGCTCGATCCCCAAGACGCTCGTGCGCTATCTCGTTGCCTATGAGGCTGACCGCGTGCAGGGCGAGCTGTCCGATGTGCTGCGCGACGTGCTCGACACGCCAGTCTCGCCCGAGCTGCTGCCCCCCAAGGACGGCGAGATCAGCCAGAAGACCGAGGATCTGGTCGGCCCCTACGAGCTGCACGACTTTTTCCTGTACTACATGCTGCGCTTCGGCTATCCGCCGCGCAAGATCTACCGCGCCGCAAGGATAACCTTCGCCGGCGTGTACGATGACGCGACCATCAAAAAATGGCTGACGACCTTCGTGCGCCGCTTCTTCACGCAGCAGTTCAAGCGCTCCTGCCTGCCCGACGGCCCCAAGGTCGGCACGGTCACGCTCTCGCCGCGCGGCGACTGGAGAATGCCGTCTGACGCAGTCTCCGCGCTGTGGCTGCGCGAGGCAGAAAATCTCTGACAGCAAAAGGAGAGACTGTCCTTTTGAAAACCTTACTTCGCGGCGCAGCGACGCTGCTCACGGCGGCGCTGCTGTGCTTCAACCTGTTCTACGAGCTTGCGCCGAACCTCGTTGTCGGTCCGGAAAAGAAGTTCGCGTTCGCGGCGGCGTTTGCGGTCCTGCTGCGCATTGCGCTGTTCTGCGGCATCCCGGAGGCACAGCGGCAGCGCCGCAGACGGCTGTATATGCAGCTGCTGCTCTATTATTATATGTGGGTGCTCGCAAATGTGCTGTTCTTCGACAACGCCTTCGGCCGCGGCTTTACGACGCACGCAACGCTCGAGGCGATCAACCTTGAACCGCTGCGCACCATCAAGAACTACCTGCTGGCCTACGGCTACGGGAATATCTCGCTGCGGCTGGTCATTCTCAATCTCGCCGGAAACCTCATCGCGTTCGCGCCGATGGGCGTGTTCCTGCCCGCCGTATTCCGCTGGCAGCGCAGCATCTTCTTCTTCACCGCGACGCTGACGCTCGCCATCACGGCGGTCGAGGTCGCGCAGGTCTACACGGGCACCGGCTCGTGCGACATCGACGACCTCATCCTCAACCTCGCCGGTGCGCTCATCGTCTACATCATCTGCCGCATCACGCCGCTCTGGAAGCGCATATGCAGCGTGACGCCGCGCCCCAAAAAGGAATAAACGAAAGACCGCCGTACTGGACTCAGAACCCTTTACGGTGGTCTTATTTTCATCTATACGTTTCGCGACAAATAAAAAAAGAGACGCAGAGCGTAAACTCTGCGTCTCTTAAAATTCAAGCGATAAAACTCAAATTACTTGAGCTCAACCTTAGCGCCTGCAGCCTCGAGCTTCTCCTTGATCTCGTTAGCCTCAGCC